>Ga0181532_10000729_pt1 | contig 32823 bp, 26 predicted proteins | sample PEATcosm2014_Bin_33_FD_119768 | JGI IMG/M metagenome (GOLD analysis project Ga0181532, IMG submission 119768) | Peatland microbial communities from MTU Mesocosm Facility, Houghton, MI, USA - PEATcosm2014_Bin11_30_metaG | ecosystem: Environmental > Terrestrial > Soil > Wetlands > Peat | place...
CACAGTGGTTTTACTGATTTTGTGTTTTGCCTCGGATACCGCGGCAACATGATCAAGGACTATTTCCTGAACTACGAGGCGATGAACAACGATTTCAGCATCTGCCTCGGCCGGAACTCCGAGGTTGAGTACAAAAACGTTCATCGCGAACAGGACTTTCAGGTCACGCTCGTCGACACCGGACAGAACACAATGACTGGCGGACGGGTAAAAAAGATTGCGAAGTACATCGGCCAGGATGACGACGTGTTTATGCTGACCTATGGCGACGGCGTAGGCGATGTGAACATCCGGGAACTGCTGGAGTTCCACAAAAGCCATGGGAAGCTGGCCACGGTCACGACCATCACGCCGAGTTCCCGCTTCGGAGTCATCGAGGCAAACTCGATCGGCCGCGTTACCAAGTTTAGAGAGAAGGCAAAGACCAGCGGCCGCGCTAGCGCCGGCTTTTTCGTACTCGATCGCCGGGTATTCGATTATCTCGGCGGTGACGACTGCATCTTTGAGAAGGAACCGCTGGAGCGGCTGGCCGACGAAGGGCAGTTGATGGCCTATCAGCATGACGGCTTCTTTTACGCCATGGATACGTATCGCGAGTACGAGTACTTGAACCAGTTATGGAACGCACATCAGGCGCCGTGGAAGGTTTGGCAGGACTAAGCTCGACATGATCCGGTTGGAACAATCCGGTTGGAACGATAATGACGAATGGCTTCTGGCGCGACCGTAGTGTCTTTATCACTGGCGCCACGGGATTGGTGGGCGGATGGCTGACGAAACACCTGCTGCAGCAGGGCGCATCCCTGACGGCGTTGGTACGCGACTGGGTCCCCGCCAGCGAATTCGTGCACCAGGGTCTCGCTGACCGCGTCAACGTAGTGCGCGGCGGTCTCAGCAGTCCATATCTGCTAGAACGAGTACTGGGCGAGTATGAGGTCGAAGTCGTCTTTCATCTCGCCGCACAGACGATCGTGGGCATCGCCAATCGCAATCCGCTTTCAACTTTCGAGAGCAACATCCGCGGAACCTGGAATCTTCTCGAGGCTTGCCGGCATTCGCCACTAGTGAAGTCAGTCATCCTCGCTTCTTCGGACAAGGCTTACGGCGATCAGACGGTGCTTCCCTATAAAGAAGATATGCCGTTGCAGGGGAAGCATCCCTACGACGTAAGCAAGTCGTGCGCCGACCTGATTGCCCAGTCCTATGCTCACACGTTTGGCGTCCCGCTGGCGATCACGCGTTGCGGCAATTTTTACGGCGGCGGAGACTTGAACTGGAACCGCGTAGTGCCCGGCACGATCCGCTCCGTGATTCGCGGCGAGCGGCCGATTATTCGCTCCGACGGCAAATTCGTGCGCGACTATTTCTACGTGGAGGATGGCGCTGCGGCGTACATGCTGCTAGCGGAACGGCTCATACAGAATTCGAAGCTTTGCGGCGCAGCCTACAACTTTTCGAATGAAGCGCAGATCAACGTGCTTGAGCTGGTGAATGCAATCCTGGGGAAAATGGGGTCGAAGTTGAAGCCGGAGATTCAGAACCATGCTTCGAATGAGATCCGCCATCAGTTCCTGAGCGCCGAGCGAGCCCGCACGGAATTGAACTGGAAGCCCAGGTTCACGCTGGATCAAGGGCTGGAAAAAACCATAGCGTGGTACCGGGAGGCGCTGAAGTAGTGTCCAAGGCAAGCGAGTTGCGCGACCGGATCCGCGCCCTGGTGGCGGAGTACTACGGCGAGGCCTTCCCTTCCCCCGCGTTCGTGCCGGGAACATCGCCTGTGCCCATTTCCGGCCGCGTCTTCGACGAACAAGAACTCGAACTGCTGGTTGACTCCTCGCTCGATTTCTGGCTGACCACCGGGCGCTTCGCCGAGCAGTTCGAACGTGAGTTCGCCAAATTCGCCGGCGTGCGCGAGGCGGTGCTGGTGAACTCGGGCTCGTCGGCCAATCTGCTGGCGATCAGCGCCCTGACTTCGCCGAGATTGGGTGATCGGCAGCTCAAACCGGGAGACGAGGTCATCACCGTGGCTGCTGGATTCCCGACCACCGTCAACCCGATCCTGCAGAACAGACTGGTTCCCATCTTCGTTGATGTTCACATTCCTACCTTCAACGTGGATGTCAGTTATCTCGAAACGGCGTTATCAAACCGCACGCGCGCCGTCATCTTTGCGCACACGCTGGGCAATCCGTTCGATCTCGGTGCCGTGACCGCGTTCGCGAAGAAGCACGGCTTGTGGCTGATCGAAGACTGTTGTGACGCGCTCGGCTCGACCTATCGCGGCGAGAAAGTCGGAACCAGCGGCGACCTCGCCACCGTCAGCTTTTATCCGGCCCACCACATCACCATGGGCGAAGGCGGGTGCGTCTTGACCAACAAGCCCCTGCTGCGCACGCTCGTCGAATCCTTTCGCGACTGGGGCCGCGATTGCTGGTGCGCACCGGGCAAAGAGAACACCTGCGGGAAGCGTTTCGACTGGCAGCTGGGTGACCTACCCCACGGGTACGATCACAAATACATCTATTCGCATGTGGGCTATAACCTGAAAGCCACTGATTTGCAGGCTGCTGTGGGAGTCGCGCAGCTGAAGAAGCTGCCGGCGTTCATCGAAGCGAGAAAACGAAATTTTGCGTACTTGAAGGCAGGACTCAAAGACGCGGAGGAACAGTTCGTCTTGCCCGAGGCGACTCCGAATTCCGATCCCAGCTGGTTTGGATTGCCGCTGCTGGTACGCGAGACAGCTCCATTCTCTCGTAACACGCTGATTGAGTTCCTGAATGCGAAAAAGATCGGTACTCGCCAGCTGTTCGGCGGCAACTTGGTCCGTCAACCTGCCTATGCGGACCTCAACTATCGTGTAGTGGGTGATCTTCGAATGAGTGACCGTGTAATGAATCAGGCCTTCTGGATAGGCGTATATCCAGGACTCACGCAACCGATGTTAGACTACGTTTTGGAAACGATCAACGAAATCGCTTCAAAAGGGGTACTTTCTGATGCCGCAAGAAAATAGCCGCCATTGCTCCGGCCAGCTTCCCCAGATTCGATTACGGTCCAAAACAATCGGACCTGGGACACCTTGCTACGTCATCGCTGAAATTGGAATCAACCACAACGGCGATATCGATCTCGCGAAAAAACTCGTCAACGTGGCCTCGGGCGCCGGTTGTGACGCGGTCAAGTTTCAGAAGAGGACCATCGACGTCGTCTACTCGGCGGAAGAACTGGCAAAGCCTCGGGAAAGTCCTTTTGGAGCGACCAACGGCGATCTGAAGCGCGGCCTCGAATTCGAGCAAGAAGAGTATGAAGAGATTGACCGTTATTGCCGTGAGGTCAAGATTGACTGGTTCGCGTCTTGCTGGGATGAGGCATCCGTCGATTTCATCGCCCAGTTTGATGTCCCGTGCTTTAAAGTCGCTTCCGCATCCCTCACCGACGACAATCTGCTGCGCCATACTCGCGCCCCTGGTAAGCCGATCATCCTGTCGACCGGAATGAGCACGATCAAAGAGATCGACCATGCGGTGGAGGTTTTGGGCAAGCAGGATCTCATCCTTCTACATGCCTGTAGTACGTATCCCGCGTTCTACGACGAATTGAACCTGCACGTTATCGGTGTGCTCAAAGATCGCTACGCGGTGCCTGTCGGTTACTCCGGCCACGAAACCGGACTGCCCTCCAGCGTCGCCGCCGCGGTGCTCGGCGCTTGCATGATCGAGCGCCACATCACGCTTGATCGCTCCATGTGGGGTTCGGACCACGCGGCCTCGCTCGAACCGAATGGCATCACGCGCCTGGTTCGAGACATCCGGTTGATCGAAAAATCGATGGGGGACGGAGTCAAGCGAGTGCTGGAACGCGAGCAACCGATCATCAAGAAGCTGCGCCGCGTGGGAGCTAGTTAGTGCCCAAGGTCGCGCCGAAGATCTCGAAGACCGTGCAGAAAATCGCAAAGAAGATCAAGGCCATCGCCATGGATGTCGACGGAGTGCTCACCGACGGTGGCGTATGGTGGGGGCCGAACGGCGAAGAATGGAAGCGCTTTCATTTTGCCGACATCATGGGTCTGTCGCTGGCGCGAAAATCGGGATTGGTGGTCGCGTTGGTGTCGGGCGAGAACAGCCCACTGGTCGATCGGCTGGCCGCTCAGCTTGGCATCAGCGACGTTCACAAAAACTGCAAGGACAAAGCCAGCGCACTGCGCGCGTTCTCGGAAAAACACGGATTACGCCTCGAGCAGATTTGCTTCATTGGGGACGATGTAAACGATTTACCCGCGCTCAGCACGGTTGGCCTCAGCGCCTGTCCCGCGGATGCGCGCCCCTCGATCCGGAAAAGTTGCCAGGTAGTCACTAAACTCGCCGGCGGTAACGGCGCCGTGCGCGAGGTCGTAGACATGCTGCTCGGGTCCTGAATATCAGCAAAGCCGGTTCGGTAGTCTATCCGGCATACGCACTGCGAACCATATCCTGTCTGATGCGAGCGATGGCCCGGTTTTTTATCGGCAATTTCTTGAACTCCCGGTACTCGTTCCACATGTCATTGTAGAGTTCACACAGCACGTTGCTGTCGATGTTAGGACGGCGGAATGTCACTTCCTGATATTGGCCAGGAATGAACCCTTTGGGGATGATATTTTCCGCCACTAGACGGTTATAGATGTCGGTTCCTGGAAGCGGCTGATAGAAACTGATGCCGACAAAATCAAAGTCATTTTCGAAGATGAATTTCTTGGTTAGCGCGATATCCTCCAGCGTCTCCTCAGGGTAGCCAATGATGAAAAACGCCGTGACCAGCAAGCCTACCTCGTGAAACATGCGGATGAAATCGGGTATGACGTCAATGTTCACCGGTTTCTGCATGGCGGCCAGAGTCTTCTTGGAGCCACTTTCAGGGGCGATCATCACTTCACGCCATCCCGCGCGCTTCATCGCTTGCGCAAGCTCGATGTCCATGCCCGCCAGGGGGATGCCGTTGGGTGTGCCCATGGCCAGATCCGGATAATTCAAATCGGCAATGGCGTTGCAGACTTTCATGGCCCACTTCTTGTTGATGGTGAAATTATCATCGATGATCGCAACGTAGCGCACGCCGAAATCGTTGTATAGGGTTTTGATAGTGTCGATAACCTGTTCAAGAGAATGCCGGCGGATACCCCGACCATCGATCTGAGGCGCCATGCAAAAGGTGCAATGGAAAGGGCAGCCGCGTGCGCTCATGATGGGCGCGGTTAGTTCTGTTTTTTTCTGTAGTTTGGCGCCGTAGTAATAACCGCGGGCGTGATAGTCGCGCAGCCTCAGAGTTTCATAATCGATGCCACGAACCACATCCAGGTCATCCACAAACTTAGTGGCGTTACGGTGCACGCCGAAAGCGTCGCGGTAGATCAACCCGGGGATACCCGCCAATACGTCAGTGGTCGGAAAACCATCCGCGTCCTGAATGGCTTCCAACAATCGCGCGCAACCCAGTTCTGCTTCTCCGGAGAACGCAAAATCCACACATCGTCCAGCAACTACCGAGTCTCCACATCCGGTCAAATGAGGGCCACCCGCCATAAGGATGGCATCGGGCAATAGCTGCCTGATCACCCGAATCGTGTCCTCCACAATCGGCGTGACGTTGCTCCACCATGAGATTCCCACGATGTCGGGCTTGAATTCGTTCAATTCGCGCGCAAAGGCTTCGCTCTCGGGCTCGATGTCACTCAGTACGCAATCCAGAATGCGGACTTCGAAACGGTCCTGATCGATGTTGCTGACCAAGTAGCCGAGGCCAATGGGGAACAGTTCCAGTGCCTGCCCTCTTACATTCTTCCACGGCCAAATTAGCATCACCTTGCGTTTTTTCATGCCCTCTCCTCGTGCTTCAATCGCTGGGCTGGGCGCAATCAGGACAAATGCCGTGATTGACCCTAGCCTAAACTCCTCGCACTCCGGTCAATTGCACTGACGGAGGCGTTCCGACGGAATGCCGTAGCACACCAAGTCCCATCCATCTTCGACATGTGGGCGGAGATAGAGAGAATGCTTTGGTGCGAGTTCGTGAATCTTGAGCGGAATTCGCCACAGATCTGATGGAGTGTGATACACGCACACCGCTAGCAGTGGTTGTGACTGGCGAATCAGATGGCGCGCGCCCTCTAGTGCTCCCAATTCAGCTCCTTCGATGTCCATCTTAATGAACGTAGGCTCTGCGCCCCGCAAAAGCTCGTCCAATGGGACCTGCTCCACTTCGATATCGCCGTCCCTTGAAACGGCGGCCTGGACCGTTCCGGTGGACCGAAATCGCACCCTGCCGCGATCGGCTCCAACCGCAAGAAGGTAGGTTTCAATTCTGTCCCGCTCGGGCAGAATTGAAATGGTGCGAACCAGCTGTTTGTAGTTCCTCGGATCGGCGTCAATTGCGCAGATCCGGAGAAATCCCGGAGTTCGCTTCAGAAACCGGCGGATGGTTATTCCGTCATAAGCCCCACAATCAACGAATACTTCCTCGGGCGATAGACAAAAAAGTCCATCGGGAAAATATTGGTGGGGTTGCGGAGGGGACAGTTCGCCAAAGTCGCCGAGCGCGCGCCAGCGTACTTGGCGCAAGAATTCCTGACGCGAGAAGTCATCCGCCATCAGCGCCGCAGCTTCCAACACCGAACTCGCTTGTTGATAAACCTTGTGCGGAAGATCCTGGCAATAATCGGGCAACAGCAGGTCAGCGAATTTCCAGCGTAGTCTGGTAGCGCAAATCACGTTGCGGCAGCCCATCCTGAGCAGTTGCTGTCGCGTATCCGCGTAACGGTGTCCTGGAGACCAAATTGCCACCACAAAAAGCGCCGACGCACCGAATCGTTCCGCAGCAACTTCAGGAGAAAGGACCGGAAGATTGTCTACGTCCGTACCCCAGAGCGCGCGGCCGTTGTCAGTGAATGCCAGAGGTGCGATCCCTGCGGACCGCAGGCAGGAAAGCGCGCGGCGACCAAAATTGCCTGCCCCGACAAGTACGAGGCGGCCTTCACACCTCGCCAGTTCGCGGTCAAAAGCCATGCGCTCTTTTTCGCGCACCGACGCTACCGGCTCGCTGAGAAGCGCTTCGAGTTCACGCAAATGTTCGTTCACGATCCCTCAGCGACAAGGTCCTGGATTCGACCAAGATGGTCTCATCGGCGTCATGTTTCCCCAGGTGGAATTTCCTTGACGGTTGAGTTCTAATTTTACAGAACCGCAAAGACACCGCGCGCAGCCGTATTCGGCTGCAGTGAACCAAAGTAACCAACCAAAGTAACCATCTACCGCACGGCCCGCAACCTTCGCGAAATGTTTGAACAGTTGTATGATTATGCCTTGCCCGGCCCTTATATCAGTCGAGATCAAAACGTGGCGAGCTACGCGGTGGATCTAGTAGCGGCGCTGGGAACACAAACGGTCTTCTCGCTTACCGGCGGTATGGCGATGCATCTGAATCGGGTGGTGGCCGGCCATGCGAATCTGAAGCCCGTTTACTGCCAACACGAACAAGCCTGTGTTGCGGCGGCGGAGGGTTACGCCAAGGCGAGCGATTTCCGCCGCGCGGGTTTCGCCGTTGTCACGGCCGGGCCTGGCGTCTCCAATTCCGTGACCTCGTTGATTTCGGCTTACGGTGATTCCACCCCGCTGATCGTATTGGCTGGACAAATCAAGACTGCCGATATCGATCGCTACGGCACCCGCACCCACGGTATTCAGGAAATTCGTTCGCGCGAGATTATCTCTCCCTGTGTCAAGCGTTTCGCCCGGCTTGATTTGCAGAATTACCGTGCCGATCTCGTCGAGACCATTGTCGAAGCGTTCAAAGGGCGGCCGGGGCCGGTTTTTATCGAGATTCCACTCGACGTGCAAGGTGCGCCCGTGAAGTATTCCGCCGCCGACATCGCGAGCGCCGTTGAATCCATTCGGCGCGGCGCTTCTGAAGCGTCGAGAACTTTAGAGAGCCGCAAGACTTTATCGCTCGCTCTGGATCAACTATTGAAAGCCAGGCGTCCACTGCTCTATGTCGGCAACGGTTGTCGCATCGCAGGGGTAGAAAATGAGGTCCGCAGCTTCATCGCGCAGCACGCAATTCCCACTGTGTTCTCTTGGCTATCGTTTGACATTCTCTCAAGCGACGAACCCTGGAATTTCGGTTGCCCGGGAGGGTTGGCTCCGATTTACTCGAACCAGATACTCGCTCACGCCGATTTCATCCTTTTTCTTGGCGCCCGGCTCGATCTCGGGACCACCGCGTTTCAGCGTGAGTCCTTCGGAGCGCAAGCTACCCGGTGCTTCGTCGATATCGATCCCAGTGAACTCGCAAAGTTTCGTGACTTTCCGAACTCCGAATCCATTCAGGCGGATCTCCGCTCCCTGCCGCAGGCAATCGCGGACAAGACGTCGTCGAAGAGTGCCGCAGAGTCATCGTGGCTGCAGTGGTGTACCGAGAGACGTAAGTCTTACTTAAGTGAGGAACGTGAGCGACTGGCCTCGGAAAAGATGACCGTGTACGGCATTGCCGAACGACTTTCGCGATGGTCTGACGGAAAAGTATTTGTGCCTGCGAGTTCTGGCTATGCCGAAGAGACCTTGACGCGATTCTTCACTCCGGGTAAAGGTGCGCGCTTCTTCAACGGCGCTGCCTTAGGTTCAATGGGCTTAGGCCTGCCGCACGCCATCGGCGCTGCATTTGGTTCTCCAAGACAGGTGATGTGTCTCGAGGCGGACGGCGGCCTCATGCTGAATATCCAGGAACTTGCCACGCTTTCGCACTACGCCCCCAAGGGATTCGTGCTGTTTGTGCTGAACAACGGCGGATACGAATCCATTCGGTCATCGCAGACCAGATACTTTGGCGACGTCAGCGGCGTCGATCGCGAAACCGGCCTCTACATCCCGGATTTGGCGAAAGTTGCTGAAGCCTTTAATCTCCGTTATATCCTCGTGCAATCTCTAGACGCCCTGGATGAGGTGTTGACCAAAGTCACGCCCGATGACAGCGCGGTCATCGTCGACTTGCGCATTGAGAAATACGAGTATCGCGGACCTTCCGTGAAGACACAACTCGGCAAGGACGGTAAGCCGTACACGACTCCACTCTCGGAGCTTTCCTGGTGAAATCGGTGATTTTCGGTGCATCCGGTGGATTAGCTGACGCAATCGTACACGCATTGTTAGCCCGAGAATGGCACGTTGACCTGGTTACGCGCAGGCCGAAACAAGATGAAGTCGAGCATAAGTTTCAGAATGCCGTCCGCGAGAATCGCGCCCGTGTATTTGCCGTCGCTCACAAATATTCCTCGTTTATCCCTGAGCAGCCCTGCAATGCATATTTCTTCACCCAAGCTCTGTTCTCGCCGAAACCGATCGTTTCGATGGACGACGCTGAAATCGCGCAGGAGATCGAAGTGGGATTGGTGGACGTGATTCAGCTCGTACGCAGTCTCTTGTCTCAACATCCGCCTGACTCTGCGGAGCGCCGCGATTATTGCTTTATCGGCTCAACCTCCGCCTATGCCGGATTCCGGAACACCTCCGTCTATTGCGCCGTCAAACATGGCTTGCTCGGCTTTGTCCGGGCCATGAATGACGAATACGCGCAGACGAATGCTCGGTTCTGGCTGTTCTCCATGGGGACCATGGACACAGAAATGGGACGCCGCTTGACGGAACAGGATCGAAGTAGTTTTCTACAGCCTGCCGAGGTTGCAGGACGGATCGTCGAAGCGATCTCCTCGCCCTCAAATATTTTCGAGCCGGAAGTCGTTCTTCGACGCCGGACGATTCGTTTTTTGGAGAAATAGCCCAAGTGTCAACATTCACCACGTGCATCATCACCGGAGCGGCCGCGGGCAACGGGTTGGCCATCGCCAGCAAACTTCACGAGCGGGGGCATCGGGTTGTTGGTGTCGATCTCACCCAGATTCCTGCCGGTTGCGCCGATCACGCGATTCAAGGCGATGTTCTTGACCAATCTGTCATCGAAGCGGCCTTCGAGCAAGCGCTCTCCGGCGGCTGTCGCGCCGTTTATCTCGTCAACAATGCGGGAGTCACTCGCCCTGGCATTCCGCAGGCTGACTCCGATTGGCAAGTCACAATCGACGTCAACTTGCAGGCTCCGTTTCGCTGGGCGCGCAGTTTTGCCAATCGCGTCGCGTACGGCAGCATTCAGGAAGGGGGAATCGTATTCATCGGTTCACTGGCCACGCAGCTTGGCTTTCCTGGCAATCCGGCTTACCACGCATCCAAAGCCGGAGTTCTCGGACTTACGCGGTCTTTTGCCTACGATCTCGGCAGCGCTGGAATCCGCGTGAATTGCGTTTCGCCCGGATACATTCACACGGCAATGACAGCCGGCTCGTACAAGGATCCCATACTGAATGCCGACCGGCGCCGCCACACCCTGCTCAATCGTTGGGGACAGCCCGAAGACGTTGCCAATGCAGTAGCATTCCTGTGTGATCCTATGTCCAGCTACATCACGGGGATTAATCTTCCTGTAGATGGTGGCTGGATGGCATGTGGACTGATCGATCGACGGGCATACCCCCGGGCAGTCCAACCGGGTTCGCAAGGAGAGCATGAGACTCGCTGACTATGTCATGAGCTTTGTCGCCCAGCAGGGCGTGAAGCACGTTTTCCTGGTCACGGGCGGCGGGGCCATGCACTTGAACGATGCTCTCGCCCGCAGCAGCGATTTGACTTTTGTTTGCAACCACCACGAACAGGCAAGCGCGATCGCCGCGGAAAGCTATTCGAAAGCTACGAACAATTTGGGCGTCGCCCTGGTAACGACCGGCCCTGGCGGCACCAACGCGATCACCGGCGTGGTCGGCGCATGGCTCGACTCGACTCCCATGCTCGTCATATCCGGCCAGGTGAAACGCATCGACCGGATGTACCGCCCCGATGGCACTCCGCTCGGAGTGCGACAACGAGGCAGTCAAGAGGTCGATATCGTCTCGCTGGCTAAGCCGATTACGAAGTACGCGCTGACCATCGAGGACCCACAAAGCATTCGCTACCATCTCGAAAAGGCGGCCTACATGGCTCGTAGCGGAAGACCTGGCCCAGTTTGGATCGACATTCCGATCGACGTACAAGCTGCGCCGGTCGAACCTGACGCAATGCACAGCTTTGATCCTGCCGAGTTGTCGACGCGCTCTCACGACGACTTAGTTGCCCATGTACGTGGTGTGCTTGATCGGCTGAAGCGGGCCGAGCGGCCATTCATCTTCGCGGGAAACGGGATTCGCGTTTCCTGCGCGGCGGCGACGTTCGAAAAGCTTGTGCGTTGTTTGAATGTACCTGTCGGTCTGACATGGATGGCAATGGATTTGTTGGACGACGACGATCCGCTATTGGTCGGCCGGCCCGGCACGGTTGCATCTCGTGGCGCCAACTTCACCCTGCAGAATGCTGATTTCGTCCTTGTCATCGGAGCTCGTCTTGACCCGGCTCTGATGGGTTGGGACCCTCGTCAGTTCGCGCGCGGAGCCTACAAGACTGTCGTCGATATCGATCCGGCAGAGCTCCAAAAGCTGGAAGGCACTATCGACAATCCGATCTGCGCCGATGCTCGGACCTTCATTGACCGCATGCTCCAGCAGGCCGGATCTGAACTGGACAAGGATAAAGATCGCAGCGCGTGGATCAGCCGCTGCCATGACTGGAAGGTCCGTTATCCCATCGTTTTGCCCGAGCACCGCGCCCCCGGACTGGTCAGTGTGTACCATCTGGCGGAGGTCATCGGGCAGGAAGCCGGACCGAATGACCGCGTCGTCTCCGGAAGCTCCGGAAGCGCCATTGAAGTTTTCCTGCTCGCCTACCGTGCGCGAAAAGGGCGCCGCGTGTTTCACACGGCGGGACTGGGGGCGATGGGATTCGCGATCCCCGCCAGTATTGGCGTTTGTCTCGGCAGCGGCAAGAGGAAGACGATCTGCGTCGACGGCGACGGCGGCTTTCAGTTCAACATCCAGGAGTTGGCCACCATCGCGCACCTCCAGCTGCCCATCAAGTTTTTCGTTCTCAACAACTCGGGATACGCTTCGATTCGGGCCAGTCAAACCAGCTACTTCGGCGGCCCCAACATCGGATGTGATTCCCATACCGGGGTGTTGGTTCCCGATTATCGTAAGGTCGCCGGCGCCTACGGCCTGAAGATAGCGATCATCGAGGATCAATCGGATTTGCGCGCCGCCGTCAGTCAAGTTCTGCGAACGCCCGGACCCGTGGTTTGCGACGTACACGTAATTCCCGACGAGATCAGGGCTCCGCGCGTGACCTCAATTCAGCGTCCCGATGGATCATTTCTTTCCAAGCCTCTGGAGGATCTGTGGCCCTTCCTGGATCGCGACGAGTTCGCCCAGAATATGATCGTGGAGCCGGTGAGCGAATGACACTGACAGGAATGGGAAAAGGAACCGGAACAAGGACAGACCAACACCTGCTCGAACTAGATCGCTTGCTCAGTGAGCCTTTGAGCAGCGTGCGCGATCGCGAGAATTCGGCTTTTGACAAGATGCTGGCAGGCTGCGAAAACCGTTTAGTGCTTTTCGGCGCGGGGAACCTCGGACGCAAAGTTCTGCGATGCGTTCGCAGCATTGGCCTGGAACCGCTGGCCTTTGCCGACAACGGCCAGTCCAAGTGGGGAACGCAAGTTGACGGTGTTCCGGTCTTGTCGCCCAAGCAAGCTGCAGCGCGGCATGGAGCGTCGGCATTGTTCCTGATCACCATATGGTCGCTCGGCCACTCTTACCCGGAAAGCCGCGCGATGCTGGAACGACTGGGATGCACCCAAGTCGAGTCCACGGCCTCATTACGCTGGAAGTTCGCCGACCAGCTGTTACCCGATTTCTGCCAGGATCTGCCCCATAAGCTGTACGAGCAGGTGGCCGAGGTGCGCCAGGCAGCGTCGCTCTGGGCCGACGACGCCTCGCTCCGAGAATATCTGAACCACGTTCGATGGCGCGCGCTCGGTGATCAGAACGCCCTGGGGCTGCCGGTCAGCGAAGAATCCTATTTCCTGGACAGCCTGTATCGGATCAATGACACCGAAGTCTTTGTGGATTGCGGCGCCTACACTGGGGACACGGCGGAACAAGTGATCCGCAAAAATCCTGCCTTCTCCAGAATTGTCGCGATTGAAGCGGACCCGCAGAACTTCGACCGTCTTACGAAGTGGATTGGTACCCTCGATGCATCCGTTGCCTCCAGGATTAGCGCGCTGAACGCCGCCGTGGGCGCCAAACGCGGCAGACTGCACTTTCAAGCCGACGGCAGCGAAGGCGCCAAACTGGCAGCGGACGGCAACGTCGTGGTGGACTGCGTTCCGATTGATGACCTGGCAACCGAAGCCGCGCCCACCTTCATCAAGATGGATATCGAAGGGGCTGAGCTCGACGCGCTCGAGGGCGCCCGCCGCTCGATTCAAACGCATCGCCCGATTCTCTCCATCTGCATGTACCACAAGCAGGACGATCTGTGGCGTATTCCTCTGTTCATCCACGCACTGGTCGAAGACTACCGTCTGTTCTTGCGCCCGCATGACGTGGATGGATGGCAGTTGGTATGCTATGCCGTTCCGGCGAGTCGGCTGACGAGCGCGGCGGCTTAAGCTTGCGATGAAACGCTTATAAAGAAGAGATGAGCCTCTCAGATTGCGCCAACAAATGGAGCACGGAACTGACGCGGCACATCCCGCCCGGCCAGTTGGGGAGATACCTTTTGGTGGGCACCTGGAATACCTTGTTCGGATACGGCACGTTTGCCCTGTTCACGGCGCTTCTGAATCCCATTGTGTCTCACAGTTACATCTGGGCCTCGCTACTCTCCAGCCTGATCAACATCACCGTTGCCTTCCTGGGCTACAAATGGTTCGTATTCAAAACCAAGGGCAATTACCTGCGCGAATGGATGCGCTGCGTCGCAGTCTACAGCGGCGGCATTGCCTTCGGCCTGATCGCGCTCCCGGTGCTCGTAGTGCTGATCCGGCATAACACTCGCTTTTTTGCCGGAGCCCCCTACATTGCCGGCGCGCTTCTGACCGTCTTTGTGGTGCTCTACAGCTTCTTGGGGCATAAGAAGTTTTCTTTTCGGACGCCAGCATGATGACGATGCGCATACTCATCACCGGCGGGTCCGGATTCATCGGGCGAAATTTGGCGGAGCAACTTGCTCCCACCTATGAGGTGTCGGCGCCCTCCTCCGACGAACTGGATCTGCTGAACGAGCAGGCGGTGCGCGAATATCTCGACGCGCACCGTTTCGATGTGATCGTGCATGCGGCGAGCACGCGATCGAATCGGCGCCTGGGTGCCCCTCCTGACATGCTCGACCGCAATTGCCGAATGTTTTTCAATCTCGTGCGCAATCAGGGACGATTCGGAAAGATGATTCACTTTGGGTCCGGCGCCGAGTATCACAAGCCCGGGCTGCCGCCGAGGGTGAAAGAAGAATATTTCGACACTCGCGTTCCCACCGACCCCTATGGGTTCTCGAAGTACATTTGCGCCAAGTATATCGAGCGCTCAGAGCGGCTGGTGGAGCTTCGCCTGTTTGCTGTTTTTGGCGCCTACGAAGACTACTCCGTGCGTTTCATTTCCAATGCATGTTGCCGCGCGCTGAAAGGATTGCCGATTGTGCTCCGGCAGGATATCGTGTTTGATTACCTTTACATCAAAGACCTGGTTAACATCACGCGGTGGTTCATCGAGAATAACGGCCGCCACAAGGCGTACAACGTCTGCAGTGGACGGCCCGTGGCGCTGACCGAATTGGTCCGAGTGATTGCCCGGGTCTCGGCCCAGGCCTCGGGGCGAGCTCCCAATGTATCGGTCATGGCCGAAGGCATGGGGCCCGAGTACTCAGCCGATAACTCGCGTATGCTGGCGGAAATGAATGGATATCAGTTTCAGGATTTAGAAAGCTCCATCAGGGATCTCTATGCCTGGTATGAGCGGTACGAAAAGCTCGACGTCGAATCGCTAAGGTTCGACGAGAAAAGGTTCGACGAGAAAAACAAAATCGGAGTGAGCAAGTGACCACAACCCAGGTACCCGCAAGCAACGACAATGAAGTCGCGCAACTTGAAAGTATCTTGCGGCGGATCGAGGCGGAACCTCCAGACGCAGTGCGGGCAAGAGAGCATCGTGCATTCGACGATCTCGCGAGCCCGCTTGCTGACAGGTTGGTCTTATTTGGCGCCGGGCCGCTGGGCAAAGGCGTACTCGCTGGTTTGCGCCAGGCAGGAGTCGAGCCCCTGGCGTTTGCCGACAACAATCGCGATCGTTGGCACCAGCAGGTAATGGGACTTCCCGTGCTCTCTCCAACGGAAGCGGTGGAACGATACGGCAAGAATGCGTGCTTTGTCGTCACCATCTATCAAGGGTCCGCAGTTCGCCGCCAGCTTGAATCTCTCGGCTGTCAGCGGGTGGTGGCGTGTGCCCCACTCCTCTGGAAGTACGCCGATATTTTCATTCCGCAATCTGGACTTGAACTGCCGCACAGATTTCGAGAACAGTGCGCCAGCATCCGGCAATGTTACCCCACGTTGGCGGATGAACTCTCCAAGCGCGATGTGCGCGAACAGCTAGTTTGGCGCTACTGGCTCGATTTTTCGGCGCTGTCACCGCCGCTGGACGCGAATGATACCTACTTCCCCATGGACTTGCTGTCACCAGTTCCCGACGAAGTGTTTGTCGATTGCGGCAGCTTCGACGGCGACAGCATCCGGAGCTTCAATCGACACTGGGGCGGCCAGTTCCGTCATGCCTTCGCTTTCGAGCCAGACCCGGCAAACCGAGCGGCGCTCGCCTCCAACGTGAAGGCGATGGGAATCGGCGATCGAGTGACCGTAATGCCCTACGCCGTCGGAGACATCAATGGCCAGGTCTCTTTTGCGTTCAATAGTTCTGCTTCCTCGCACGTGACGGCCGAGACTGCGAAATCCGATGCTGGATCCGCGATCGAGTGCCGCCGCCTGGATGACATCGAGTGGCCAACGACGACGATCCCGACCTACATCAAAATGGACATCGAAAGCGCAGAGCCGGAAGCAATTGGAGGAGGAAGCGAATTGTTACGACGCCATCAACCTGTGCTTGCGATCTGCACATATCACAGAAGCGAGCACCTTTGGCAGATACCGAATCTCATCCGATCCATTGCACCCGAGTACCATGTATTCTTACGGCGTTATGCAGAAGAGTGTTGGGAAGGGGTTTGCTATGCGATTCCCAAACACCGATTAAAGCGTGCCTAGTTGCGCGCTGCAGGCAATGCCCATCCCATGCCCAAGACCTTGACAATAATCACGCCCTGTTACAACGAAGAGCCCAATGTGCGCGAGGTCTACCTTCGAGTGCGTGCTGCGATCGCCGCCGCCGGCGACTACAAGTACGAACATATCTTTATCGACAACGCGTCAACCGACAACACGCTGGGTGAACTCAAGGCCATCGCAGCCACAGACCGGAACGTCAAGGTGATCCGCAATACGCGTAACTTCGGCCACATAAGGTCACCCATGCACGCGATCTATCAGTCCAGCGGAGACGGGGTGATCGGCATTGCGGGGGACTTGCAAGACCCGCCGGAGATGATCGTGGACCTCGTGCATAAGTGGGAAGAAGGTTACCCGGTAGTGATCACGGTAAAGGCGGCGAGCGACGAACATGGGGTGATGTTCTGGCTTCGAAAAAAATATTATCGGCTGGCAAATCGGCTTTCAGGAATTGAAACCTACGAGAATTTTACCGGGTTTGGCTTGTTTGATCGCAAGGTGGTGGAGATCATCAAGAAGATGAATGATCCTTACCCCTACTTCCGGGGAATGATTGCCGAGATTGGAATGAAACGTTTCGAGATCCCCTATCATCAGCCTGCCCGCAAGCGCGGTATAACGAAAAACAATTTTTATTCGCTTTACGACATGGCGATGCTCGGGATCACTAACCTCTCTAAGGTGCCACTACGGCTCGTCACGTTCTCCGGATTTGCTGGTGCGCTGGTTTCGGTTCTGGTGTCGCTCGCATACTTCATTTACAAACTGGTCTTTTGGAACAATTTCTCGGTGGGCATCGCCCCATTGGTCATCGGCGTGTTTTTCTTCATGTCGGTCCAGATGCTTTTTATGGGCATTGTTGGAGAATACATCGGCAGCATTTATACCCTGGTGCAGAAGCGGCCGCTGGTGGTCGAGCAGGAGAGGATCAATTTCGAATATGGCATGGGTGAACCCTTGCGCGACACCGAGGCCCAACCCAGTGCGTCCTCCTGAATTTCAGCAACCACGGCAGGCTCCAAAAAAGATCGGGTTTTTCTGCATTGGGATATTGACTCTGCTTTCAGATTTTGACTCTGCTTTGAAGGGGCGCGGCTTCAGCCGCGCCGTAAGCGCCGCAAAATGAATAGCGGCTTTGGCCGCCAAGAGCAGCCGCGGCTCGGGAGAGATTTTCTATGAACACGGATGCGGCGCAGTCTCTAGCCACCGCCAGAATTCGCGACTGCGCGTCGGTGACGCAGAGTCTGTTGGAGTCCTCAGGGTATTTGAGCGCCGTGGTCAAGGTGGCGGACGCCATGACGAAGTGCCTCCGCTCCGGAAACAAGATCCTGTTCTTTGGCAACGGCGGCAGTGCCGCCGACGCACAGCACCTGGCAGCGGAATTGAGCGGACGGTTCCTGAAGGAACGCAAAAGCCTCTCCGGCTGGGCGCTCACCACCAATTCTTCCGTCCTCACCGCCATCGGCAACGATTATTCCTTTGACGAAGTTTTCGCACGCCAGGTCCAGGGCATTGGCAGTCCCAATGACCTCGCCTTCGCCATCACCACGAGCGGAAACTCCGCGAACGTGTTGCGCGCCGTGAACGTGGCTCGCGAGCGGAAACTCGTCACCGTGGGTCTGACCGGAAGAACCGGCGGCAAGCTGCATGGCTCCGTCGATCACTGCATCTGCGTCCCCAGCGATCAGACACCTCGTATTCAGGAAGCGCACATCCTGACCGGACACATTCTTTGCGAATTGATCGAGGAGGCACTATTTGAGCCGGATTGACGACGGATACGACGGCCAAGCTTACCTAGCGCCGCTTGCCTTTTGCGCCAGTGCACGGCCTCCCGGCAGTGGGTCGTAGGACACCGGAGCATGCTGCGGCTCGAAATAGCATTTGAAGCGCAGAATCTTTTTCTCGAAAAACTCATAACTTAATGCCGAGATGATAAAAGTCACGGCCGCGATCACGACAATGTATGCGCACTCCAGCAAGGCATCTCCTTGAGCGCCGACACTCCTGAAGATTCTGGGATACAAGAAAATCGACGCTGCCCCGATAATCGGGACATGAAATACATAGATCCCGTAACTGTAGGTGCCGATCGGGGCAAGTAGACGCGATTTAAGAAGCTTCTGCATCCAGGTGCTCTCAGCTTCCGTATGTGCGGCAAGAAGAACCAGCGCGCCAAACCCCAGCGCGAGCAGAGTATACCCGCCGCATTCCGCGAGCAGCATGGTTACGTCCTCCAGTCTGTGGACGACGGGAGCCGGCCCGAAGAGCAGCACCGCCGCGCGCTGCGGAAAGAGCAGCACGGCCGAGAACGCGAGCAGGTAGGAGCCAACGCCCATGATCGCGATTCCAGGGAGCCACTTGCGGATTTTTAACATGCGTTCACGGTCGCGGAAAAGACATGCGCAGAGCGCTCCGATGAAGAGCGCGTCCAGTCTGCTGATCGTGGCCAATGCGATGGCCATCTGTGCGCCGCTGTGTGCGACCCAGGCCAAACGAATCATTGCCGCCAGAGCGGCAACTCCGCCGGCGATCCAGGGAATGGCGCGGGGGCGAACCAGCCAGACGACGAGGGGCCAGACGAAATAGAACTGTTCCTCCACGGCAAGTGACCAGAAGTGCGCGAGATAGTTGACATAATTCGGCCCCCAGTGGGCCTTCCACAGGCCAAGCCAGTTCGTCAGATAGCAGAAGTAGAGCCAGCGATCTTCGGGCAGTGGAAGCAGGGCCGAAACTTGGGGAGAATTGATTCGAGCTCCCGCAATGATTACAGCGGTCAGGACTAAATAGTAGAGCGGGAATATCCGCAGAACGCGGCGCGCGTAAAATCCACTGAAGTAGTTGCTCACCTCTCGTGTGTCCAACAGAATCCCCGTGATGAGGAATCCGGAGAGTACGAAGAAAAGGTCCACTCCCATCCAGCCCTGGCTGGCGTACATTCTGATAAGAAAGGTAGGCAGGTTCACCACGAGAATGTGGTCCTGCAAATGAACGCAAAAAACGAGAAGAATTGCTACTGCGCGCAATCCATCCAGTGATTGGAGCTTGCGGTTAACAATCGCGGTTGTAGCAGGGAGCGACATCTGAGTAGACCGTGGAAGCCGAAATGATGGTAGTCGGCCACGCCAGCGACATCCAGTTACTGGGGTCACATGCGAAACTTTCCCGTGTACACTTCCGATCCTCTTAAGATTCAGCTTCGCAAAGGGCTCTAACTCTACGCTGAGCAGGATCTTTTTTTTCAATCGCTTACACTCCACGCCTTTACAGACAAGCCGCTTCCGGAATAAATTTAAGTTCAACAATTTGGATCGCGGAGTTGCAACTTGCCTTCCTTGGATCATGATGAACGGTCCTCCTTTCTTTCAGCCAAAGCCATGGCTGAAGTTCTCCTTTCCAGCGATCTCCTGGAAACCCTTCCGGATGCCATTGTCGCTGTCGATCGAGAAGGAACCATTGTTCAGGTTAATTCACAAGCACAAGAGTTATTTGGCTATGACCGCGACGAATTGATGGGCCAGAAAGTCGAAATGCTCGTCCCTGAGAGTTATCGCCGCGAGCACCATCATCATCGCGAGAACTTCGCGCGAGCCCCGAAGACGCGACGAATGGGAGCCGGGCTCGATCTCTACGGCAGACGGCGCAATGGCTCGGAATTCCCGGTAGAGATTAGTCTCAGTCCTGTCTCCACAGAGAATGGATTATTCGTCTTGAGCGCGATCCGAGACATCAGCGATCGCAAGAAAATTGAAGAAGAACTGCGCCGGGCGCATGAAGAGCTATACCAGAGAACGGTCGAGCAGCTGGGGGAATCCCGCTCGAGACTGGCCTTGATTATCGATTCCTCCGAGGACGCGATCATCAGCAAAGACCTTGACGGCATCATCACCAGCTGGAACAAGGGAGCCGAGCGTATCTATGGTTACACGCCAGAAGAGGTCATCGGAAAAAATATATCCCTTCTAGCTCCCACCGATCATTCCGACGAAATCCCAGAGATACTGCAGAAAATTGCGCGCGGTGAAACCGTCGAGCATCATGAATCGGTGCGCATAACCAAGGACGGACGACAGCTGAACGTTTCTATTTCTGTGTCTCCCTTGCGCGATGCGAAAGGCGACATCGCAGGAGCGTCAGCGATTGCGCGCGACATCACGGCCCAGAAACGGGCGGAGGGCCAGCTTCATCAATCCCAGAAGATGGAAGCGATCGGCCGGCTTGCGGGAGGAGTCGCGCACGACTTCAACAACATCCTGGGGATCATCAACGCCTGCGCCGAATTCCTCCGCGACCGCATTGATCCCACCACTGAATCGTCGCAGTACGTCGACAACATCAAGAAGTCGATCGATCGCGGCTCATCTTTGACTCGCCAACTCCTTACCTTCAGCCGGAGTTCCGTCATCCAACCCCGTGTTCTCGATCTGAACGAACGATTGAAGGACGTCGGTAAGCTCCTGCGGCCGCTCATGGGAGACGATGTTGAGATTCTGATTATGTCCAAGTCTCCCGCGGCGGTGGTCGAGGCTGACCCGGGCCAGCTCGACCAGATCGTGGTAAACCTCGCCGTGAACGCGCGCGACGCCATGCCACGAGGCGGCAAGTTTATTCTCGAAACTCGCGCGGAAAGATTTGACGAGTCCTTCGCCGAGCAGCATCAAGCCATGGCAGCAGGAAAATACGTTGTGCTCGCAGTCAGCGATACCGGCAACGGCATGGACGAAGCTACGGTCTCGCGCATCTTCGAGCCCTTCTTCACCACCAAAGAGACGGGCAAAGGAACTGGGTTGGGCCTGGCGACTGTGTATGGCATCGTCAAGCAGAGCGCCGGACACATCCTCGTCTACAGTGAGCTGGGGCATGGAACGACCTTTAAGATTTACCTCCCCAGCGCCGATCACAAGATCGGGCTCGAATCCAAGCCAGAAATCGAGACCGTCAGTCCGAAACGGCAAGGGGCCACCATCCTGCTCGTAGAAGACGACGAAATCATGCGCGGGTTAACTCGACAACTTCTCCAGCAACATGGCTATAACGTGGTCGAGGCGGATGACGGGAAGTCCGCCCTCGAATGGGTAGAGTCTCATCCCGATCCAATTGATTTGGTATTGACCGACGTGGTCATGCGACGTATGAGCGGCCCCGAATTAGTTGAGCGCCTGCACGCTTGTCGCCCAAACCTGAAAGTCGTATTCATGTCAGGTTACACCGGCGAACTGATCGCAGAGAGAGAGGTGTTAAGACGCGGCGTGACTCTGCTCGAAAAGCCCTTTAGCAGAACCGCTCTGCTGAATACCCTTCACACAGCGTTGGAGTGAAACTTGCCTGAACTGAAACCTGTGGATCCCAACCTACACCACGGTAGGCCGCAACCCGACACTTCGGTCATATAACCAAGCATTCGGTGATGGGGATCACACATTGCTGTGTGAAACCACCCACTTCCAGCCACAACTCCGGTGGGCAGCTGCCTCAGTCGCATCTCACTATATCGAATCAACCCGTTTATTTTATGTCGTTTAGAGGACGTTTAGAGAAGTCTTCCCTCGCCTTGGAAGAATGGCGAGGCGCTTGCCAAGGTACCTGTGAGCGGAGGCAATTAAAAATGGCTACCCAAGTCCTTAACCATGTCCAGAAAATTGCGCCAGCAGACAAGATTTTTAACGATTTTCCTCCAGTCGTTGCCGAGGCCTTGGAGCAAGAGGGACTCACCACATCCTACCCCACCGGAGCCGTATTGTTCGCCGAAGGGCAGGCTCCTCGTGGAGTGTTCATCGTGCGTAAAGGCCGTGTAAAACTTTCCATCTGTAGCAGCGACGGCAGGACGCTCATTCTGCGGATCGCCGACACCGGTTGCGTTTTGGGAGTTGCCGCAGTAGTTTCCGGACGCCAGTATGAAGCGACGGCCGAGACCCAGGAGCCCGCCGAAATCAGCTTCTTGCGAAACACCGATTTGCTGCGCCTCATGCGCCTTCACGGCGAGTTTGCCCTGTGGGTAACGCAGCACATCAGCCAGGATTACGCCTCCACTTGCCGCGAAATCCGTGATCTGATCCTTTCCGACTCGGCCAGCGAGAAACTGGCTCGACTGTTGGTGGGGTGGCTCGACCAGAACGCTGCCGCCAGAAATCCCAGCCAGATGAAGCTGGCTCTGACTCACGAAGAAATTGGGCAGATGATCGGGTCGTCACGAGAAACGGTCAGCCGGCTCTTCGCGGGTTTCAAGAAGCAGCGTCTCATCCAGCAGACCGGTTCTACTATTGTCATCCCCAACCGCGTTGCCTTGGAAAACCTTATTACAGCGTAGGATATTGCGGCGTAAGGTAGCCACTCGTCGGGGCCGGTCATCCTCCATCGGCCCCGTTTCCTTTTGAGAGCATGCTTCAGGTCCACAAAGTCCCACAAAAATGTCATCCTGAGCGGAGTCGCCGCTTCGCGAAGCGCAGCCGCTACGCAGTCGAGGAGCCTGCCCTGAGAGCGAAGCCGAAGCGACCCCCCTATACGTCCGACACTCCCAGCCAAGTCTTAAGGCATTCTCTTCCTGAGCTGTGCTGCGCCCCTCCGACGATGATGTTTTGCTTTTACAATGAACCTGGAGACATGAGATTAATCGCGTTCGGATCGGAGAAGCTATGTGGAGAATTACCGGAATACGGAGCCTTTCCATCGCTGCTGCGATCGCGCTGCTGACCGTCCCCATCGCAGAAGCGAAAAAAGCACCAGAACCGACCGCAGGTCCGATACCCCTACAAGTCCTGACCGGCAAGAGGGTGTTTATCTCCTATCGCGAGACCGATGCAGGTCCGGGAGCCCCCGACCTCACTTACAACCAGTTCTACGCGCTCATGAAGAGTTGGGGGAAATATGAACTGGCGTCGGCTCCCGCGGACGAGCACGTGCAAAGTTCGAGCCGGGAGACCGCCCGGTGCAAGGTGCTCCAGTTCCTAACAGATAGGGTGGGCCGCCATAGTAGCACCTAAGTTTGCACCGCATGGACACAGAGGAGTGCGCGACGGCGCGCACCGCCCAATGGTGGTGAAAGACTCTCCCTTGCGATCGCGGTGTAAGCCACCGCTCGAAAAGCGCGAGAAGGGCCGCACCCCCGGTTGTTTCGCCTCAACGTTCAAAGACAAACCCGCGTGATTCTTCCCACGTTAACGTGACCCACCCGCCGACGCCGCCACCTATGGCTCGACAAGCGGAAGCAACGCGGCTAGCTGCAAGTCGATGAGCACTTGCGTTCTGTGCTCTACCTGTTCAAACAGAGCCGTCTTCTTCGCTGGCAGCACCTTCCGAAAGGTCGGCCAGTACTTCTGCCGCAGCGCCGCTACATCCGCGTCCTGCTTCAGCGCTCGCTCGGTCCAGTCGTCGGCCTGCGCATCGGTCATGCTGCCGTAATTCTGTGCGTATTCCTTGATCAGTGCGTACTTGCCGTGATTGATCTGCACCAACTCGGCAGTGTATTGGTCATACACCGGCCAGAACCTCTGCGCCTCGGCGTCGGTGAGTGGCAAATTGGCCGCGATAATCTGTTTCTTCTGGGAGCGAATATCCTTTCGCAGTAACTGGATATCCTGGTCAGAAGGGCCTTGAGAATCCTGACCGGCACCAGCCTGCGTACCCCTGTTCTGTGCCGCCGCTGAACTACGGCCGAGCAGTACTGCTCCGCTCAATGCCAACACTGCAAGCAAAGATCTCTTCATTTCGCAGCTCCTTATCTTTCAGAGTTCTAGGTCCGACGCCCTACAGAATCAAGTCCGACACACAGCACGACCTTTGCCTTCCTAGGACGGCTACTGTCGACACGCGAGTCTATGGGCACAATCACGCCCCCGCCAACTGGCAAAACTGGCAGTGGCGGGTGGACCATATTGGGTCGGAACTACGACGCGGGTTTCTCTTCGAAACGTCGACCGAACCGGGGGTGTGCCACGCCTCGCACTTTCGAGAAGTGGCCTACCGGACAGCCGACAGCGTTCGACTTCACTTTACGTGTCGGGAGGTCAGGTCTTCATCATAAGCACATCCAAACCAGGTTCCACCGGATTCCGATGCATGTAGCGGACTTTCTCGATCCGTTTGTGTTCAGTCCATACGTTGAAGTCGGAGAACTGCTTCTGGGCGGCACACGTTACGCGGGAAGTATAGCGGAGTTGGTTTTAGCGCGTCACTCGCTTCCCTGCTCATCCTCGTAATCAGCAGGATCACTGGGCAACTCGACCAGGTGGGCCCGTTCCAGGGCGTGGAAATATTCCGGGCGCGAATGGCGGTAATGGTCGGCAGGAATCTTTCCGTTGAGCCAGGCGGTATCCATCGGATAGACCATGGGATCGAAGATCACCAGATAGAAGTGCCAGATGAGGATGGAGAAAGTGGCCAGCAGCGCCTCATACCAATGCACGGCGGTGGCCGCGTCGGTTATCCATTTTGGAAAGTGGCGCAGCGTGAAATTGTTGAACCACAGCAGGAAACCGGAGAGGGCCATGACGAAGGTGCCCCACATGAAGGCCCAGTATTCCATCTTCTCCGCATAGTTGAATTTCGCAAACTTCGGCTCCTCTTTTGTCAGGCCGAGGTTGTAGCGGAAAACGTGCAGCATGTCGGTCGCGTCGGTGATCGACGGGAGCATGGCCCAAATGAAAGAGCGATCGCGCTTCTTCAGCGCCAGATGCACGAAGTGGTAGAACGTGGCCAGGAGCATGACTACAGCCGCAACGCGGTGCAATCCGCCGCGCACGCCGAACTGCGACTCCCAATTCAGCAGCGGCTTGGCCCACCAGATCTCCGGATACTTCAACGCAAATCCCGTGAATACCAGCGACGGGAAACTCACCATGATGCCCCAGTGCGCGACACGGAACCATAAGTTCATCCGCAACACCATTTCGCCCGATTCCCGGCGCGGGCGGCGCCGAATCAGCTTGTGCAACCAGTCCAGCAAATTGTGCAGCAGCATGAAACCCAGTGTCGCCGGGATGAGCACCCAGTACGTCCAGCGAATCCACTTGACCACCGGATGATTCGGGCCGTCGTTGGTCTGCACATGTACGGGACCGATGGTGAATTTGGCTTCGGTCACGCCTTGGTGACAGGCTCCGCACGTCTTCGGAAGGTTGGCCGCATTGACCGTCGAGCGCGGATCGCTCGAACGGAGAATGGAATGCACTCCATGGCACGAAGCACAATTCGCCGCCCTCACCTTCCCTTCTTGCAGCGCCAGCCCGTGATAGCTGCCTGCATAAGATGGCAGACGGTCGGCCGGCAAATCATAGCGCAGGGCAAGTCGAGGATCGCCATGGCAACGCCCGCAGGTTTGCGCGGAAACATTTACGGCGTTCAAAGGCGAACCCGAGCTCTTCGGATCCATGATCAGGTGCTCGCCGTGACAGTCGATGCAAACGGGAGCATCGCGTACGCCGGCCTTGACCGCTACACCGTGGACACTCTCGTTGAACTCACGGGCGATTTCCTTGTGGCATTGCGCGCAGGTGCCGGGCACTTTCCAATGATTAACCTTGGATCGCTCATCGGTGGCGGGATATATGTCATGACTGCCATGGCAACTGGAGCAGGTTGCCGCCTCCTTGCCAAGCGCGACCGCGCGTCCGTGCACGCTCTGCTTATAGGAATCGACCGGATGCGCCACGGGAATGTTGTGGCGCGACAAGAACCCCGCATCACTGTGACATTTTGCGCACGTACCCGGCAGGTTCTTGCGAGCCACGGTCGAGTCCGCTTCGCTGGAGGCTTTCACGGCGTGGATGGGACCGTGACAGGACACACATTTGGGCGCGTCTTTGTCTCCGTTTTTCGCGGCCTGCCCGTGAATGCTGGAGGCGAGGTCTTTCACTTCGTCGGCGTGACACTCGGCGCACTTTCCCGGAATCAGCTTTTCCGCCGTGCTGAGTTCGTGCACGCTGCCATGACACGAAGCGCACGCGGATTCGCCGAGCAAGGAGTGGACGCTGGCGGGGAAAGCCTTAGCCTCGTCGGCATGGCAGGTGGCGCATTTCACTTTGGCGATTTTGGCGGGATGCGGAAACTCTTGGATGGAGGTGTGGCAGTCTTTGCAGCTGAGAACGGCGTGAGCGCTGGCTTCATGCTTGGCGGGATCGATGGAAATGTTCTTTCCGGCGGCGGACTTCATTCCGCCTTCGCCGTGGCACGCCAGACACTCCTGGTCCGCGGCAGCCGCAAACGCAGGCAGCGCCAAGGTCAAAATCAAGGCCAGGGAAACCAAACCAAAACGAGTCGCGCGCATTTCCAACCCTTCTCCGATTCAACCGCAAGTCGACTAGCGGTACGAGAACAACATCGCGTAGATGATCCACAACACAATGAAGAATCCCACCGTCAACGCTGCCCATGCGAAGGCTCGAATCGTACGGATCACGATCGGTTGATAAGCCTCCTCCATTTTTTCCTCCAGCTGCCCGGCGGCGACCAGCGCTTCATATTCCCTGGGCTTGTCTCTTTCCAGCTCTTCCAGTGGCATGCGTCCGGTAAAAACCGTGATGTCCATGGGAAACTTTTCCGGCCGCAAGTGGGTGTTGAAAAAATGCACCGTAAAGATGAAGCCCGTGGCCAGCAGCGCCTCGTCGCTGTGAATGATAGTGGCGACGTTGAGGAACGATCCCGGAATGAACCGCGTGAAGAACACCGGAAACCACAGAGTGAGGCCGGTGGAACCGATCACCGCGATTCCCCAAAACACGGCGAAATAGTCGAACTTTTCCCAGTACGTCCAGCGGCCATAGGCAGGCCGCTCGCCCCGGCCCACAAACCATTTCAGCGTGCCCACCAGTTCAGTCAAGTCTCTGCGATTAGGCACCATGCTGCCCGGTCCCAGGATCAGCGAGAACCACGAACTGTGTTCCCTTTTCTTCAGTTTGTAGAGGTCCACAAGATGGGTAATGAAGACGCCGAACATGATCACGGCCGCGCTGCGGTGGATGTAGCCCGCGTTCTCGAATCCTCCTAGCAGATGCGAAAGCACCGCCGCCCATTTCGTGTAGGAGAACTTCAGGGTCAAACCGGTCAGCGCCAGGCACATGAAACTCACGATCATGCAGATGTGCAGCGTCCGTTGCAGGCGGCTGAAGCGGACGAACTGGCGTTTCGCAATTTCGCCCTTAGGCATCGGGGCTCTCCTTGCTGTTGCTCTTGTCATTGCTCGCGGGAGTGCCAAACTCCGCGGCGAATTTTGCTTCGGCGGCGCGCAACTCCTGGCGCATCTGGAAAGCCCGGGGCAGCCAAAGCAGCGTGTGAGCGCCACCGACCACGAAAGTCACCAGAAGCAGCGCGGTCATGCCCCAGAAGGTATAGAACAGGAACGGATATTTTCGCGGGTCGTGGTGCGTCGCGTGCGTCAGGTACCCGGCGAAGCGCCGCGTCGCTCCGGCATGGCACTTTCCGCAGGTGCCCGCTACGTTTGCCCGGCTGAGATGCGAGCGTGGATCGGTCACCGCGAGCACATCGTGCGCTCCATGGCAGTCATAGCACTTTGCCGCTTTCGTGTACCCAAGCTTCGAGACCTTCCCGTGATAGGTATCAAAATAAGTCTCGGCAATCTTCTCGTGGCAGCGTCCGCAGGTAGCCATCACGTTCAGCCGGAAACTGTTCTCGTCCGTGCGGTGGATGGCATGAGCGGTGTGGCAATCGTTGCAAACCGGAAGTGGCTTGCTGAACCCGCTCACTCGCTTGGCATGGATGCTGTTCTCGAACTGCTCCTCGATGCCGTGGTGGCACCGGCCGCACGTGTCCGGCACGTTGTTTGCGTTGACACTCGACGCCGGATCGGTTCGGGGAAGAATCTGGTGAGCGGTGTGGCAACTGGTGCAGGTCGCCGTTACCGTCAGGCCGTTCTTCAGCAGCGTCCCGTGAATGCTCTCTGTGTAGTTCGTGATGATTTCGTGCTGGGTTCCGGTGTAGCGCACGGCGGCCTTCTGGCCCTCACGGTGACAGCGCGCGCAAAGTCCGGGAACGTTGGTCGCAAAGGTTGCCGACTGCGGGTCCTGTTTGCCAAGGATTCCATGCGTGCCATGGCATTCCTTGCAGGTCGGGGCATTCGGATCATTCTTGCCGTTAAGTTGTCCGTGGATGCTGGCCACATACTGCTTGCCAATTTCATCGTGGCAAGAGCTGCAGTCGACGCCGTGAGTGATGGTCTCGCAAGGCCGCACGTGGGAGGCGTTCACTTCTGAATGGCATTGGCTGCAGGCAATTTTGTTGTGGCGCGAATGGCTCACCTCGCCAACGCTAACGTACATGGATTGCCCGTCGCGCGCCCGACGCAGTTTCTCATTTGCGTGGCAACGCATGCAATCCGCATTGGCCATGCCCTGCTCATAGAAGACGTTCCTGACCTTATGCGGCTGATGACAGTCGGGGCAGGCCGGCAGGACGTTGGCCCGTTTTTCCCAGAGCTCACCACGAATAATCTTGCGGTGGACGGTCTCGATTTGCGAGTGGCATTTGGTGCAGGTAGCGGCAATATTCCGGCGATTGATCGAGGACGCGGGGTCGGTGTGCGGCAATATCAAGTGCGCGGTGTGGCACGTGGCGCAGTTCGGGGCCACCGCCAGACCCTTCTTCAGCAAGGCCTCTCCGTGGATGCTCTCGGAGTAGTTTTCTAAAATATTGTTCTGGGCAATCTCTCGATTGCGCGAAACCGCCGTTCCTTCGCGATGGCACTGGCCGCAAACAAAGGGCACTTTCAGCGGCGCCACCGCTGATCGCGGGTCTTTCACTGGAACGATGTCGTGGTTCCCGTGACAATTTACGCAGTGGGGCGCCAGCGCGTCGCCGCGCGCAATCGCCTTGCCGTGGAGAGAGCGGTCGTGTTGCTCCTGCTCGGTGCTGTGGCAGGTGCCGCACTTTACCGGCGCCGGCGTTTCGTGGGGAAAATCTTTTCCTTCCAGGTCGGCGTGGCATCCCGTGCACCCGAAGCTGCCATGCACGGAAGTGGCAAATTTCTTGCCGTCCACGTACAGCGAAACCGTTTTGCCGGCTCGCGTTGTGGTCATCGTCTTATCGCCGTGGCAGGCGAGACATTCGGCGCCGGGCGGGTCGGCGGCGCGGGCGCGGTATTCGGAAACCAGCAGGAAGAAAGCCGTGGCGAGGAGGGTCGCGACGATAATTCTCAGACCGGCAGGCCACTTGCTTCGCGCAACTTTTGTTTCAGCCATGGCAAACTCTCGGTAGTGCTTACCGCATGCCTAGGTCCGTAAGCACCTTCGGGTTTTCCTCCTGAACCGCCAGCAGGTTGTGGCAGGCGCTGCAATCGTTGGTGATGGTCTGGCCATCGGCACTAGTATGACTGCCGTCATGGCAGCGAAAGCAGCCGGGCGAATCGTTGTGCCCGAGATTATTCGGGTGAACGCCCCAGGTCACACGCATGTCGGGAAAGATGTTGCGCAGGTAGATATTCGCCACTTCCTGGCCAGCCTGCTCCACTCGAGCGCGCCGCGTCTGATAGATCTGCGGGTAATTGCTGCGATAGAAATTATTGAGTTCTTCCTTAATGCTCTGCTGCGCCACGTCGCGGGCGGAGTAATTCACTTTCAGAACCTCAACCGCCTTCTTCCGGATATAGGGAAGCTCCGGGCTGATGCGCCCGTTCGCCATCTGCCTGTCCACCGCATTTTCGGGCAAGTCAAAGGCATGCGTGGGCCGGTTGTGGCAATCGACGCAATCCATCACGCGATGCTCGCCCTTGTCCAATTGTTCTTTGGTTGGCTTGGCATCGCTGGAAATGAATTCGGTGGTTTTTCCGTTTTCGTCGGTGTAATAGACGGCCGGGATGGTCTGCCGCTCGGGGTCGGTCGAAATGTAGCGGATGCGCTCGTTGTCGGCGAGGTGGTGCCCGTGAATGCCGACCGAGCCCTGCCAGTTACGTCCGCCCACTTTCAGCAGCAACACGTCGGTCCGGGGTGTGTTCTTTTCATCGTCCTTGTAGCTGGTGTTCACGAGGAACTTGTCGCCAGTGAAGCGCTGCGGCCAGTGACATTGTTCACAGGTCTCGCGCGCCGGGCGCAGGTACTTTACGGGCGAAGGTATGGGACGCGAATAGGTGTGGAAGGTCACCGCGAAGACCTGCCGCAACCCGGAAACCTTCGATCGCACAAACCACCCCGCGCCGGGTCCGATGTGGCACTCGACACAGTCCACACGCGAGTGCGGAGAATTCTGATAGGCCGTATATTCCGGATCCATCACGGTGTGACAAGTCTTCCCGCAGAAAGTCGTCGAATCCATGTACTGCACGCCGCGGTACGATGCGGTCCCAACAATGAGAAGGTTGAGCGAGGTCGCCACGGCCACGTACTCCAAGGTGCGCCGCACCACCGGCAGCCCCAGGTCGATCGCGGGGAAAATCGTCGGCAGTTCTCCGCGCTCGCGCAGACTTCGTCGCCGGAGCCAGATGCCGAGCGGAATCATCACCAGGCCGAGTACAAAAATACCTGGGAGAATCAGAAAGACGAGAAGGCCAATATAAGGATGCGGCGGCCCCGGCAAGAAGACTTCATAGAACCAGAAGGCGATGGTGGTGAGCGCCGTGCTCGTCGTCACCACGGCGCCGGTCAGGGTGATGAGGTTCTGCCCCAGGAAATAAATGGGCTGAATCCAGTCTCGGAAGCGTTCTTGCAGTGTCATATGAAACCACTACTCTCCATATTTTCTAGCGCAACGTTGCTGGGACACACCTCACCTTTTGCGCGCAGATATTCCGCGCGCCCGATAATCAAGCTGACCTTTAACGCAGGGGCCGGCCCGTCCTATTGCTTCAACGTACGGATGTAAGCCACCAACCCGGAAACCTCTTCCGGCTTCAAAGACTTGTACGGGGGCATCTTGGGGGGCTTGCCGTTCGTGATGGTCCCGGCGATGTCCGCGTCCGACTGTTTCTGAAAGTCGGCACTTGAAAGGTCGTGGCCGGCTACTTTCTTGCCGTCAGCACCATGACACATGGCGCATTTTGATTTGTAAAGCGCCTCGGACGCGTTTTGGGCATGCGCCGATAGGGGAAGGCTGAGAACTACAACCAATGCTGTTGCAAGAGTAAACACTGGAACGTCAATTCTCTTCATCTTCAATCTCCATTCGAGTTTTTATTTGCCATATACTGTTGCAATATTGAACTATTTGCCAGGCGTTGGTCCGTGACCCACATCACACTTGCTTGTAACATTAATGTTTCCATGGCACTGGACGCAAGGACAGTACTCATCGGTCGCGGACGAATCTCCAACCTCCAGCCCTGGGGGGCAGTTCGCGACTCGACGCATTTCTCGGGCAGATAGCACGAGAAAACCAATCGAATACTGCTTTTGCATTCCCGCGAGTGATGGATTTGTATAGTCGTGCGGCACAAGCCACGAGTTCCCGTTTCCAGAGCGCCAAGCTATCAAAGCGCCGGACTATCAAAGCGGCGGACTATCAAAGCGGCGAACTATGGCCAGGATTTCGGGTTCCTGCAGAATGCGGTCGGATTCTTTGGCAGCCACCAGGACGGTCTGTATGAGTTCAAGGTTCGCCGCGATTCCCCTCCGCGCTAGATAGAAGATGACGTTCGAACTGCCTGACATGGGACCAATCTCAATTTCCTGATTGCGTCCGATCAAGCTTGCCGGGACTCCGGAATAGACATAGTCGGTCAGCCAGCGATCGCCCTTCTTTTGGGCTTTGATGATGGCCGCCGCATGAACGCCAGTGGCGGTGCGAAAGGCATCGCGTCCGATCATTGGAGTATTCGCTGGAACTGGAACGGAGGTTGCCGCCGAAACCAAGTCCACATACTTCTGCAGAGAACTGAGGTCGTCGTGCCTCATGCCGAGCAGGTTGAGATTCACCAGCAACTGTTCCATGGGTGTGTTTCCGACGCGCTCGCCGATTCCGAGCGCGGTCCCGTGCACTCGGGTTGCTCCCGCCTCGATGGCGGCCAGCGTGTTCGCCACATCGAGGCCGCGATCGCGGTGGCCGTGCCAATCGATGCCAATGCCAATTCCGCTGTCGGCACCAGTGTCCGCCAAGAACTTCTTAACCCATGACACCAGGTTCCAGACCGCCTCCGGCGTTGCTGCGCCACACGTGTCGCAGAGACATAGCCGCTTCGCTCCAGACTCGATCGCTTCTTTGAACAAGAGACGCAGGTGCTCCGGCGAAGATCGTACGGTGTCCTCGGTCACGTACGTCACGTCGAGGCCTTCCTTTACGGCAAAGCGGATCGCTTCGCGAGTGTGGCGCAGGATTTGGTCGAGAGTCCATTCTTCCGCGTACTGGCGGATGGGACTGCTGCCGATAAATATGAGAGCTTCGATCGGCACGCCCGTTAGTTGCGAGACCTCCGCGATTGGACGAATATCCACCATCATGGTGCGGGCGGCGCAATTGGGGCGTATGCGCATCCGCTGGCTGGAGATCTCGCGGCAGAGTGCCAGTACAGCTTCGCGCTGGCGTGCGCCTGCGCCGGGGAGCCCGACATCGGCCGTTTCAATTCCGAGATTCTCCATGAGATGGAGAATCTCGACTTTCGTCACCGCC
>Ga0181532_10000731_pt1 | contig 32799 bp, 25 predicted proteins | sample PEATcosm2014_Bin_33_FD_119768 | JGI IMG/M metagenome (GOLD analysis project Ga0181532, IMG submission 119768) | Peatland microbial communities from MTU Mesocosm Facility, Houghton, MI, USA - PEATcosm2014_Bin11_30_metaG | ecosystem: Environmental > Terrestrial > Soil > Wetlands > Peat | place...
AAGACGAACAACACCTTCGACGACTGGAACACCGCGCAAAACGGCACCGGCACGTCCTATGCGGCCGGCAACACGTTCGCCATCTCCGCCAACACCACCCTCTATGCGCAGTGGACGCCGATCGTCACGATGATCGCCTCTGCGTCCCCGAGCTCGTCACCTGTTGGAACGGTCGTTACCCTTTCCGAAACTGGGCTACCGCCAGGTACCTATACGCCGTCCGAGGTCGTCACCTTCAGCGCACCGGGGTACCCAGATTTGTGCACCGCGGCGATCGGTACGAACGGCGACGCGAACTGCGGAACCTCTACATCCCTTCCCGCTGGGACTTACGAGGTCACAGCCACCTACGGGTCCATGACCGCACCGACGAGCTTCACACTCACCCCGCCAAGTGGAGGAGGAGGATCGGTCGGACCATCCACGACCATCGCTCTTGACATGACGGCCGATGCGAATCCGCCGAGCCAGAACTACGCGACTACCGATCCCGTGGTGCTCACGGCGACGAACTTGCCCACGAACGCGACGGGAACGGTGACCTTTGTGACCGGGTTTAACCAAGTGCTGTGCGTGGGAACGGTGTCTGACGGCAGCGCGTCCTGCACGACAACCGGGACAAATCCGATCGGCACCTATCCCGTCTTGGCCACATATTCCGGTGACAGTAACTATCCGGCGACCACGGCCACGACGAGCTTTGTGATCAACAGCAGCGCTCCCATTGTTACGGATGCGACGACCACGACGGAAGAAGACACGTCGATCACGATGAGCGTCCCGACGCCCGAAGGCGAAGGACCGTTCATCTACTCCCTCGTGTCCGGTCCGCCGTCCTCCGATGGCCAATGCATCTTGAGCAGACAAGGCGAACTGACTTTTGTTCCTGCCAACGGCTACACGGGCTCCGTTGGATGCAAGTACAGAGTCACGAATTCGATCGGTGCGGTCTCAAATACGGCGGAAATCACGATCAATGTGATTGGATCGAAGCACGCATCGAAGGGGGTCGCCATACCTGGGGCCCATACCGGAGAGCCGTGGTCCGGTGGGCTTTATTGGATGCTCGTTGGCCTCATGGGAATCGGTGGAGCTGGCGTCCTTGTCGGGACCGCGAAGAGAAACTCTCGAACTGAGAAGCGCTAGGGCCGCGATGACCTCTCGGCCGCGGTTCTCGCTCCTGGGCCTATTCGGCACACTCCTCGTCGGAGTAGCCGCAATTGGCGTCGGCTATCCCCTGTGGTGGAACCACCGCTCTGCAACCGGTGGCGCGGCGCTCCTTGCGCGTGCCGTTGCGATGAACGCCCCTATAGGCAACGCTTCGAGCGCCCCGTGTCCGACGAGCTATTCAGCGGCAAGCGCGGCGAGCGGTTCGGACCCCGGCATCTTGGAGATTCCGGCGATCGGTCTTGTCGCGCCAGTGGTGAACGGAATATCTGATGCTGTCTTGAATGTGGCCGTGGGCCACGTCACAGGGACACCGTGGCCCGGTAATGCCGGAGAATCGATCGTCGAGGCCCACGATGTGAGCTACTTCACAAATGTCGGCAAGTTGCGTGCGGGCGATGAGGTTCTCTGGATCACTCGCTGTGCGCGATCAGAGTTCACGGTGCTCGGTACCTCGATACACGAACCTGGAGCCCTCCTTTATCCGCCGAGCACTGGTCCAGGTCTCGCGCTCGTGACGTGCTATCCGACAGACGCGCTCTTTTGGACAAACGAGCGATACGTCGTCGCTACGGAGCTTGTGAGCTCGACGGTTTCCCAACAGAACGTGCCCGCTGCATCGAACTTGGGGGTGCCGCAACTGAAAGTGCCCGCTCCTCCTGCGCTTGTCGCAGAGGGCCTCGCGCTCGATCAGAACAGTCTGCTGCTCGGTGTGCTCCGGGTGACAGGCTCACCGGACGCGCTGTGGACATCGGGTCCAGCTCCACTTGACGTGGAAGCAGACGCGCTCGCGGTCTTTTTCGGCGCCGAGAAAGCAGTCGCGCAGAACAATCGATCGTGGTGGTCAGATCTCACTTTGAGCGGGGTTCCCTTCCACGCGCTCCCGAGCTTTGGTCAGACGAACGTGACGATCTCGGTCCAAGGTGCGGTTCCTTCGAATGTGACCTTCACCTCGGGGGCCGCGTCGGTCACCGTCGTGAACAAACAGGGAACTCTTTACATCTCTCAGATCTCGCCCTAGCGGCTCTCGGCGGCACCGGGGATGGCGCTATTGTCTGAGCGCAACGACAGACGTTGCTGGCCGAGCGCGAACGTCGTCTCCATGGCCCGCATGCTTCGAGTCAGGAATCCGCATCGACCGTTGTGATGACGCCGTGCTGAGCCCCAATCCATGCGAGCTTGGCAATGTAGCGCTCGTCGTGTTCATGCGAAACCGACGAAGCGTCCTTTGTCCTTTCGAAGGTACAAGAATCGGGAAACCTTACGTCCTAGGTGTTCGTGAACCCTTCGCCGGATATGTCACATCGCGGGGAGGCTGCAGGGTCGCGCGCCGCTCGGTCGAATGCTCACAGGTCCCTTGTTGTGGACGTGTCGCCAATTTGGCGCCTCGATCACCGCGACAGCTTCGCTGCCCTTTGACGATAGATGTTGGCGGTAGGAATGGCGTTCTCCACCTCCAAGACCACGAAGCACAATGCCGACGAGTGTGCATTAAATGTCCTGCTAGAGGCCTTTTATGGCCCGGCTCTGGCGAGGCCCCGATCGGCCATCGCACGACTCGAAGGCGAGAACTCGGTCGCAGCAGCCTCATCAATGTACGCCCGAGGGCCTGTCAGTTCGCGTTCGGGCGCGCCGTTGGGGTGCGCCATGGAGGGCGACCTCCGCGTTGGGGGTGCATCCGCGGGAGCGGTCCCGTGACAGCCCCAACGCCGATTGTTTAACATGGGCGGCGGCCATTTTCGCTCGAGGCCGACAACTTGCCACATTGTGGTGGACCATTGGAGGTGAGCCGGTGAAGGCAAAACCCCACAGTATCCGGCGCCCTCCGTCGCGACCGAGGAGCTGATCGAAGGGCGAGGCCGACCCACCCATAGGTTGTCCTTCCCGACAGCGCATCGCTCCTCGTTTTCCCTTCGGTAGGGCGGTGGGAGTGGATCCAACTCCCATGTGCCGATCCACGATTCACTCTTGCGCGATGTGGTGTTCTCCTCACTGCTATGTGTGCTGATCGCGCGTTGTCACTTCGTCATCCCGATTCCTTGCATCCGACCGATCTTCCTTGAAGGGGGGATACCATGCGCGAACTCGCGATTTCTTCCGTCACGTTTCTTCGCGCAGGTACCGACGGCCGCGCGAAGACGATGATGTCGACCTTCTTCAACGCTGACACCTTGCTGTGACGAATCCCGATGTGGGTCGCGCGTCCAGCGCGTCTCGTGAACTCGGAGCGGTTCTCGATGAGGAACACGTCGGAGATATCGAGGGCGCCTTTGGAACCATCGCGTATGGCGACGTCGCCCTCCGTCGTTCCTCGAAGGCCAAGCTGCTCACCCTTCTTGCCATCGTGGGTCCGGGCCTTATCGTCATGGTCGGAGACAACGATGCAGGCGGCGTCGCCACCTATGCCCAGGCTGGCGAGAACTTCGGCACACACCTTCTCTGGGTGTTGCTCCTGCTCATCCCGGTGCTCTACGTCGCCCAGGAGATGGTGCTGCGCCTCGGCGCGGTGACAGGCGTCGGTCACGCCCGACTCATCCTCGAGCGTTTCGGAAAGTTCTGGGGCGCGTTCAGCGTGATCGACCTCTTCGTGTTGAACGCGTTGACCATCGTGACGGAGTTCATCGGGGTGTCGCTTGCCGCGGGCTACGTGGGCGTGCCGAAGGTGCCTGCGGTGGTGCTCGCGGGCGTCGTCATCATCGTGGCGGCGAGCACCGGAAGCCTTCGACGCTTCGAGCGAACCGCTCTGGCGCTGTGCATCGGATCGCTCATCGTCATCCCGCTTTATGTAATGGTGCACCCGCCTGCTGGCGAGGTGGCGAAAGACTTCTTCGTCGTCAACTTGCCGGGTGGACCGTCTCAGCTTTCGAACGTGATGCTCCTCATCATCGCCATCGTCGGAACGACTGTGGCTCCCTGGCAGCTCTTCTTCCAGCAGTCGTACGTGATCGACAAGCGGATCACGACCCGATTCGTGAACTACGAGCGCGTCGACCTCATCCTCGGGATTGTCGTCGTCGTTATCGGTGCTGGCGTACTGATGGCGTCATCGGCCGCCGTATTCGCGCACACACCGTTTTACGGCCATTTCGTCGATGCTCGGCACGTTGCTTCGGGTTTCGGGAAGTACGTGTCGCACGCAGCGGGCCTGCTGTTCGCCATCATTCTCTTTGATGCGAGCCTGATCGGTGCCTCTGCGATCGGGCTCTCGACCGCGTATGCAACTGCAGACGTCCTCGGCCTCAAGCACTCGCTTCACCGCTCTTTCCGGCGGGCGAAGGGGTTCTACGCTGTCTTCGCGGGTCTGATGATCGTCTCCGCAGCGCTTGTTCTCGCGCCTGGCGTGCCGCTCGGGACCGTCACCGAAGGCGTTCAGACCCTCGCGGGAGTCCTTCTTCCGAGCGCAACGGTCTTTCTCCTCTTGCTCTGCAACGATCGGGACGTCCTTGGACCTTGGGCGAATTCGACGAAGACAAACGTCGTCGCTTCGATCATCATCGGCGTGCTCGTGTTGCTGTCGCTCATTCTCACGGCAGCCGTGCTGGTGCCCCACCTGTCGGGTCCGGAAATCGAGCTCATCGTCCTTGTCGGAGTTGGCCTTGGCCTTGTGCTCGGCGTATTCCTCGTCGTGCAGTCGCATCTTCGTCGTGCTGTGGTCGCTCTGGATTCGACCGGGGGAGGAAGTCCTGCCGATCGTCTGGCCCGACGGTCAACGTGGCGGATGCCCCCCCTCGCGATGCTGCAGCGCCCGGTGATGTCAAAGCAACGCAAGATCGGGATGTTCGCATTACGTGCGTATCTTCTCTTCGCGTTTGCGCTTGTCATCGTGAAGGTCGTCGAAGTCGCGATCGCGAAATGATCGACGGCAGGCATCGGCCTATGTCACGTGCTTCGGGACACGCCTGTGCATCGGCGTGGCTCACAACACAGAGCGCCAATGGAAGAGTTGCACGGACCCTCTGACAGGAGCCATCTGAAGGATCGGGGCGGCTCAGCCTTTTTGCACCCGAGCATTCGGCGCAGGACGTGCCACGGTGGGTGCGAAGCCGTTCGTCCGTATCGCTCCTTCTTCCTCAAGGGGTCACCTGGATCCGAGATCCGCCCGCGGGTCGCGTCGAGTTCCTCTTGTGCCTATGGGTGCTTTGTCGCGAGCGGTAGATGGCCCAAGAGGGATCCGGAGATGAGCACTCGAAGCGACGCCCGCCGGAACTCCTGTCCTTAGCCGAGAGGTGACCGGTGGAAACCATTGACGTAGAGCTATCGCCACAACCTGATCTGCGAACTCCGAAGTGGCCCAAAGGGGTGAAGGGAGGGGGAACCCCCCTAGGGTGGTCCCTCAATGAGCCCTAGGTGCCGTTCGGACCGGGCACCGAGGATCCTCTTGAGACTTTCTTAGCCCCAAGTCCGATCCGAAAAGACGGGGAGGATCTCACAGACACCCCAAAGCGTGCAATCGCGCATCGCATGTATGTCGTACGTCGATGCGAAATCGTTAGCGATGACTCAAGAACGGAGATGCACATGCTTCGCGCGACAGTTTCTTGGAGCGGGCGACCGGGATCGAACCGGCATTACCAGCTTGGAAGGCTGGGACTCTACCATTGAGCTACGCCCGCGAGCGGCCCATGGTATCTCACCGGACACGGCTTCTACCAGGACATTCTCGGGGGAATGCCCGCGGCGTCCCGTCGCTCGTGCCGCCTTGGACTTCGATGCCTCAGCTCTGGCGCCATTAGGCCTTCGCGCGCGCGTGACGAATCGGCGGGACGCCATCAAAGAAATGCCTGTTAGCGTTTGAAAGCCATGGCGCTCGCTCTTGGGCTCGATGTCGGTGGGACGAAGATCCTCGGGTGCGCGACGAACGAGACCGGAGAGCTCATCGCGCAGGTGCGCACGGAGTCGCCCACGACACGCTCAGGACTGCTCGATGCGCTTGAGTCGTCGTTCGAGGACCTCGTGGACCGCTGCTCGGACGTCGATGACGAGATCATCGGTGTGGGCATCGGGCTTCCCGGACTCGTCGATTCCAAAGGCGTGCTCCACGCGGCGCCCAATATGAAAGCGGCTGTGGGGCTCGTCGTTCGAAGCGAGTTGCAGCCGCGATTCGAGCGCGTACTTGATGATGTTCACCGAGTCCCGTCGCGCGGCTTTACCGTGATCGTCGACAACGATGGGACGTGTGCCGCAGCGGGAGAGGTGGCCTTCGGGGCGGCGCGCCATGTGAGAAACGCGATCGTCATCACCCTTGGGACAGGCATCGGGGGAGGCATCGTCGAGAACGGGAAACTCGTGCGCGGGGAGCGCGGGTTTGCCGGCGAGCTCGGCCATGTCGTCGTATTGCTTAACGGACCGTCTTGTGTCTGTGGAGGCCGAGGATGCTGGGAGCAGTTCGTTTCCGGTTCCGGGCTCGAACGGTGTGCCCGGGAGGCCGTCGCGTCGGGCAAGGCGCTCGGCATCCTCAAGCTCGCGCACGGCGATCTTGAGAAGGTGAGTGCCGAGGGAGTCGTTCAAGCGGCGCGCGAAGGAGACGAAGACGCATTGGAACTCGTCGAGGTGTACGCGCGCTACCTCTCGATGGGGTTGAGCAACCTCTCGGAGATCTTCGATCCCGAGTGGATCATCTTGAGCGGCGGCCTCATTGGCGACGCGGACGTACTCATCTCACCGGCGCTCTCTTTCTTTGGAGAGACCCGGAGGGGATCCGGAGAAAATCGCGTTCGTGTTGAGCTCGCACAACTCGGGAAGATGGCCGGGTCCCTTGGGGCGGCGGCTCTTACGCTCGGCCTCGTCAGCTAAAGGTCCTTGACGCAGCACACACGGCTCGGCTCTTTCTTCAAGGACCCGGGCATGGACGGAATCGACGCTTTTCACGAGGGCTTTTCGCGCTCATTAGCCACGCGAGGTGACGAGACGGCAAGGAATGGGCAATACCGCATGAGCATCAATGGCAAGCGAGTCAAGAACATGAACAAGAAGGAAAACGCGATCAACGACAGGCGATGTTCGCTTGAGTGGTCCACCAAACGGGATATAGGGCATCGCGTCGGGGAGGCGGGATTCGAACCCGCGACCTCCTGCTCCCAAAGCAGGCGCGCTAACCAAGCTGCGCTACTCCCCGGCCCCACCGATGCCAGGAGACGGCTAGGGAGTGCTCAACCGGCGAGGAGATCGCGAAAGCACTGCCAACTTTGGTGCTAAGTGCAAGGCGGCAGAGACCCAAGAGCCGCCGTGGGCGCGGTCGGTTCGTGGACGCGCGAGGTGATGACCTATGAGCCCGCGACAATGGTCTCCGCTTCGGCTCGACGCCTGGCGCGAGGGAAGCGATAGGTGGAAGGACTTCGCACACGTGAGCCTGGCGGTGCTGCATCCGATCGGCGTGCCGGCTCGTTACGCCTGTGGATAGCTGCACCCGGATGAAATGGCGTCGTCGGTGCGACCGGTGTCCGCGCGAGCCAGGCGTGGGTCGAGGTTTGAGAAGGGCACTGATATGGCGTCAATTCGACGAAGAGGAAAGCTCGCGCCGAGCGCCGCGCCACCCTGGCACATGGGAGCGACTGCGCGGATGTCGCTCTCTTCCGCGGTCTCGGCCACACAGGGGAGTCAGAGAATCTCGAAGTATCCGTCGAGCCGACACGCCTTTTGTGAAATCGATGTGCACAAGCTGGACGTCGTTTCTCCCGTGGCTCGGCCTTGTGGGTAGTGTCCACGTGCACCGGTAGACTTCGGGCTTCATGCGTACCTCAGTCGAAGCCCTCGAGGGGAACAAGGTCAAGCTCACCGTCGAGGTCGATGACGACGAAGTTCGTGCGACGGCGGACGAGACATTGCGCCGTCTCTCACACGATGCTCGCATTCCAGGATTTCGGCCGGGCAAGGTCCCGCGTCGGCTCATCGAGGCGCGCCTTGGCGCAAAGGGAATACGAGAAGAGGTCCTTCGCGACGCGTTGCCGCGCTATTACGCGGACGCCATCGAAGAGAGCGAACTCGATGTCATCGCCGCGCCAGTGATCGACATCACCTCGGGAAAAGACGACGGTCCCGTCATCTTCGACGCGGTGGTCGAGGTTCGTCCCGAGGTATCCATACCGGGACACGACGGGCTTGTCGTGACATTGCCCGGCCCTCGTGCCACGGAAAAAGAGATCGATGCGCAACTCGATACGCTCCGCGAGCAATTTGCGACGCTCAGGGAAGTATCGCGCGCAGCACGCGACGGAGACCTCGTGACTCTCGACGTGCACGGGACACGCGACAACAAAGCGGTCGAAGGGCTGACCGCTGACGACCTCGTCTACCAAGTCGGGACGAAGGGCATCGTTGACGGCATCGACGAGCGGCTCTTTGGTGCGAAGGTCGGTGAGATCTTCGAGATGGACGCGCCCGATGCTCCAGGTGGACCGGCTCATCTGCGCGTGCTCGTCAAACAGGTGCGAGAAAAGATCTTGCCCGAGCTCTCCGACGCGTTCGCCTCTGACGCTTCCGAATTCGACACTTTGGATGAGCTTCGAGCTGACCTTTCGACGCGCATCTCCTCGGTGAAACGTCTTCAGGCGAATTTCTTGTTGCGCGAGCGAGCGATCGAAGCCCTCGTTGGACTCGTAGCTGAAGACGCACCGTCGACGCTCGTCGCAGAAGAGACCCAGCGCCTTCTTGCGGATCTCCTCCAACGGCTCTCGCACCAAAAGATCACCCTTGAGCAGTACCTCGCGGCTACTTCGAAGACACCGGATGAGGTTCGCGCAGAACTCGAGATCCAATCGGCATTGAATGTGAAAGCTGACCTCGCGCTTCGCGCTCTCGCACAAGTTGAGGCGATCGAAGTTGACGAGTCGGACCTCGATGAGGAGATCGCGCGCCTCGCCAACCAGGCTGGGAAGGCCCCGGGCGCCGTTCGCACGATGCTCGAGCAGACGGGCCGCGTCGCTGGGCTACGCTCGCAACTGAGGAACGCGAAGGCAATTTCGTGGCTCACAGAGCACGTCGAAATCGTCGACGAAGAGGGGAACGAAGTGGATCGAGAGGAACTGAAGCTCGATGCGCAAGCCGAGTCGAGCGTCGCGCCAGGAGCACTTTCGGCGCAAGAGGCCCAAGAGTCATGAGTTCTTACAACTATCTCGTTCCAACGGTCGTTGAATCCTCGAGCCGCGGCGAGCGGGCATACGACTTGTACTCGCGACTTCTTCGGGACCGCATCATCTTCATCGGCACGCCCATTGACGACACCGTTGCGAACCTCGTTTCTGCGCAGATGCTGTTTTTGGAGTCCGAGGACCAGGAAAAAGACATCAACATCTACATCAACTCACCGGGCGGTGACATCACGGCGCTGTTCGCGATCTACGACACCATGAAGTACGTCCGCCCGGACAAGTCGACGTTCTGCTTCGGCCAGGCCGCGTCCGCCGCCGCCGTGCTGCTTGCTGCTGGTACGAGGGGGAAGCGCTTTGCGCTTCCGCACGCGCGTATCCTCTTGCATCAGCCCTATGGAGGTGCCGCGGGTCAGGCATCGGACATCGAACTGCAAGCACGCGAGATTCTGCGCATGCGCGACATGCTGAACGAAATGCTTGCGAACGACACGCATCAAAGCATCGAGAAAATCCAGAGCGACACCGATCGGGACTTCATCATGAGCGCAGCCGAAGCAAAGGACTACGGTGTCATTGACGAAGTGATCACGAACCGCGACGTCGTCGAAACCTTGGCGAGCGCGGGCGCAGCCTGACCAAGGGGGGGACGTGGCCAAATTCGGCGAAGGCGGCGAACTCGTGAAGTGCAGCTTTTGCGCAAAGTCGCAAAAGCAGGTGAAAAAGCTCATCGCCGGACCAGGCGTGTACATCTGCGACGAGTGCATCGAGCTGTGCAACGACATCATCGAAGAGGAGCTCTCTGAGACCTCCGAAGTCCGCTTCGAGGACCTCCCCAAGCCACGGGAGATCTTCGATTTCCTCAATGACTACGTCATCGGCCAAGACCAGGCCAAGAAGATCCTTTCCGTCGCGGTGTACAACCACTACAAGCGCGTCCAGGCGGGCCCGCCGGCTGAGACCGATGTCGAGCTTTCGAAGTCCAACATCTTGTTGTTGGGGCCAACGGGTTGTGGCAAGACGCTCTTGGCGCAGACCCTCGCGCGGATGCTCAACGTCCCCTTCGCCATCGCAGATGCAACGGCGCTCACCGAAGCGGGATACGTCGGCGAAGACGTCGAGAACATCCTCCTGAAGCTCATCCAAGCTGCCGACTACGACGTGAAGAAGGCCGAGACGGGCATCATCTACATCGACGAGATCGACAAGATCGCCCGCAAGAGCGAGAACCCGTCGATCACCCGCGACGTCTCCGGGGAGGGCGTGCAACAGGCACTCTTGAAGATCTTGGAGGGCACGACCGCCTCTGTTCCTCCCCAGGGCGGGCGCAAGCACCCTCACCAAGAGTTCATCCAGATCGACACGACGGACATCTTGTTCATCTGCGGCGGTGCCTTTGCCGGGTTGGACCGGCTCATCGAAAACCGCATTGGCCGTTCGGGGATCGGCTTTCGCGCCGAAGTGCGTCGTACGAAGCGCCACGACGACGAGAGCCAGCTCCTCCTGCAGGTTCTGCCCGAGGATCTCTTGAAGTTCGGGCTCATTCCCGAGTTCGTCGGGCGACTCCCCGTCATCGGCGCGGTCTCGAATCTCGATCGTGACGCGCTCGTGCGGATCCTCATCGAGCCGAAGAACGCGCTCGTGCGCCAGTACCACCGGGTCTTCGACCTCGACGGGGTGGACCTCGAGATCACGGACGACGCGTTGGAGGCGGTCGCGGACCAGGCGTTGCTCAGGGGAACCGGTGCAAGGGGACTTCGCGCGATCCTCGAAGAGGTCCTCTTGGAGGTCATGTACGACCTGCCGAGTCGAACCGATGTCGGGCGCTGTGTCGTAGACAAGGACGTCGTGCTCGAGCGCGTGGCTCCTGCGCTGTTGCCGCGCGCAACGAGTGAGAAGACCGATCGCCAGCGCCGGGCGGCCTCCTAGCTGAGGAGAACCGACGTCTGACAGCTATGCGCTCGCCAGATTCCCTTCGCTCGGCGACGCGCTTGCGTGGCTCGATCGCCATGTCAACTTGGAAGCGATCGAGCGTGGAGTAGCCGGTCGCCAAGCCGCGCCGACCCTCGAGCGGATCGGAGCGCTCATGGAAGCTTCCGGGGAGCCACAGCGGGACTATCCCGTCGTCCACATCACCGGTACGAACGGCAAGGGCTCCACGACGACGATGGTCGCAACGTTGCTCCACGCTCGCGGGCTTCACGTCGGGTCCTATATGAGCCCCGACCTCGAGGTGCTGAACGAGCGGATCCTCTTAGACGGCGAACAAATCGGAGACGACGACCTACGCATCGGCCTTGGGGCGCTCGCCGCCTTAGAGGTATTCCTCATGGACCGAGGCGATCTCAAAGACGCCCCGACGTGGTTCGAGCTCATGACGGCGGCGGCGTACCGCCACTTTGCCGACCAAGCCGTCGACGCCGCTGTCGTCGAGGTCGGCCTCGGTGGCAAATATGACGCGACGAACGTCGCCCATGGTTCGGTAGCGGTCGTAACGAACGTCGACTTGGACCACGTCGCGATCTTGGGCCCTACGCGAGCTGACATTGCGTCGGAGAAGGCCGGCATCATCAAAGAGGGTGCGACGGTCGTCATCGGCGAGCGAGATCCGGCAATCGTCGACATCTTTTCCGAACGCGCCCGTGCCGTCTCGGCACAGGCCGTGTGGCGCTGCGGAGAGGACTTTGCGTGCTTGTCCTCAACTGTCGCCCACGGCGGGCGTGTCGTCGACATCCGAACGCCCTACGCGGTCTATGAAGACGTCTTCTTGCCGCTCCTCGGCGCGCACCAGGGCGACAACGCCGCGGTCGCGCTGAGCGCTGCGGAGGCGTTCTTCGCCGGACCCCTCGACGGAGGCCTCGTTTGTGACGCGCTTCGGTCGGTGAGCGTTCCGGGGCGACTGGAAATCGTCGGGCGCCGTCCGCTCGTCGTCTTAGACGGTGCGCACAACCCGGCCGGGATGTCCGTGCTTCGTACCGCCCTCGAGGATGAATTTGGCCTCTTCGAGCGGATCATTATCGTCGTCGGGTTCTTGCGGGGAAGAGAGCCCCAAGCGATGTTCGACGCGCTCTTGACCGATCGGGTCGCACACGTCGTCGCCTGCGCCCCGGCGTCTTTACGGGCGCTACCCGCAGAAGACGTCGCACGGGCGGCTCATGGGGCGGGCCTGGACGTTTCCGTCGCAGAAGGGGTCAAAGAGGGTCTTCGAGAAGGCGTGCAGTGTGCTCGGGAGCAAGACCTCGTGGTCGTGACGGGATCGCTTAAAGTCGTGGGTGAAGCACGCGTGGCCGCGAGGCGGCTAACGTCTCAGCGGCTATGAACCGCACCCTCGTCATCTGCAAGCCCGACGCCGTCGAACGGGGCCTCGTCGGGGAGATCCTCACACGCTTCGAGCGCAAGGGCTTGCGCGTCGTCGCCGGCGAGTTTCGAACGATCGAACCGGACCTCGCGGAGATCCACTACGCCGAACACCGCGACGAGCCGTACTTTGATCACCTCGTGAAGTTCATCTCTCGCTCACCGGTGTTCGTCATGGTCCTCGAGGGACCCGAGGACACCTGGAAGATCGTGCGCGACCTCCTCGGCTCGACGGATCCCAACAAGGCAGCTCCGGGCACCATACGGGGGGATTTCAGCACGCACGTGACGGAGAACATCGTCCACGGCTCGGACTCTCCCGCCGCGGCGACGCGCGAGATCGCGTTCTTCTTCCCGAACCTCACCGTTCGCCCCACGCTCTAAGTACAAGCCCCCACCGGGCGCTTTTTCCCTTTGCCCGCACCGGCCCCCAAGTGAGGCCGCTGAAGCCCATCGCCTGGAATAATCCCAAGGACACGTCTTCGACCTCCCCGGGCCCCGTGCGCCCTTTGTCCGCCCCAATGTGCACACGCACCGATGTCGAGCCATGCCGGCCTGCAAGGCCGCATTTGCTGAGGAAAGGCGGGTCTTTGCTCGAGGAATCCCCTCAGGGCCAATGTGTGGCCGCGCGACAATGGAGCGTTCTCGCCGATCGCAGCGGGCTTCACCCGATCTTGTCGTGACCTCGGTATTCGCGTAGCCTAGGGCTTTCGGCCTGCGAGTTTGGAGTCACGAAATGGCGGAAAGCACCTTCGGTATCGTCGGCCGTGACATGGCGGTCGACCTTGGAACCGCGAACACACTCGTGTATGTCAGAGGCCGTGGGATTGTCCTGAACGAACCTTCCGTCGTCGCAATCAACGTCAAAGACGGGCACCCCTTGGCGGTTGGGTCCGAGGCAAAGCGGATGATCGGGCGCACCCCGAGCAACATCCAGGCGATCCGACCGCTCAAAGACGGCGTGATCGCGGATTTCGAGATCTGCGAGATGATGCTGCGTTACTTCATACGCCGCGTCCACCCGCACCGCTTCTCGAAGCCCCGCATGGTGATCTGCGTACCGTCGGGCATCACGGGAGTGGAAAAGCGCGCCGTCCAAGAAGCCGCCGAGTACGCGGGCGCCCGCAAGGCTTACATCATCGAAGAGCCGATGGCAGCGGCCATTGGAGCCGGTCTTCCGATCCATGAGCCAACGGGCAACATGGTCGTCGACATCGGCGGTGGAACGACCGAAGTCGCGGTGATCTCCCTCGGTGGCATCGTCACGAGCCAGTCAATCCGTATCGGAGGAGACGAGCTCGACGAAGCGATCATCAGTTTCGTGAAAAAAGAGTACGGGCTTGCTCTTGGGGACCGCACGGCCGAAGAGATCAAGATGGCACTCGGGTCCGCATGTGAATTGGAAGAGGAGCTGCACGCTGAGATTCGCGGGCGTGACCTCGTCAGTGGACTGCCGAAGACCGTTGTGACATCGACGCGTGATATCCGACGCGCGATTGACGAGCCCCTTTCCGCGATCATCGATGCGGTCAAGGTGACTCTCGACAAGACACCACCGGAACTGTCTGCGGACATCATGTCCCAAGGGATCGTGTTGACCGGTGGTGGAGCTCTCTTGAATGGGCTTGACGTCCGGCTTCAGTCCGAGACGAACATGCCCATCGTGGTTGCTCCCGACCCACTGAATTGCGTCGTGCTCGGAAGCGGGATGTGCTTGGAGGAGTTCGAGGCGCTCCGACAGGTCCTGGTCTCCTCCTCGGATCGCTGAGCCGCGCGGGGTTTCTCCCGTGTCTATGAACCGCCGGACGAGCCAGCGCCTCACGCTGGTCATGCTCGTGCTTGCTTCGCTCACCGTTCTCACGCTCGACTACCACGGCGAGGCGAAGCGCGCGATCAACCACCTGCGTACCGCTTCGATCGACGTGCTCTCGCCGGTCCAGCGCGGCATTTCTGCGTTCGTGCATCCCGTCGGCGACGTGTTCGCGGGCGCCTTGCACTATGGATCGCTCGAGACCCAAAACGAGAAGCTGCGCGACGAAATCGGCGCGACGCGCCGCGAACTTGCACAATCCATCAACGAACGTTCGGCGGCCGACCAAGTGCTTGGCCTCGCGTCGCTTCCCTTTGTAAGCGGAATCCCAAGCATCCCGGCTGAGGTCATCGCAGACGCATCATCGAACTTCGAATACACCATGGAAATCGACCGGGGGACCTCCGACGGGGTTGGCCCCGGCATGCCGGTCATCGCTGACAGCGGATCAAGCGGCGGTCTGATCGGGGTCGTCAACAGCGCGTCGTCACACGACGCGATCGTCTTGTTGATCACCGATGCGCGCGCTCGCGTTGATGTCGAGTTGTCCTCCGGGAGCACTTGGGTGGCAAGCGGCGAGGGACACGGCGAGCCGCTCAGCCTTTCGGAACCGAGCGGGTCCTCGTCCGAAGTTCACACCGGCAATTCCGTGTACACAAGCGGTCTCGGTGGAGGCACGTATCCAGCGGGAATCCCGATCGGCGCGGTTTCAGCCGTGCGCTCTTCGGCGGGCGGCTTTAGCCAAGACGTCTTGGTGCGGCCCTTTGTGAACCTCGACGACCTCCAGTATGTGAGCGTCCTCGAATGGCTCCAGCCCGCGTGATCTGCTCACATCGCCTCCTCGCGACGAATGGGCGCGGTGAGCCGCTATGACGGCCACGAACTGGGCGCGCCTCGCGATTGTCGTGTGCGTCGGGCTCATCATCCAAGTGGCGATCCTCGATGAGATCGTGATCTTCGGCGCACACCCGGACATCATGATCCTCATCGTCGCGGCCGCTGGCATCGTCGCGGGACCGAGTCGGGGTGCGATCGTCGGCTTTGTCGCGGGACTCATCGCGGATCTGTTCGTCGTCACGCCCTATGGGCTCGGCGCGCTCTGCTTCGTCGTCGTGGGCTTTGCCGTCGGCCTCGTGCGGTCGATCTCCTCTGAACAAGAGATCGACGCCCCGAAGACCACGCTCTGCATCGTCGCGGCGGCGATAGGCACGCTCTTGTACGCGCTCTTGGGCTCGCTCATCGGACAGACAGGGATGTTCAAGGCCGCGCCCGCGGCGATCATCGTCGTGGCACTGGGCGCGTGCGTGCTCTCCTACCCGGTGCTCAGGGTCGTCAAGTGGGCGCTGACAGGAAGCGTTCGATCGAGATCGACCTACGCGGTGCCACGCGGGGGAAGCGCCGCGGGGTGAAAAGGCGCGGCGCGGGCCGGTTGCGGCGAGCGCGGCGCCGAAGGCGTGCTGCACCTCGTTTCGGCATGAGGCGTGGCCTTCGCGCCATGGGCGAGCGGCGTCGCTTTCGTGCCCTTTCCGATGCGCCGTCCCCGATTACCCCACTTGGTCCCTACACGATTGAGCATCGCACGAGCGGCGCGCGTGATCCGTCGCGACCGCGTCTCGCGCTCAGACTCTCCATCACCGCTCTCGTCGTCGCGGCATTGTTCTCGGTTCTGCTCGTGAGGCTCTGGACCCTTCAAGTCATCGAGGGCCCCAAGTTGTTCTCCCTCGCGCAGCAGACGACCACGCGCGTCGTCGCGACGCCAGCGCCGCGAGGTCTCATTTGTGCTCGCGGAGGCTGCCCGAAGTCCGCGGTGAGCTGCGTTGAGAGATCCCAGGTCCTCGCGGCAGACACGATCGATGAGGTCGTGACCGTGTCGCGCAGCGAACTGTCGAGCGACAAGGTGATCGTCCCTCACCTCGCACAGCTCTTCGGCGTACCGACGACAGAGATCGAAGACGAGCTCGAGGCCGAAGCCGAGCAGTACAGCCCGTACGCGGCGCTCCCCGTCGCGGGCATCCCTCCGAATCTTCCCGCGGTTGACTCAGAGGACATCGCGGAGATCGCGCAACACCCCGAGCAGTTCCCCGGGGTGAGCTTTTCCCAGGCGACGGAGCGCTGCTATCCCTATGACGATCTCGCCGCGCAGACGATCGGTTATGTCGGCGCGATCACTGCACCGGAGTACAAGGCTTACGCAAAAGACGGTTACCAAGAAACCGATACCCAGTTCGGCCAAAGTGGTCTTGAAGCTGAATACGAACTTGCCCTACGGGGGAAAGCCGGTAGCGAGCTCGTCGAGGTCGACCCCGATGGTGTCCCTGTCAAGACGCTTTCCGTACATCTTGCGGTGCCTGGTGACGACGTCGTTTTGAACATGGACCTCGGTCTCGAACAGACCCTGCAGAAAGCGCTCATCGCTGAGCTGAACGCACTGCATGCCGGCGCGAACAAAGACGACGGAGTGAACGCGGACTGGGCGGGCGCGGTCGTCTTGGACGTGCAGAACGGTGCGGTGCTTGCCATGGATTCCTATCCGACGTATGACGCAAACGACTGGGTCCCCGTGATCTCACAGTCCACCTACGATTCGTTGCTCAATGAGACCGGTCGCCCGCTCAACAATTACGCGGTCACCGGGCTGCAAGCGCCCGGGTCTACCTTCAAGCTCGCGACCGCGACGGCAGCGCTCGACGACGGGCTCATCACTCCCACGAGCTATATCGACGACACGGGGACCTACACCATCGGCACGACGACACTGCACGACGCGGACGCGGGCCCACTTGGTGAGATAAACGTCACGACCGCGCTCGCGAAGTCGAGCGACGTGTTCTTTTACACCCTCGGCGGTTGGTTTGCCGAAAATACCGAGAAGTACGGGCAGACTCCGATCCAGAACATGGCGAACTCATACGGCATCGGTGTGCCGAGTGGGATCGACCTTTCCGGTGCGCTCGCTGGACAGGTCGATTCGGCGAAGCTACGCGTCGAACAACACGATGAAGACCCGAAGGCCTTCCCCGATGAACAGTGGTTTCCGGGTGACAACGTCGAAATGGCCTTTGGGCAGGGCGAGACGCTCACGACTCCCCTCGAGGTCGCGAACGCGTACGCCACGTTCGCGAACGGAGGCACGCGCTACGCGCCCGAGATGGTGGCCGCGCTCTTGAGCCCCTCGGGCAAGGTCCTCGAGCGCATGAAGCCAAGAGTCGAAGGACACGTCAAGTTGCCGTCTGGCCCTGGGTACCAAGCGATGCTCGCCGGGTTTGAAGGCGCAGTGAAGCCCGGCGGCACAGCCGGAGCGGACTTCGGTGGGTTCAATTTCTCAACATGGAACATCGCGGGAAAGACCGGTACCGCGACGGCGAACGCGAACGCGACAACCGCGCCGACCGCATGGTTTGTCGCGTTCGGCGGTCCGTCGAATGAAAAGCCCCAATACGTGGTCGCGATCGAAGTCGATCAGGCCGGTTACGGCGCCGACGCGGCGGCTCCGGTCGCGCGACAGGTGTTCGACTACCTCTATCTTCACGCACCAGAGCGTTTGCACCTTTGAATGGCGGCGTTCTGCGGAGAAGATGCTCCGACACTTCGCAAGAACCCTTCGTAGCCACGCGTACACGAGAACAAAGGTGAGCCTCAGCGACAGATGAGGAGCGAGCAATCGGCGCCCCGCCTCATGGGCCCATGGGGAGGGGCCACGGGTGTGCCCGCGTCGTTCATGGGGAAGGGGCGACGCTCGCGCGCATGAAGGCGCAGGCTGTAATGAATGCTCAACAATTCTGTCGTCCTTGGGGGCACATCCGTCGTGAGTGCGCCGGTTTTTGCACTCGTTCTTGCTGGTAGAAGCCATCAAAGAAGAATGCGGGGGTTTCTTTCACACCGGGTGAAGTCGCGCGGGCCCGGGGTGATGATGGGCAAAAGTCCTACAGAACCGCTATTTTTGGCGGCCTTCGCACCGCAGGATCGAACCCGTGGGTGAGTAGACTTTGTGCCAAATGACGAGTTCTTGGTCAATCAGGTCAACCGAGGTGCGCTACTCACCCCCTTTCACCAGGTACGACGCGGCGACGACACCTTCGTGCACCGCTGTGCACGACGTCCGAACCCGAGTCGGTGGGAAAGTTTTGTCACCTCGTCGGCCTGAGGGCCATTTCGCTCTGAACGACGGCACCGTCCCCACCCACGTCGACGCCTCGCGCGATCGAACGGCGAAGCGCACGGTGCCCCTCGCACGCCTGCTTGGCGTGCGCACGAGAAGGGACTCCCTCGATGTCCGAGCCCACGGGCGGCCAGATTGCATCTGGCCAAGACGGCCTCGCCTCCGAGCACAACGGCCAAAATGCCACGCTGGCAGAAGCTGGCGCGACTCGATCACCTGAGGAGCGAGTCGCCGATCGATCCCTCAAGCCCCGCATCGGCGATACGCGGCCAGCGCCAGGGTTGAACGGAAAGAGCGACGCCGCTCGAACCGGGGTAACAGCAGGTGATACCGCCCCATCTCGTCCACGTCGCCGCCGCGGTGGACGAGGCCGTGGGGGCGCAGGTCGAAGCGGTTCGCCAACGAAGGCGCCGGGCGCGCAAGGCGTCGCGTCCCCGACAGGCCAACGCCCGCCACGTGCCCCGGCGCGAACGCGAAGCACAGAAGATGGCACGGGTGCCCCGGAGATCGGGGACGCACCGAGTGCGAAAGCGCCCAAGAGGGCACCCTCGCGTCGGCGCCGAACGAGCCGCGAGCGCAAGGGCCGTCCGGTGGGCCGCTATCTCATGTGCGTCCACGTGCGACCCGAGGCAACCCAGATCGCCGTGCTCGAGGGTCGGTCCCTCATCGAGCACCACGTCGCATGGGCGAAAGACGACGCAAACCACATCGACGGGAATATCTACCGGGGACGGGTGAAGAACGTCTTGCCTGGAATGGAAGCGGCCTTCATCGATATCGGGACACCGAAGAACGCCGTTTTGTACTGGGGAGACGTCGCCTTTGATCGCGACGACGCGATCGAGCGCGAGCCCGGTGCTGTTCGCATCGAGCACCTGTTGCGTCCCGGTCAGACCATCGTTTGCCAGGTCACGAAGAACCCGATCGGCCTGAAGGGCGCACGTCTCACCGAAGAGGTCTCCCTTGCTGGCCGTTTCGTCGTTCTCGTTCCGAACTCTTCGGCCTCGGGCATCTCCAAGCGCCTTGATGACCGGGAGCGGAAGCGGTTACGGGCCTTGCTAGACGAGCTTCGCCCCGAGGGTCACGGGCTCATCATCCGGACCGCAGCAGAAGGGGCGTCGCCGGACGAGTTAAAGCGCGACGTCGCCCAGCTCTTGTCGAAGTGGAACGAGATCGATGACAAAGCGCACCACCTTCCGGCACCGGCACTCTTATACGCGGAGCCGAACTTGGCGTTGCGCGCGATTCGCGAGGAATTCACCGAGGACTACCGCGGCGTGATCATCGACGACCTAGAGCTCAGCGAGCTCGTCCGCTCCTATGTGGCCGACATCGATCCGGCACTCGCCGACCGTGTCGAGTACTACGACCTTGCTGTTGAGAACTTGCCGCTCTTTGAGCGCCATCACATCCACGAACAGCTCCATAAGGCGCTCGACCGTAAGGTTTGGCTCGCATCAGGCGGGTCGCTCATCATCGAGCGGACCGAGGCGCTCACGGTCATCGACGTGAACACCGGCAAGAACGTCGGATCCTCGAGCCTCGAAGAAACGGTGTTCACGAACAACCTCGAAGCAGCCGAAGAAATCGCCCGCCAGCTGCGCTTGAGAGATATCGGCGGGATCATCGTCATCGACTTCATCGACATGGAGGTTCGCCAGAACCGCCAGGAAGTCGCAACGATCTTGCGTGGTGCGTTGTCGAGGGACAAGACCCCCACCCAGGTCTTTGACGTCTCAGAGCTCGGATTGGTGGAGATGACCCGCAAGCGGGTGGGCGAAGGGCTCGTCGAGACCCTTTCGGACACCTGTCCGATGTGCAAAGGGCGCGGCATCATCTTTCGCGACGAACAGGACTGATCGGCAAACCCGAGCGCAAAAGGACGCGGTCGGTGAGCAGGTGGGCACCACCGCCAGCGAGCCGAGGTCGCTCTGTCTCGCTTCAAAGGAGGCGACATCTTTCCTAACGAGGTGGCACCGGCTGGGGTCATCGAGGCGAGAAGGAAACGCCCGTGATCTTTGGTGCCCACGTCATTTCCTACAGCGACGATGCGACGGCCGACCGCGCCTTTTTCCGCGAGGTCCTCGGATTTTCGTCGGTGGACGCCGGCGACGGATGGCTGATCTTCGCGCTGCCTCCTTCAGAAGTGGCCGTTCATCCTGCCGACGGGCATGTCCACGATGAGCTCTATTTCATGTGCGATGACCTTGAGGCCGAGATCCTTGTTCTTCGAAAAAAGGGCGTCCGCTGCTCGCAAGTCGAAGATGCACGGTGGGGATCGGTGACGAGGATCCGCCTTCCTTCAGGAGGCGAAGTCGGTCTCTACCAGCCGAAGCATCCGTCGCCGTTGATTGCCTCTTCGAGGTGACCCACTACCCATTCTCGAGGAGCCGGATCCACTTGGTAGGATGATCGCCTTATGTATGCCGTCATTGCCACGGGTGGCAAGCAAGAGCGTGTCGAGGTAGGAAGCCGCATCGACGTCGAGCGCCTCAAGGCCGGCGTCGGCGAAGAGGTGACCTTCGCCCCCGTTCTCGTCGTCGAAGGTGACACGGTGCACGCGGGCACCCAAGCGCTCTCCGCGGCTTCGGTTTCTGCACGGGTCGTGGGTACTGCCAAAGGACCAAAGGTCACAGGATTCACCTACAAGTCCAAAGCACGCGGTCGGCACCGCTGGGGGCACCGTCAGGGCTACACGACGGTCGAGATCACAGACATTGCCGCTGGCCACGCGGCTAAGAAGGCGCCTCGCGTGCGCGCAACGAAGGACTAGGTAGCGAAATGTCAAAGACCAAAGGTGGGGGCTCGACGCGCAACGGTCGTGATTCGGCCGCGCAGCGGCTCGGAGTGAAGGCCTCCGATGGCATGGCGGTGCGAGCGGGTACGATCATCGTCCGCCAACGCGGCACGCACTTTCATCCCGGAGCAAACGTCGGACGCGGCGGGGACGACACCTTGTTCGCGACGACCTCTGGAACGGTGCGCTTCGCCTCGCGCCGGGGCCGCCGTCTCGTTGACGTACATCCCTCAAGCAGCTGACGGATACCCCACCGAGGCTTCCTGCCACAGCGCGTCGCGGCGGAGGGATCTATAGCGTTGCGAATTTCGGCTGAGCCGCTTTGAACTAACCAGAACAGGGCAAGCATGTCCGGCTTCGTCGATGAGGCACAGATTCACGTGAAGGCCGGAGACGGCGGCGCGGGTTCGACCGCGTTTCGCCGCGAGGCACACGTCTCAAAGGGCGGCCCCGACGGTGGCGATGGTGGCTCAGGCGGCGACGTCTATCTCGAGGCATCGAATGCGCTCGTTTCCCTTTATGCCTTTAAGGACCATCCCTTTCGTCGCGCCGAGAATGGGGGGCACGGTGGCGGGGGCAAGCGTCACGGCCGTAATGGAGAGGACCTCGTTGTAAGCGTTCCGCAAGGCACGGTCGTGCGGGCCAAAGACGGCGCGGTCCTCGCGGACTTGACGACGATCGGCGATCGCCTCTTGGCCGTGCACGGCGGTCGGGGAGGTCGGGGAAACGTCCGCTTCGCCTCGAACCGCTTGCGTGCCCCGGCGTTTGCCGAACAGGGTGAAGTGGGTGAGGAGTCCTGGTTCGAGCTCGAGCTCAAGCTCATCGCAGACGTCGCGCTCGTCGGATTCCCAAATGCAGGCAAATCGACGTTGATCTCGCGCATTTCGGCCGCAAAGCCAAAGATCGCCCCGTATCCCTTCACGACCCTCGAGCCCCATCTCGGTGTCGTAGCCGTGTCACAACACACAACGAGCGCGAATGCGAGCGGCGAATTCATCATCGCGGACATCCCCGGCCTGATCGAGGGTGCGAGCCAAGGGCGCGGGCTAGGCCATGAGTTCTTGCGTCACATAGAACGCGCCCGCGTCTTGTTGGTTCTGATCGACCTCGCCGCATCGGAAGGACGCTCGCCGCAAGATCAGCTGCGCATTCTCATGGACGAACTTCGTCGACACTCACCAGCGCTGTTGGACCGCCCCCACCTCGTCGTTGGCTCGCGGGCCGATACCGTCGCGCTTGAGGATCGCCCGCCGCTCGGGCAATACGGTGCCAGCCTCGAGATCTCCTCGGTCACCGGGGAGGGCATCGACGCATTGGTGGGCCAACTGCAAGGCCTCGTCGCAAAGGAACACAACCATGCCGCGATGCCGAAAAGCGCGCCAGTCACCCACCGACCTGAGCCAGAAGGAGTCCTCGTGACCCGCGTCGGCGTCGAATTCGTCGTTACCGGGCGCGATGCGTTACGCGCAGTCGGACTTTCGGATCTCACGAACCCTGACGCAATAGCGCTCGTCCAGTCACGCCTGAAGCGGCTCGGGGTGAATCGAGCGCTGGTGCGCGCGGGAGCACGCGAAGGCGACACCGTGCGGATCGGGGCAATGAGCTTTACCTATGCTCCCTAGTGCATCGAGGAGACTGACGCGCGATGTATGACAAGGAGCAATTGATGTGTGAGAGCGTGGAGGCAATGACCTCGGTGCAGCGATGATCCTCGTCGTGAAGATCGGAACGTCGTCGGTGACGGGAACGAACGGCCTTGTCGACGAAGAATCTGTGAAAAAGCTCTGCGGCGAGGTGGCACGGGCAAGACGCGATGGCCACGACGTCCTCATCGTCACCTCGGGCGCAGTTACTGCTGGTCTCGCGACTCTTGGACTTACTGGCGAACGACCGAGCGATCCGTCGACTTTGCGGTCACTTTCTGCGATCGGCCAGCATCGCTTGATGCGCGTCTATGACGACGCTTTCGCGGACGAGCAGCTCGTTGCTGGCCAAGTCCTCTTTTCTCCGTACGACTTTGGAAACCGGCATCGGTACCTGACGGCTCGAGCGACGCTCGTGCGCATGCTCGAGCTCGGAGTCGTGCCTATTGTGAACGAGAACGACCCGATTGCAGACGACGAGCTCCGCTTTGGTGACAATGATCGCCTTGCGGCGCTCGTCGCGAATCTCCTTGGCGCAGAACTCTTGGTGTTGCTCACTGACACACCGGGCCTGTTCGATTCAGACCCTCGGATCAAAAAAGACGCCTCCCTCGTAGAAGAAGTGACTGCGCTCGACGGTGAGATCGAACGCGCAGCTGGAGGTGCCGGGAGCACAGGTGGCAGCGGCGGCATGGCGGCCAAACTCGCAGCCGCTCGACTAGCGGCGTGGTCTGGGGTGCGCGTCGTCATCGCCGCGGCGTACCGACAAGACGTCCTTTGCGATGCAATCCTTGGGACCCCGGGAGTAGGCACCGTGTTCCCAGCTCTAGAGAAGACCCTGTCGGCTCGCAAGCTTTGGATCGCGTTCGCGCGTTCGCCTACGGGGCGTGTTGTTGTCGACGCGGGCGCGAGGCGCGCGCTGGTTAGCGAAGAGGCGTCCCTCTTGCCGGCGGGAGTGCGCGCGATCGAGGGGAACTTCGCCGTCGATGACGTCATTGAGGTCGTCGGAGAGGACGGAAACGTGTTCGCCAAGGGCATCGCGCGTCTTGCGGCCGAGGACGCCCCGAGTTGGCTCGGTAGACGAACCGCCGATCTCGCTCCCGTGCTCGCCCGAGAGCTCGTGCACCGAGACGACTTGGTCGTCCTTGTCGGCGCGCTCAGCCATCGCTGAGGTCCTTTCTTAGCCCTTCACTCGTTCTAGCTAGCCTTGGTCATGACCAAAGCAGAGCTCGCTGAACTCGGCCGACGCTCCGTCGCCGCTTCGCGGACCCTCGCCGACGCGCTGTCTTCGACAAAAGACCAGGCACTTTGCTTTGCTGCGTCGTCGCTGCTCGAGCGATCCGAGGCGATCCTTGAGGCAAATGCCACCGATATCGATCGCGCCCGAACGGCTGGGGCGAGCGAAACGATCATCGACCGTCTAGCGCTCAGCCACACCCGAATCCAACAAATGGCCCACGGCCTGCGCTGCGTCAGTGAACTCTCCGATCCGATCGGGGAGATCGTCGAAGGATACGTCCGGCCAAATGGACTTGCCGTTCGCCGCGTGCGCGTGCCGCTCGGAGTCATTGGCGTCGTTTACGAGAACCGGCCGAACGTCACTTCTGACGCCGCGGGGCTCTGCCTAAAGTCAGCGAACGCGGTGCTTCTCAGGGGCTCGGCGAGCTCATTGCTGTCGAACATCGCCATCGCAGAATCGTTGCGCGCGGGCATCGAGAAAGCGGGATTGCCTCCTGATGCCGTCTTGTTGGTCGAAGACGCCTCTCATGAGACGGTCGAGGAATTCATCAAGATGCGGGACGTCATCGATCTTCTCGTGCCACGTGGAGGCCACGAGCTTGTATCTCTGGTCTTGGACAAAGCGACGGTTCCCTATGTGATCGACGGGGATGGGAACTGTCACGTGTATGTCGATGCGTCGGCCGACCTTGAAATGGCCGAGAAGATCGTCATCAACGCGAAGATGTCTCGTCCGAGTGTGTGCAACGCGATGGAGACGCTGTTGGTGCACAAAGACGTCGCGGCGTCGTTCTTGGCGCGCCTAGAGGTGTCGCTACGAGGGGTCGAATTGGTGGGAGATGAACAGACTTGTCGATACATGTCCTCGGCAACGCCAGCGAGCGAGGAGGATTTCGCGACGGAGTTCTTGGCCCTGAAGATGTCCATCGCGGTCGTCGGTGACCTTGACGGCGCGCTCAGGCACATCGCGCGCTATTCGAGCGGCCATTCGGAGGCGATTATCACCTCCGACCGTGACGCGGCGGCGCGCTTTTGTCGCGAGGTTGACTCCGCGGCCGTGCTCGTGAATGCGTCGACGCGTTTCGTTGACGGTTCCGAACTTGGCCTTGGAGCCGAGATCGGGATTTCGACGCAAAAGCTCCACGCGCGCGGGCCCATGGGTCTTCGTGCGCTCACTTCGGTTAAGTACGTTATCGATGGAAATGGGCAGGTCCGAACGTGAGCGCGGGCACCTTGCACTTTGGCTCACCCGCGGAAATCCGGTCCTTGTTGGAAGGCGTCGGATATCTCGCGGATGACGAGATTGCCACGGTCGTCTTTCTCGCCGACAGACTGGGAAAGCCAGTACTCGTCGAGGGGCCTGCCGGCACGGGAAAGACCGAGCTCGCGAAGGCCGTGGCCGCGATGTCCGGGGTCCGACTCATACGGCTCCAGTGTTACGAGGGCCTCGATGAATCGAAGGTGCTCTACGAGTGGAACTACCGAAAGCAGCTTCTCCGCATCCAGGTCGAACGCTCCGTCGGCACCGGCAGTGCCCTCGGATCCGTCCCTTCCAACACGACGTGGTCTTCGATCGAAGAGGACATCTTTTCCGAAGAGTTCCTTTTGGAGCGTCCCGTGCTCGAGGCGATTCGCGCTGAGGAGCCCATTGTGTTGTTGGTGGACGAGATCGACAGGGTCGAGGTCGAGACGGAGGCGTTGTTGTTGGAGGTGCTCTCGGATTTTCAGGTGTCGATTCCCGAACTCGGTACGGTGAAAGCTCGAAGCATCCCGCTCGTCTTCTTGACGTCGAACGACACCCGCCAGCTTTCTGAGGCGCTGAAAAGGCGTTGTCTGTATCTGCATCTCGATTACCCGAGTCTTGAGCGCGAGCGGGCGATCGTGGTGGAAAAGGTCCCTGGCATCGAGTTGCATCTGGCGGAAGAGATCGCCCGCGTCGTGCGGTCACTGCGCGGCATCGAGCTCGAGAAACCCCCGTCCATTTCAGAAACCCTGGACTGGGCGCGCACCCTCGTGATCTTGGGTATCGAACATGTTGATTCCAAGACGACACGTTCGACGCTTAATCTCTTGCTCAAGTACCAAGCCGATATCGAGTTAGCAGCAAAAGAACTCGCTCTTGAGGACACCTGAGTGCTCGAAGTCCTCACCGACTTTGTCGAGGAACTACGCCTCGGGGGACTTCCCGTATCTCCCAGGGAAGCCATCGATGCAGCGGCAGCCATTGGCGAACTTCCTCTTGAGGATCGAGTTGGCCTTCGGGCTGCCTTAGGGGCAACCCTCGTCAAATCTGCGGAACACCGAGCGGTTTTCGGTTCGACATTCGATATCTACTTCTCTGGTCGAGGAACTCAACGCATCGAGGGCAAGAGCGCGGTCCTTGACGAGGCCACAAGGCGCACCGCGTTGCGCGACGAGAGCGCAAGCTTCTCCGATTTCGCCATGATCAGTACGCAAGAGCTTGCCGCATTGCTCATGTCGGCGCTCACATCAGGAGATGAGGTGGCACTCGGTGAGGTCGCGCGCCTTGCCGTTGGCATGTATGCCGGGATCGAGGCAAGCCGCCCGGTCGGGATTTCCTACTACTTCTATAGAGCCCTGCGTGGCCTAGAGCTCGACGGGGCACTTGCCGCTTTGACCGATTATGGCCAAGGTGATCGACAAGACGAGCTACATGACATCACCGCTCCGCTCGGCAAGCTCGGCGAGCGACTCTTGATTGAGGAGTACGAGCGACGCATCGAGATGCTTCGAGATCTCATAGAGGCTGAGATTCGTCGCATCATGGTCGCCGATCGTGGAACCGGGGCGCTCGCCGCCAGCCTGCGTCGCACCGCGCTCGAGGATGTGGACTTCATGCACGCAACTCGCGAGGAACTGAGCGAGATACGCCGCGCCCTGTTCCCGCTCGCACGCATGCTCGCGGTCCGCCTGGCTCGTCGACGCCGTCATCGACGACGGGGGCCACTCGACTTTCGAGCGACGATCAGGGGGTCGCTTTCGACGGGCGGTGTCCCTGTCGACCTGCGCTTTCGCACGCCTATTCCTGCGAAACCCGAGATCATCGTCATCGCGGACGTGTCCGGGTCGGTCGCGGCGTTCGCACGCTTCACGCTCCAGCTTGTCTACGCCATCGCCTCGCAGTTCTCCAAAGTCCGGAGCTTCGTGTTCGTCGACGGCATCGACGAGGTAACAGGGATCTTCCTCCATTCCACTTCGATCGCTGAGGCATTGGCGCGCGTCAATCGCGAGGCCGACGTCACCCACGAAGACGGGCACTCCGATTACGGGCACGCGCTTTCAGTCTTCGCTGAACGCTGGGCGAAGGAAGTCACGTCGCGTACGACCGTCATCGTCTTGGGTGATGCAAGGAACAACTACCACAACGATCGGGCGAGCGTGTTGAGCGATATCAAGCGCCGCGCCCGTCGCGTCTACTGGCTCAACCCCGAGCCCCGAGCGTATTGGGGCAGCGGGGACTCCATCATGGAGCACTACGCGCCATATTGCGACGGCGTATTCGAATGCCGCAACCTCCACCAGCTCGAAGCGTTCATATCGTCTCTGGCTTAGATGACTTCGCTCGAAGCTCTGCCGGAATCGATATCCTGCGAACGGTGACCGTTGCATTAAGTGGTGATCGATCCAGGAACATTGCATCGTCTCACGTCGCGCCTGGCACGCGACTCATCCTCGTTCGCCATGGCGAGGCGTATTGCAACACCGAAGGCTACATCGGTGGTCACCTGTCGTGTCGAGGGCTCACAGAGCGCGGCGTGGCACAGAGCGAGGTGCTTGCGAAGCGCATCGCACGCACACAAGAGTTCGCTCAGTGCTCGGCAATATGGACAAGCGTGTTGCCTCGTGCCATCGAGACCGCTGTGATCCTAAGGAATGCCCTGCCCCATCTTGATGTCGAGCAGTCTTGCTCGTTATGCGAGCGTCACCCCGGCGAGGCTGACGGACTCACTTGGGACGAATACGAACAGCGCCACGGGCGCGGCGCCCTCCCCGGCGATGACCCGAATGCCGTGCTGTCAGAAGGCGGTGAAAGCTTGATCTCCTTTGTAGAACGCGCCGAGGAAGCACTGTATTTGTTGGCGCATCGATACGCGGGCCAAAGTGTCATGATCGTGACCCACGGTGGAATCATCGATTCCTCGCTCATAGGTTTTCTTGACCTGCCTTTCCACGGGAACCGTGTCCGGCTTCACCCGGAGCACACATCGATCACCGAATGGGAGTACATCGGTACGAAATGGCGTCTCGTTCGCTACAACGATGCCGCACATCTGGGCGAGCCCGAATGCAAGGTCTTGCTCACGCCGGCTCCGGAATGGGTGAATCGCGAATCGATCTGACCGAGCAGGCGATGCGTCTAGCAGGTGTAGTCGGGATCGATCCCATACGGCGAACTTTCGGTGCCGGGGGTCTCTTGGAGCATCCAGGGGATGCCGCCGGCGAATACGTCATAGCTATTTGTGCCGCTGTACTTAGCGCTCCCCGAGCACCAAGGAGAAAGAACCGACGCTCCCGGCAGATTCGGTTCACTAAAGGGGGGATTCGTCCATGGGACACCGGCAATCCAAAGGGGAATGGGTGTGCTCGACGGAATGAAGTCTCCAGCGATCTTCGGGTACTGCAGACTCGATGAATAGATCCCAACGATGAGCCCACTTGCCTTGAGGGCTTCATAGGCGCCAGCGATCGTGCGGTCGTTCTGTGCAATCGAATCAGACCAATACTGACCTGAAGACGGATGTGAATACTGATCGCTCGAGAGCGAGGCGTTTTCGACGTCGAGCCACCAGATATCCGAAGTCACCCCAGCACTCGTCGCGTATTGCAACGCGTTTTCGGCACCGTTGTAGCCGTAGTTGAACGCGAGGCACAGCAGCTGCGAAGCGCCACCTTCTTGTGCGCATGTCCCCGCTGGTCCTGTCGCCGACATGGTATTTGCTGCTGCGTCTTCGGATGGAGCGTTCATGAACAAGTACAAGTTGTACGGACCTCCGGTGCTTCCCTCAACGTTTTTTGCCCATGCGGCTTCCGCTGCAAGGCAAGAATTGTCCGCGCTATCGAGCCAACCAGCGGCCTCGATGATTGTTTCCGGAGAAAGCGTCGGCAGACCCTTTTGAATCTTCGTGGATCCGGGCTTCAGGCACTGGTAATCGGAGATGTCGTAGCCGAACAACTCATGGGGTAGCGGCACGAACGGCGAAGCAGTACTGATGACGGTGCGGGTGATCGCAACGACACTGAGGGGAGCGCGTACGGCATGTGGCAACGACCCTTCTGATGGAGCATCGCCGAAGCTGTAGACCGTGCCGTCTGCATCCGCCAGCCAATAACCTTGACCGTCTGGAGATGAAGCCATCGAGGTTATGGGTCGGTTGAGATCTATTAAGTCGGTGGAGGCGAATACATGGGCGTCGCCGTATCCAAAGACGTTCCCTGTTGAGGTCACGAGCCAGTAGCCCATTCCGTCAGGCGTTGGAGTGATTGCGACAACCGTGTTGTGAAGGGCCATGTGGACCGCCGAACCAAAGAACGGCGCGTCGCCGAAGTTGTAAACAGCGCCCCGCGAAGTTGCGATCCAGTAACCATGTCCATCGACGCTTGGCGCGAACCCGACGACGTTCACCGCATGGAAATGAACGGCGGAGCCGTAGAACTGGGCATCTCCGAAGTTGAAGATTGACCCCTTCTTGTCTGCCAGCCAGTACCCGTAGCCATCGGGGGTCGGCGCCATCGCGACGATGGGATTCTTCGCTCTAACGTGGAGCGCCGATCCACAGTACGCGGCGGTGCCAAAGTTGTAGACGATACCGTTGGATTCGACGAGCCAATAACCTCCGCCGTTGGGCACCGCCGCGCTTGCCACGATTCTCCCCGGCAAGTTGTGGTCCTTAGCAAGTGAGCCGAAGAACACCGCGCCGCCGAACCCATGGACTGAGCCGTTCGACTCGACGAGGTAATACACAGGCGCCGTGGTCGCCACTCCGGTTACCCCCGTCGGTCCTGTGGGGCCCGTCGCGCCAGTGACGCCAGTGACGCCCGTCGCGCCAGTGGCGCCAGTGGCACCAGTGGCACCAGTGACGCCAGTGACGCCAGTGACGCCAGTGGCACCGGTTATACCCGTCGCACCGGTTGTGCCTGTGGTGCCCGTTACCCCCGTGGCCTCCGACTCATCCGTCGATGATGTTTCACCCGTCGCACCCGTCGCACCGGTCGCACCGGTCGCGCCGGTTGTGCCTGTCGCTCCGGTTGTGCCTGTCGCGCCGGTTGTGCCTGTCGCGCCGGTTGTGCCTGTCGCGCCGGTTGTACCGGTTGTACCTGTCGCACCGGGTGTTGTCGTGGTTGTCGTTGTCGTCAAGGGAACGCACGTTGTCGTTACGTCGGGATGTGTTGTCGTGCTCGCCGATACGCGCGCTCCGATACTCGCGGCCGATGTAGCGATGAGGAGCGCTGCGAGCGCGACGATAAGCGGGAGCGGCGCTTTGGCGCCGCTCATCAGTCGCGGAGTAACTCTGCGACCCGGAAGGCTAGGTCGATTGCCTGGCGAGCGTTTAATCGCGGGTCACACGTCGTCGTATAGCGCTCGGAGAGCTGCTCTTCAAGGATGTCTTCCACCCCACCGAGACATTCCGTCACGTTGTCACCAGTCAGTTCTACATGCACGCCACCCGGCCAGGTGCCTTCGGTTCTGTGAACGGCGAAAAACCCGCGAATCTCGCCTAGAACGTCGTCGAAGTGGCGGGTCTTGCGTCCTCCTTCGGAGACGAAGGTATTGCCGTGCATAGGGTCACAGGCCCACACGACAGGGTGTCCAGAGGCTGTAACTGCCTTGATCAATGGCGGCAAGCAGGTGGTCACCTTGTCCACTCCGAAGCGAGAGATGAGGGTAACGCGCCCAGGAATGCGCTTGGGATTTAGGACATCGCACAGTGCGACCACGTCTTCTCCCGAAACGCTAGGGCCAAGCTTGATCCCGATCGGGTTCCCGATCCCAGAAGCGAATGCGACGTGCGCGCCATCGAGTTGACGAGTTCTTTCACCTATCCACACCATGTGCGCGGAGCAGTCGTAGAAATCCCCAGTGAGCGAATCCCGACGGGTCATCGCTTCTTCGTAATCGAGGAGGAGTGCTTCATGGCTTGTATAGAAATCGATCTGCTGGATTGGCGCTTCGGACGACAAATCGACGCCACATGCCGCCATGAATCGCAGGGCGCGGTCGATCTCTTCGGCGATCGCCTCATAGCGACGTCCCTCGGCACTTGTCGCGACAAACTTCTGATTCCATGAGTGCACCTCGGAAAGGTCTGCAAAGCCCCCTTTCGTGAAGGCCCTTAGCAAATTGAGTGTCGAGGCCGAGTGGTAGTACGCGCGCACCATTCGCTGCGGATCTGGTGTGCGCGCAGACAAGCTTGGTGCATCGTCGTTCACGATGTGTCCCCGGAAAGCGGGCAGCTCTGCATCACCGACGCGTTCTGTAGAAAACGTTCGCGGCTTGGCAAATTGGCCCGCGATCCGACCGAGCTTCACGACCGGCAAGCCGGCGCCGTAGGTGAGCACCACGGCCATCTGCAGAATGACCTTGAGCTTGTCGCGGATCGAATCGGCGGCGAGTTCATTGAAGGACTCGGCACAATCGCCAGCTTGGAGCAAAAAGGATCGTCCCGCGGCGACGGAGCCGAGCGCGCGGGTGAGCCGCCGCGCCTCGCCTGCGAACACGAGCGGCGGCAAGCCACGCAGTTCATCAAGGCTTTGGCGGACATCCTCGTCGTTTGGCCATTCGGGCAGCTGTTCGGCCGGGAAATCGCGCCAAGATGACGGGGACCATGTGTAACCGCGGACTCGACTTTCCCCAGCCTGAGGCGGAGATTCATGCATTTTTGGATCCTTGTCCGACACGGTCATGGCACCAAGCGTAGGCAACGCCAGGTGGTCCCGGGAGGCACCTTCTATCTCAAGCATGCAAACATCGGCCTACGCTAAGGCGCGGTGCGATCCGTGAGGCAGAAAGCGCGTGCCCAATCGATCGGGCTTGGCTCTTTACATGAGGGCGCCTCATGCGTCTAGGCATCTTCGGCGGCACCTTTGATCCGATACACGTCGGTCATCTGGTTACAGCCGTCAATGTGCGCAGCCTCCTTGAACTCGACGAGGTTGCCCTGGTCGTCGCGAACGAACCGTGGCAAAAAATAGGGGACCGAACGATCACGCCAGCTCTCGACCGATTCGCTGTGGTCGAGGCGGCGGTCGCAGCCACGCACGGTCTTTTCGCTTCGGCGATGGAGATCGAGCGCGGAGGACCGTCTTATACAATCGATACCGTTGAGCAGCTATACCGAAGCGATCCTGGTGGCGAACTCTTCCTTATCGTCGGCGCCGACGTCGTCGACGAATTGCCCAGCTGGAAGCGTGTCGACGACCTGCGCGCGGCAGTTACGCTCGTCGTTGTGAATCGACCGGGCAACTTCGCATCTCTTCAACCGAGCGCCGATTCCCTAAAGGGCTGGCGTGTCCGATCCGTCGTA
>Ga0181532_10000732_pt1 | contig 32787 bp, 33 predicted proteins | sample PEATcosm2014_Bin_33_FD_119768 | JGI IMG/M metagenome (GOLD analysis project Ga0181532, IMG submission 119768) | Peatland microbial communities from MTU Mesocosm Facility, Houghton, MI, USA - PEATcosm2014_Bin11_30_metaG | ecosystem: Environmental > Terrestrial > Soil > Wetlands > Peat | place...
ACGCAAAAGGAGCGATGGAAGTTGATTCTCAGCGCCGCGTTCCGTTACTTCCTTGGTGGCAAGGTCATTGGAAGCACTGGTCGGCTCGCCGATGCCACCGGCTAACTGCCGTTTTTAGGATAATGTGCCCGGGAACATGTTCGAGGTTGGCTATGCCATTTTGGTTGACCAAAGGAGCGCTCCGCGTCTGACATGTTGCCGGATCACCGCGAATACGGAGACGGAGTTCCTCTCGCTGCCGAGGCAGCCGCAGCCGTGGGCAGCGGATGATCCGGCGGCCTTCGGCTACTTCCTCGGCTCCGACGCTCCCGCGATGATGAACGCTTGCCCCAGATATTTGTTCGTGGCGTCCACGATGCGGCTCGCATCTTGCCGCTTACTTCTTCAGGCTGACTGGACAGGCGCTATCTCGATGCGCGTGAATCACTTTACGCAGTGCGTTGTAGATGCGTGTGGCGTCCTTCTGAACGTGGGATTTGGGAGCAGGACGAGCTTTGTTCGCGGTTGGATTCAGCGCCTCAACTAGATCGGATTCGACATCATGGAGTTGGTCGTTCCCGAGCCACGGCGTCGTCACCCAGATGATGTGCGTCGCGCCTTCCATCCGCAATGCCCTCATTCGACCCTTCTGTCCATTGTCTCGTGCATCTCGGATATGCTCCATGCTCCTACATACGCGCCAGAGAAAACATTTTCCAGCCATCAACTCTTTGAGCAGCCTATCGTGTAGACAGGCCGTTTTGCCGAATCCAGCCAACCCTAAGTAAATACTTCTCCAATAACGACTGCGGCCATAGGTACCCCAAAGATAGATGCCCTGAACTTCAGGCACTTGTTCGAGTGCGGTCTTGACGGCCAAGCGAAAGGCGTCTGGATTGCGAGAGGGGCGGATGCGGGAGTCGTAGAAGCGGGAGTGCGCCTTGACAACCTCGTAAATCGGCTTTAGGTCAACTAGGCCAGTTTTCATACACGATTAACTCCGATCATTTTCCCCCGACTGACGGCGCGGTAGCGGCGAGGTGCTCTGCGCCTGAGCATGACTTACGGGTTTGCCATAAAATGCACACTCTGCGCTTGACTTCAGCTCGTCTCCATAGCGCGCTCCTTCCTGCTCCATGTTACCGTGCAAATGCTGAGATCGAACACACGGACGCTCGTGGCGATGCGTGAGCGGCTGTCGCACCTCGGTGAGCCAGCACGAACGAGACGGTAAATCACGCGGCACGCTGGGTTCGTCGTGCATGTCACAGATGTAACCTGCTTAATTAACAGCCCACGCCATCACTCCCCGATGCGTCACAGATCACTGACAAACGTTAGCCGCAAGTGGGAAAATTTCTGCGATGTCGCGGAAGACAATTCCCGGCCTCCCAAGTAGGGCGGACGTATTCGCGTGACCCGAGGGCGAGAATGTAATGTTGGGGACGGTTCGACTTTGCCTTGGGTGCATGGCAGGGTGACCGCCGGGCTAATCGGCCTGTGAAGAGCCGGCACAGTGCGGATTGCGTTGATTCTTTCAAGGAGATCAAAATGGCAGGTACCAATATTTCGGGCAAGAAGAAAAATCGCTGGGCTGCTGGGGTCACACCCTACGCCGAGATGGGATATTACAATGCGGACTACGAGCCGAAGGACACTGACATCCTTTGTGCGTTCCGTCTGGTGCCGCACGATAGCGTAGAGGCTATCGAAGCGGCGGCCGCGGTCGCCGGCGAATCTTCCACCGCCACCTGGACGGTGGTCTGGACCGATCGCCTGACTCCCTACGAGCATTACCAGGCGAAATGCTATCGAGTCGATCCCGTACCCGGCACCGATCAATACATTGCTTACATCGCTTACGACATCGATTTGTTTGAGGAGGGCTCTATTGCCAATCTCACGTCATCGATCATCGGCAATGTCTTCGGCTTCAAAGCCCTCAAGTCGTTGCGGTTGGAAGACATGCGGATTCCTCCCCACTATGTCAAGACCTTTCAGGGACCGCCGCACGGCATCGTGATGGAGCGCGAGTATCTGAACAAATTCGGGCGGCCGCTGCTGGGCGCCACGATAAAGCCAAAGCTAGGTCTATCGGCGCGCAACTACGGCCGCGTGGTGTATGAAGCACTGCGCGGCGGGTTGGACTTCACCAAGGACGACGAGAACATCAACAGCCAGCCCTTCATGCGCTGGCGCGATCGCTACCTGTTCTGCATGGAAGCGGTGAACCGCGCCATGGCGGTGAGTGGCGAGATCAAGGGGCACTATCTGAACGTCACCGCCGGAACCATGGAGGAGATGTACGAACGAGCCGACTTCGCCCGGGAGTTGGGCAGCGTGATCGTGATGATCGACTTGACGATTGGCTACACGGCGATCCAGTCGATGGCTAAGTGGGCCCGCCGGAACGGCGTCATCTTGCACCTGCACCGAGCTGGCCACGGCACGTACACACGACAAAAGACGCACGGAGTCAACTTCCGGGTAATCGCCAAATGGATGCGCTTGGCGGGAGTGGACCATATTCACGCCGGCACTGTGGTGGGTAAGCTGGAAGGCGATCCCAATGCAGTTCGAGGCTACTACGACACTCTGCGTGAGAATAAGGTCGCGGTAAACCTAAACTTCGGTCTGTATTTCGAGCAGGACTGGGCGTCCATGCCCGGCGTGATGCCAGTGGCTTCCGGCGGCATCCACGCCGGCCAGATGCACCAACTGCTCAGCTATCTCGGCGAAGACGTCGTGCTTCAGTTCGGTGGAGGCACGATCGGCCATCCGGACGGGGTTGCCCAAGGCGCCACCGCCAACCGGGTCGCCGTCGAGGCAATCATTCAAGCCCGCAATGACGGGCGCGACTACTTAAACGAAGGGCCGGAGATTCTGCAAAGCGCTGCGCGCTGGTCACCAGAGCTGCGCAAGGCGCTCGAAGTGTGGAAGGACGTTACCTATAACTTCGAGTCGACGGATGTGCCGGACGCACTCGCCACTCTCACGGTCTGATCGCAGCCCACGGCTTGATCTGGCCAGTGCGGTTGCAAGGATCGGCGCTACGTCGCTTTTCAACAGTCTGGTGAAAGGACACCAACTATGCGAATTACTCAAGGAACGTTTTCCTATTTGCCCGATTTCACTGACGACGAAATCAAGGCCCAGGTGCGATATTGCCTTGTCAACGGCTGGGCTATATCAGTCGAGTACACCGACGACCCCCATCCGCGAAATGTGTACTGGGAGATGTGGGGACTGCCGATGTTTGATCTGACAGACCCCGATGCCGTCATGCAGGAAATCAATCAATGCCGTGCGACGTTTCCCGACGTCTATATCAAGGTGAACGGCTACGACCGAACAAAGGGCCGGCAGACGACCATGTTGAGCTTCATCCTGCAGCGCCCCAAACATGAGCCCGGTTTTTATTTGGAGAGGACGGAGGGGATGGACCGCCAGATCAAGTACACGATTCGTTCCTACGCGAAAGGCAAGCCGCGGGACAGCGCTGCAAGCCAGGATTGAAGACGCGTCATCGTCAGCCAACCACGAGTTTCGTTTGGAGGCGGTTATGGAAGGACCAAACGTAGATACAGTGATCGAGCCTGGGTCAGCCAGGGAGGCGGAAAACGGCCTCGTCGACGTCGGCGCGGCCCATCGGGATTCCAACGTCGAAGATGTTCTGCGCGAGTTGGACAGTGAGCTGATCGGCCTCAAACCGGTCAAGGCCCGTATCCGCGAGATCGCCTCTTTGCTATTGGTGGCGCGATTACGCGAGAAGATGGAGCTGACGACGGAGCGCCCCACCCTGCATATGTCTTTTACCGGGCGTCCCGGCACAGGCAAGACCACCGTCGCCATGCGCATGGCGAAGATGTTGCATCACATGGGCTATGTGCGACGGGGCCATCTCGTGGTGGCCACTCGCGATGATCTAGTTGGACAGTATGTCGGCCATACCGCTCCCAAGACCAAAGAAGTCCTCAAGAGGGCGATGGGCGGCGTGCTGTTTATTGATGAAGCTTACTACTTGTATCGCCCCGAAAATGAACGCGATTACGGTCCGGAGGCTATCGAGATATTACTTCAGGTGATGGAAAACCAGCGTGAAGACCTGGTGATCATCCTGGCCGGCTACAAGGAGCGAATGGAAACCTTTTTCCAATACAATCCCGGCTTCCATTCTCGCATCGCGCATCACATCGACTTTCCCGATTACACGCTTGAGGAATTGTTGGCTATCGCCGAATTGATGGTGGGTCAACAGAGGTACGCCTTCGACGAAGAGTCGCGGCAGGCGTTTGCAGAGTATCTGCAGTTGCGGATCAAGCAGCCGCACTTTGCCAACGCGCGCAGCGTGCGTAATGCCATTGACCGCATCAAGCTGCGCCAAGCCAACCGGTTGGTCAGGGATGGAGGCAGTATCCCCAAAGCGGAACTGATTCGCATTGACGCGGCGGACATCCACCAGAGCCGCGTTTTTCAGAGGGGTTTAGATGCGGAATGCGAAGCCCCTCCGGCAGGAAAGGAGGGGTCATGACGCAACGACCTATACTCTTGGGCATCGTAGGTGATAGCGCTGCCGGCAAGACCACCATTACCCATGGATTGACGCAATTGCTTGGTCCAGAGCGCGTCTCGCACGTCTGTGCGGATGACTATCACAAGTATGACCGGCAGGAGCGGGCACGGCTGAACATCACCCCATTGCATCCGGACTGCAATTATCTCGACATTCTTGAGCTTCACCTGGAGCGCGCGCACTACGGCCAGCCGATTCTGAAGCCCGTGTACGACCATCGAACGGGCTCGCTGGTTCGGCCGGAATACGTCCAGCCACGCGAATTCGTCATTGTGGAAGGGTTGCACGGCTTCCACAGCCCAACGTTACGGCAATTCTATGACGTGAAGGTGTATCTGGATCCGCCCGAAGACCTGAGGGTCGTGTGGAAGATCAAGAGAGACACCAGTAAACGGGGATACACAGCCGAGCAGGTGCGAGCGGAGCTGGAGCGGCGGGAGTCGGATTCGCGCGAGTTTATTCGTCCGCAGCGCGCATTCGCGGATATCGTGGTCCAGTTCTCTCCTGACCCCGGTGTGCCTCCCGAGGAAGCTGATGGGTGTCTGAACGTCAGGCTAGTCCTGCGTCCCACGATTCCCCATCCAGACCTGAGCTACCTGCTCGACAACACACACGGTGGGGCGGGCGGCGTCTGCATGCAACTGGGCCGCGACTGTGGCCGCCCAGTGGACTTTCTGGATGTGAACGGCCGCGTTACCCGGGAACAATCCACAAGGTTGGAAGAGGCGATCTGGCAACACTTGCCCGACCTGCGTCCGCTGCGCGCTGACCAGTTCGGCGACTATAACGATCGCAACGAAGTGCGGCACAGCGATCCGCTGGCAATTACCCAACTGCTGCTGACCTATCACCTCTTGCGCGTCCACAGCGGTGACAAGCCCGTGACCTTTGCATCCCCGGTGGCGGCGCTCAGCCGATTGAAGTCAGACCCGTTGAAGCGAGAGCCGCACATGGCGCCTGTCGGGAGTGCCACGGAAAAGTGAGAGCCGGGATCAAAGGCCTTCTGTTTCCTGCGGCTGAGGGCGGCTAGCAGCTTCAGCGCAAGAGCTGTCTTTGTCAGTGGGCCGTTGGGCGTGATCATCGTTCAAGTGCAGCCCGCCTATTAGCATGCTCAACCACCGCCGATTGCACCCATCCGCGGCGTGCCAGCTCTTCCACCAGCCGCAGGTACGATTCGTGGAAACGAGCGAATCGGTATGGCCGGGGCTCGATCACCGCCCGAACGCGCACCATCTCCTTGGCAACATCAGAGACGCGTCGTCCCACGGAGGCTGCCAGGACAGCCATTCCCGACGCAGGCTCGGCGTTCTCAGGCAGGCGAACGGGACGATTGAGGATGTCGGCGCGAAGCTGACACCAGTAGCGGCTGCAGGCTGCGCCACCCGTCAAGCTGAGTTGACCGCCGATTGGCGCGCCCAGCATGTCGAGGTAATCGAAACAAAGCCGTTCAATGAAAGCCACTCCCTGAAGCAGTGCCGCATAGAGATCGACCTCGTCCGACGGATCGCCGAGCACAAATCCCTCAGCATCGGGTGCTACGAAAGGGAAACGCTCGCCTCGGGAGACAAGCGGGTAGGCAATGATGCTCGCCGGTTCTCGTTCCGCCGCTTGCGCGTTTAAGGCGTCGAGGTTACGTCCCGGAAATTGCTTTGTGAGCACGGCCGCTCCGGTGCTGGAGGCGCCACCAGGCAGCCAGTTGCCGTCTGGAGATCGATGCGAGTACACGACTCCGGCAGGATCGCGGATCAATTCTCTGGTCACGCCTTTGAGTACCAGCGTTGTCCCGAGCACTGAATTCCAACTGCCCACTTCCACGGCTCCCGCACCTATCTGGGCGGCGCATCCGTCGGTCATGCCAGCAATGATCGGCGTCCCTTCGGGGATGCCGGTCACCTCTGCGGCCTCGGCACACACAGTCCCGAGTTGCGCACCAGAGCGCACGACTGCAGGCATGATCCGGTCAGGCACACCCAGCGCGTCAAAAACCTCGGAGGGCCAAGCTTCGCGGACCAGATCGTAACCCGTCTTGAGCGCGTTACTTGAGTCCGATGGCACGTCGTGTCCGGCGAAACGGCGGTTGATGAAATCGTTCTGGTGAGCGAGTCGCGCACGGGAGATCACGCTGCGATGCTCGCGAAGCAACCAAAGCAGCTTAGGTAGAGCCCACGACGGCTGCATGCGATATCCGAGCGAGGCCCAGACGGCGGCACCGGCCTCATTGGTACGGCGCGCTTCATCCGTGGCACGCGTGTCGTCGTACATGAGCCCCGGCGTGAGTGCCTTGCCCGATCTGTCGACGAGAAGCACCGTACCGGAGGTGCCGTCAACGGCCAAAGCCTGGATAGACGAGGTGGGCAAGTCGGCAAGAGCTGCGCGGCAGACATAGACGATGGCGCGCCACCACTCCTCCGGCTCCTGCTGGTGCCGGGGACCATCGCGTCGGCTGGTGAGCGGATGGGAACTCTGTCCGAGCACAAAACCCATCTCCGACACCGCAATGGCACGGACACTTTGCGTACCGAGGTCGAAACCAAGCCACATGTTTTCTTCCGCTTTGAAACCCTAAGGCGGTTGACCGATCCTGGTGCCGGCAACAACGATTCCGAGTCTGCCCGTGGAAGTTCAATATACGCCTGTGCGCGCTAGTGCCAGAAACATTCAATTGCGCCCCGCGAGCCAAGCCAGCTCATGCCGGCAGTGGGACCCTGTACGGAGAGGAGTAGAAAGCTGCCCGGCTGATGACCGGTATTGTGCTTGGCAGGGGCTGCAGGGTCGGTGAAGGGCATCACATGAGAGTGGTGACACCCGAGCGACCGTTCGTGCCTTGCATCACAGACAAACATCGCAAGGTATGACAGCCTAGAGGTGAATCTACTACCTTGCATTCGTCGAAACCAGGAACGGAAGGAGGACGGCCGTTCATTCAAGACTTGCCAGACAATCCGGATCCTCGGAGCGAGCCATAAAGGGGGGAGAACGATGGGAAACGCGATCGGTTTAGTGATGACGGGCGGGGGTGCTCGCGGTGCTTATCAAGCCGGTGTTCTCAAACGGGTTGGCGAGATAAAACGGGTTCAAACCCAGGGCAATCCCTTTCCTATAATAGAGGGCGCTTCCGCCGGAGCGATTAATGGTTGTTCCCTGGCGGCCGGTAGCGACAATTTTGCTTTGGTGACCAAAGTTATCGCCCGGCTTTGGTCGGAGCTCAGTCCTTCCGACATCTTTCGCTGTGATGTCTTATCGCAGACCCGTAATTCCCTTACTTGGATACTAGATCTCTCCTTTGGCGGAGTTATTGGAGGAGGTAACGCCCACTCCTTATTGGATGCAACTCCTCTGAGGCACTTTCTCAACACACACCTCAATTGCGACCGAATCCAGCAGAATATCAAGCGCGGGAATCTCTACGCACTCGCGGTTTCCGCGACCAACTATAACTCAGGCAAGAGTTATCTCTTCATTCAAGGGATGAAGGGCCACCCTATGTGGAACCGGAGCCGGCGGGTGACTCTGGCCACCAAGATCACGGTGGACCATATTTGCGCATCGGCTGCCATTCCCCTGGTCTTTCAGCCGGTGCGACTGAGGACCGCGCGCGGTACAGCCTTTTTCGGTGATGGTTGTGTGCGCCTTCAACAGCCTCTCAGCCCGGTCATACGGCTGGGGGCAAGAAAGATTCTCGCCATCGGTGTCCGCGGTCACAATCTGGAACACCAAGAGGAAGCGGCAGATAATAGAGATCCTTCGCTAGCGCAGGTCATGGGAGTTCTCTTTAATGTTATGTTTTTGGACCACTTGGCTACTGACATCGAGCACCTTGACCGGCTGAACCAGTTGCTGGAAAGTGGTGACATCAGCCAGTCTGGCATTGAAGGATGTGAAAAGATGCGGCCTTTGAGATCACTTCTCATCACGCCTTCGGTCGATTTGTCCCAACTGGCCGAAGAACACCAGAGAGACATGCCTTATCTCATCCAGTATTTTGTAAGCAGTTTGGGACGAGATGCGACTGCGTGCGCAGATCTGATGAGCTACTTACTATTCACCTCGAAGTACACGAGCGCTCTGATTGATATTGGCTACAATGACGCCAGCAAGCGAATCGACGAGATCGAAAGTTTTCTCTATTTTTCTGAAGGGGACATCGAAGAGCCTCTGGTCAGCGATGTAGGAACAGGTAAGTCGAGACAGGCGGGCTCGTTGGTAAAATGGTAAAATGGACTTCGCTATTTTGCACCGGAAAGTAGTCTAGCCCAGCTTTGGCCCTGGTTCGGCAGTAGAATGACCTATGCGAAAACGCCTAATTTCCTCGATTCGCCGGACCGGCGCAGTGCTAAGGCGTGGGTGGTTGGAACTGGACCGAGCAGCCGTTGTCGAGGTCACTTCGGAGGCTGCCGCTCATCCGATTGAAGGAGCACTACTGAACGAAGCAGGGCGGGGCTGGCGTGCTGCTACCCCTGGCGTTCAGACAGTCCGGTTGTTGTTCGACAAACCACAGACAATAAGGCACATTCGGCTGGTTTTCAAAGAGCAAAAATTTGCTCGCACTCAAGAATTTGTGCTGCGTTGGTCTGAGGACGGAGGAACGTCGTGGAAAGACATCGTGCGCCAACAGTGGAACTTCAGTCCTCCCACCACGGTGGATGAGCGTGAGGACTACGGTGTTGAACTCTCTGATGCCACTGCCCTCGAATTGACGATAAATCCTGACATCAGCCGAAGTGACCCGTATGCCTCGCTAGAGAGCTTACAGGTTGCAGTGTGAGGCTGCGCTGGAACTCGCGCCCGGCGGATTCCGTTTCGCCCCGTTATTTTTGTCACATTGTCGCAGGCGTGTAACACCCCCGTCTTGGCGAAACACTCGAAGAACTTCTCCCTCGATGACAGCTTGGCCATCGGCGTTGATCGGATGCAGAGGAACTTCGGGCTTTTGAAGCAGCAGGTCGAGGAACCGTGGGAAAATGCCCCCCAACCAGATGAATGCCTCCATTCCTGAACGCAAGGACGTCGCTCAGGAAATCTCTGGCCTGATCGACCGCGTCACCTTCCGCAACGACGAGAACGGCGTCTGTGTGCTTCACGTAAAGATACGGGGCAACGGGACGAGGTGACGGTTATCGGATCGTTACCTTCCGTGACCGCCGGGGAGTGGCTGGAGGCTGAGGACTGATGGGTCAGAGACAAAGAGCGGCGATTGAACTGCGCGGTGTGGAAAATGAATGATTCTCCGCCGCGATCACGCCGAGACAGCTCCGGGCGATTGTCAATCGGCAACATGGTGCTCGTTTTGCACGCCAGTAAGCAGCAACCAGCAGTTCAGGTTGTAGGCCAGCATCACCAGCTGAAAATGTACGCAGTTGGTAGCCCAGCGCTGGGAAGGGTGTGCCGCCAGGCCCGCATCATTATTGGCTTCCTTGACCAGATTCTCCGCTGCCACCCTTTGGTTGTATAACCAGGCCAGCCGAGCAATCTCATCGTCCATGTTGGTAACGAACACCCGATAGAGATACTGCGGAGTGTCCGACAGTTGATACTGCTCGCGCTTTTGCGGCGGTTTGTCGTTCTGATAGCGCAGGGCAATAAAGCGGTAGGCTTTGCCCCAGCCTTCCGGTTGGTAGCGGAATTCACACTCCTCGTCGGCGTCGGTCTCGGGCGAGGGCTTCCACCTGGCGGCTTGCCGTTGGTCCAGCCGGCGAGTCGTCTTGCGGGCCCCCAGAACGAAGCGCACTTTGGCTTGCTCATAGGCTTGCACCGCCTCCCAACAGTAGAACCCGGAGTCGCCCCGTGCGAAGAGGCGAACAACACCACTCGGCAGGGCCCCGAACACCGCTGCCAAGTGACGCGCAATCTGCTTTCCGTCGGGCCGGTCGCCGTTGCGTAGCTCCCCCCAAAGGTACTCGCGGGTCTCGGCGATAAAGGTGAGGATAGGCTGATAGCTTTTCTTCCCTTTGTTCTTCGGGTTGTAACTCTTGCGTGCCCCCATCTGCTTGCCATACAGGGTGTGCACGCTGCGAGGTGACCGTTGGGGTTTGGAACTGCGAAAGCAGTAATCGCATCATGGGCTGTGACGGTACATGCGTCCACGTTGTTGACTCTCTCGCAAGAGTTGACGGCTAGAGCATAACCAAAGTCACAGCCTTTTATATTGCATTTCTCCCCTCACTCTGGCGCTAAGGTGACTCCAAGATGGGACTACGACTTCGTGGTGATGAAACGTGTGGCTAATGCTGCGAGACTTCATCACGTCAACCGAAGTTTGGACAATGCCCGTCAAAGAGCGTAGCATTGAAAGTGAGACAGATTTCCTACTTTCTCATTCAGGTTCCCTGAACTAAGTCAGCCCATCTGAAGTTTTTCCTCTTAGATTACTCCATGGAGGAACTGCGTCATGACAGTATTAACCCGTTGGGATCCTTTCCGTGCCACCGCCACCCTGCAAGACCGCATGAACCGTCTCTTGCGTGAATCGTTCAACCCCGAAGGCCCAGAGGAGGCGTTGACGACCACCGGCTTCGCACCTCCGGTGGACGTCTACGAAGACGAGCACAACTTCACTCTGAAAATCGAAGTCCCGGGCGTTGAGGAAAAAGACATTGATGTCCGCATCGAGAACAATACCCTGATCGTCCACGGCGATCGCAAGTTTGAGAAGGAAGAAAAGGAAGAGAACTACCGTCGTGTCGAGCGGCAGTATGGAAGCTTCACCCGCTCATTCACGCTGCCCAACTCGGTGGATCCGGGGCAGGTCAGCGCCCACTACGACAAGGGCGTGCTGAAGATTAACCTCGCCAAGAAGGCTGAGGCCAAGCCTAAGCAGATCAAGGTTACTGTTGGCGGCGAGAAGAGCCTCCAACCCAAGGCTCCCGGCAAGGTCGCGTAAGGCTAGTAGTTCCATGAAAGGTTTTGGGAGTGGCTGCAGCCAAGGCAAAGGATAGTTGTCCACCTGCTGCAGCCTTTATTTCTCAATCGACGACAGGGCCCTACCTGGAGGGAATGGCTGCAAAACGGCTTTCCAGGTGCTCTGTGGGCGGACGTAACAAATGTGCCGGGTGAGCAATATTGAACAGACTGGTACCTGTTGAGCCCGATATGCTGCCTCGATAAAGCGCGAGTCCGTGGCAGTCGGCCCGTCAGAGCAAAGCTGATCTCCCCACATCCACTGCCACGGATTCTGCAGCAAATTGGGGGCTCCGACAGAGAGGGTGGCGATGCATTCACCATACGGGATGGAACTCGTCGAAGACTGCCTCTCCTGCAAGTTGTGCGCCGAGGGCTTTTTCTGCCACTTGCCGAAACCAGTGATGGAAGCCTTCCAACCGCTGAAGTTCACGGTTGCGTATCCCGCCGGCGCAACTCTGTTCGTGGAAGGGCAAGTCTGCCGCGGTATTTACATTCTCTGTAAAGGCCGCGTGAAATTGTCAGCCAGTTCGAGGGAAGGCCAGACCATCATCTTCAAGATTGCTCAGCCGGGGGAGGTATTAGGGTTGAGCGCAACCGTCTCTGGAATCTCGCACGAAACAACTGCGGAAACTGGCCAACCGTGCCAACTAAACTTTGTTAAACGAAACGACTTTCTTAAGTTTCTGACGGAGCACGGCGATGCATCCATGCACGCAGCAATACATCTGGGCCGCGAGTGCCAGCAGGCGCACCAGCAGCTTCGCTCGTTCGTAATCACCTCAGCACCGGAGCGAATTGCCCGCTTGATGCTGGATTGGTCGCACGACGATTCCAAGATAGCGACGACTCACGGAATCAAAGTGGCTCTGACCCATGATGAGATCGGGCAAATCATCGGCATGTCGCGCGAGACAGTTACCCGCACTCTCGCCAATTTTCGCCAGCAGCGCATTGCGACACTTCATGGTTCCACCCTGATGATCCAGGATATGTCTGCCATTGAAAAGTTGGCCGGCGCATAGACCGACAACGCCAGCTGCAGGACCTGCCGCCTGTGGCTGTATAGTCGGCCACTCTTAAGTTCCCTGCGCAGCTTGCTACCGCGTAGGGTCACGCCGCTTGCTGACGGACGATTCCGGCGGCTGGTTGTTCCATCGCTTCAGATTGCGGTGGCTGACGAACTGGCAATAATCTGGCTGAGTTGAGAATGAAAGTCAGTTCCGAGGTCACGTGGATGAACGCCGCGAGCAACGGGTTGAGGAAGCCCAGACTTGCCATCGCCATGCCAATCGCATCGACCGTCAGCGTGCCATAGAAATTCTGATAAATGATGGACCGGCATTTTCTTGCGGTCCGGACAGTCTCGACAAATTTCCCCAAATCGCTGCCAATCAGAACGACGTCAGCGCTTTCGCGAGCAACCGCCGTGCCGCTTCCCATGGCAACCCCAACCTGGGCGCGAGCTAGGGCCGGTGCATCGTTAATGCCGTCTCCGATCATGGCAACGATCTTCCGCTGCGCGATCAGTTCCTCCACGCGTCTAAGCTTGTCTTCAGGCAACATTCCGCCGGAGACCTGATCGAACGGAGCTTGCCTGGCGAGTTCTGCCGCCGCCTGCTGGGTGTCGCCGGTGAGCAACTCCAGATGAAGACCCATGGCCCGCATGTCTTCCACGGCTTGCACGGCTTCGCTGCGGAGAGTGTCGGCAACCGCCACACTGCCCATGAACTCATGATCGAGCGCGATCATTAGCAAGTTTCCTGCGCTTCCGTCGCGATCGGGACAAAAGGGCGCCAGCCAAAGGGATTGTTCCTCGGACTAGCGACCCTCGATCTCGCTTACGTGGTGGACAAGATTCCGCCGCGTAACGCGAAGATCTCCGTGCCAGGTCAGCACATCTCAGCTGGTGGCCCGGCTGCCAATGCGGCCGTGACATTTGCCTTTCTCGGGGGCCGCAGTGCTCTGGTCACGGCGGTCGGCAGACACCCCGTCGGGACCGTCATACACCGAGACTTGGATCACTTTTCGGTCTCGGTTCATGACATCGCGCGCAATCGAAAGGAGGCGCCGCCCGTCTCCTCGATTTTGGTTCTCCGGCAGTGGTGAACGTACGGTTGTCTCCGCCAACGCAGCCGCGTTTTCGCCGATCAGCCTCGAGTTCAATCCACGATGGTTGACCGGTGTATCCATGGTGCAGGTGGATGGGCACTATATGCCGCTGTGCATTGCTGGCGCCCGACTCGGTCGCTCTTGTGGCATTCCGGTCGTGCTCGACAGCGGAAGTTGGAAGGAAGGCATGGCCGAGCTCTTGCCTTCGATTGATATCGCCATATGCTCGGACGATTACCGACCTCCTGGGTGCCGGGATAACGACGATACCCTGGAGTTTCTGGCCGGGCAAGGGATTCGCCAAGTGGCAATCACGCGTGGTGCTGCTCCGATCATCTACGTGGACAACCACAAGCCAGGCAAGATCCCGATCGAACGGATTCGCGCGATTGACACGCTCGGAGCCGGTGACATCTTTCACGGGGCTTTTTGCTATTACGCCTGCCAGATGGGACGAGGCTTTCCCGACTCCCTTGCGTTTGCGGCCCGTGTCGCCACGGTTTCCTGCCTACATCTGGGTAGCCGCTTGTGGATGGAGGCATTCCCAAATGCGCAGGCCGTCCGGGATTAGAGTGAAGACAACGGGTTGAGCTCCGAAGGGCGAGTGGAAAACAACGGTGTCGGTACAACCAGTAGTCATACCATCCTCTGCACCTGACGACCCTCTGTGTTCCGGTTAAAGCAACTTCAGCCAGACCAGCGGGGAGTAGCGGTCGCTCTCGGGCACCCATCGGAAGTCAGTTCGCGTTGCTGGCTAGTCAGCGGGTCATTCACTTCGTGCCACGCAGTTGAGTCGTCAGCTTCGAGGGGCTCACCGTCCAATGCCTTCGCCTTGTACGCCAGAAATCTTTACCCCGCCCCGGCCGGCGGCGCAAAGGGGTTCACCCCAACGATCTCATCGGACGGGCAGCGATTTACTCCAGGGAGAATCCCACACAGATAATCCGAAAGGGTTGAGCCGAATCGGAATGTTGCGATAGTTTGGATTTGTGGATTCAATCATTCCTAACATCGATCGTCGGATGGCGCGATCCGGTCCACTCAACAGCGTAACGGATCCTCCTTCCCCGCCTGCTCCATTCACCTTCCACCCCAACGCACCATATTTTCTGGCAATGTCAATTATCTGCTGGTGACCGGTTCCGACCAACTCTGGTTGAAGATTGCGCTGAGCTTCCGTATTTTCGATCATCGCCCTTCCGAGCGCTACGAAGTCGCATGCATACAGCGCATCGCGCGACTTCGCCGCCGTGCCTCGGAGACGCTTTAACTTGAGGGCATGTGGTCCGGCATCATGAAGCTCACGTATGACCATTTCATGAATGTGCGATGAACTGTGGCTCAGTCCCACATAAATCAGCGCCAGCCGGGCTTCAAGTTCGTGCTCTGCCGCCTTGGGCAAATTGATCCGATGAACCCTGGCTTGGGGGTAATGGTCCATCTCGATGAAGTTGATACCTCCAAAGGCAGCTGCGATCTGGTCCTGAATGCCGCATTGTCGATGCAGCAACTCCGCTTCAACTTTGTGGGCTGCGGCAGCCACCTCGTATGGATTCAGCCGACCAGGAGTCAAACAATCCAGTGCCCCGATGACGGCGACCGTGACAGCGGCTGAGGTTCCGGTGGAACATCCTGCCGGCGCTCCGCTAAAAATGGATAACTCGAGTGCCTGGCCTTTCGGGATGGGCAAGTAGTCGAACACAGCTTCGATGAGTGGGTGCTTGCCATACGTTCCGTTGGGCTGTGCGATGCTGTAACGCTCGTTATAATTCTGCGCGTTGATAGTAAAAGGTGCTGAATTGCTACGGTCGCTGAAGACCTTCAGTTGAACTTCGACAGCCGGATACACGGCAATGTTGAAGACTGTGCCGTACTGCGCGAACCACGTGTCCGTCCATCCGCCGTTGTCGCAGATTCGCGTCGGCGCGCTACTGTTGATAATCCGAACCGGCCTTTGCAAATCAGCCATATGTTGTTTGGGGAAAAATGGCTGTCAGCTGCTTTCGAGCAAAACCTTGAAAATTTTGAATAGGCATCCGCCTGGTACCCCGCACTAGCACCCGTGGATGTTTTCGGCCACACGTCTTATCAGGTACTTGGCACTCCCCAGTAGCCTTCTATAGTGTCTGTCCCTGCCAATTTGAACCCACGATTCCAAACCACGATTCGCATGTCTCTCACGACTTCTCAAGGACTTAGGCGGCCACCTGGAGTCAGTTAAGTCGTTAAAAGTACAGCACAACCTAGCTCTGAAAAGGCTGGCGTCGGCGGTTCAACTCCGTCCCTGGCCACCATAGAATCAATAACTTGCATCGCCGGTTCCACTGCGTTACGTTCCAAAACGTTCCAAAACTCTACTGCACTATCGTTGGCAAGGGCAGCTTTTCGACCGCTCGTCTCCGCGACTCTGGAATGTCCTGAACGTAAATATCCGCCGTCGTAGACATGCGCGAGTGCCGCATCTGCCCCTGAATGTCTTTCATGTCGGCGCCTTCCCTCTTCAGCCACGTCCCGTAAGAGGTTCTGAGACACCGCCAGTTGACAAAGCCCAAGTCCAATTTTCTAGCCGCTGGCTTGATGAAGCGGGAAAGAATGTTGTTGTCGCGCATTGGCTTGCCGTCCCGTACTGACTGGAATACCAGGTCGTCCGGCCCATCGGACTTGATGAGCTTATAACGTCGGACAGCATTCTGGCGGTTGAGCCACATTCAAAATCGTTTTTTGTGATTGAGCTAAAAAAGGGTCGCCCATCCGATCAGGTAGTTGGTCAGATTCTTCGGTACATGGGTTGGGTCAAAAGAAACCTGTGCAAAGAAGGTCAGCCCGTTAAGGGGCTTGTCATCTGCCGTGATCCTGATATGAAGCTCTCTTATGCTCTCGAAATGACAAACAACATCGGCGTCCAGTACTACAGCGTGTCGTTCAAGCTCCGGGAGACTCCCTAACCGCCGGGCGTTCAAAGCAAACGATCCGGTCGCGTTCGCGGCGTTGCCGCCGTTCGGCCTCCCGTTCCTGCTCCTGCTGCTGGCGTTCCTGTGCTCGGAGAGCGGTGTATCTTGAAAAGCCGATGGTATATTCTGCCAGGGTTCGCGTTTGTGCGTGGCTTTCTCGCCCTCGCTGGGCGACGATCAGGGTTCTGGAAGATGACGCGACCTTCATTGGCACGATGCCGTAATATCTAGGATAACCGTATCAATAAACAGCTAATTATTGAAACGACGGTTGCATCATTCTAAGCTGCTGGAAGCAGGCCCACAGCGGTCGCCGTTTTTGGTGGGGTTTGTTGGAACGATTGATGGATACACCAACTTGGTCGCGCATGTTCCGCGGGTGATCCAAAGGTGCGCTTCTTCGGTAAGGCACCGAATCCTGCTCTTGCGGCAACCGCCTAATCGATCTCATCCGACCGCAAGAACTGACAGCTTCCACTTCCTCCAGCCGGATATGATTTTCGTCGTCCAGACTTTTTCAACACCCAGGGCACGACTGGAAGTCGTGCTCTGACACGAATCGGTTATCGAAACGCATTTCTACTGACAACTGGCTACTGGCTGCTGATCTCCCACGCCACACCGCAGCCGCCATTGCAAGCCCCTTGACCTCCGGCGAAGGCAGTTCCGTAGAGATTGCCCTGCCCATCGAGGGTCACGCCGCCGAAAGGCGAGTTCCCCTCGTTCCCGAAGCTGTAGACAGTGGAATAGACCCAGTAGCCGTTGGTGTAGGTCAGCTTAAAGACCGTGCCGTCGTCGTAGTACCCACCTCCAAGCGTAGTCCCATAGAGGTTGCCGGCTGCATCCATGGTTACGCCGGCGAGAGGGGCAGCGCCTTCGCCCTTGCTGAAGTCCAACAGGTGTAGCACGGTGAAGTTCCAGCTGCCGTTGGAAGGCGAGAGTTCGAAAACCGAGCCACTATACATGTCGATTCCTCCGGAATATGCCGTGCCATAGAGATTGCCGGCCGCGTCGAACATCAGAGTGTCGGAGGGAAACGAGCCGTCGGTGGGGCCATAGAAGGAATGCAGGACGGTTTCGTTCCAGGTCTGGCCGCTGGGGGTCAGCTCGTACACCGTGCCGCCCTGGTACGCCCCGCCGCTGGTGGTCGTGCCGTACAGGTTCCCCGCTTGGTCGAACACTAAACCGCCATACGGTGTGCCGCCGTCGGCAAAGCCGCTGAAGCTGTAAATGACGCTCTCTGTCCAGCCGCCGTTCGAGCGGGTGAGCTTATAGACCGCGCCCTGGCCGTAAGCACCGCCCTGCTCCGTGGTCCCGTAGAGGTTACCTGCCTGGTCGAAGACCAGGTTCCCATATCCAGGCGTGTTGCCGTCCGCCCCACCGGTGAACTCGTAGAGAATGTCTTCGTTCCAGCCCTGAGGTACAAGCGATGCCACATTGATGGGCGGCTTCAGGTTGAAGACCACGCCGCACGAGCAGTTCTGACTGCCACCTTTGCTGGTAGTGCCGAACCAACTGCCGTCGGGACCTCGTATGATTCCGCCCTGAGGGAACGAACCTTTCTGAAAGCCCAGTTCGAAAAGCGGAACACTGATCCAAGCAGAGTTGATGTGCTTCAGCTCGTACACCACCCCGAAGATATCGTAGGTAACGCCATACAGGTTCCCGTGCGGGTCGAAGACCACGCCGGAGATGGGCCCGGCGCCATCCTGCCCGCTCTGGAAGTAATGCAGCACCTGATATCTTTGCGCCGGGGCCGGTGCAGCCATTAGCGGAATCAATGCCAGGGCGGCCAGCACCAACGCTGCACAGCCCAATCGTGTCCGAGAGTTCTCTGAGCACTTCATATATTCCTCCGTCCCATCGTCTTAAATCCGCCGTTCTTGCCTGGCAACTGGCTACTGACTACTGATTTCCCACACCACGCCGCTGTTCCTTGGGCCACCACCCTTGGCTGGTTGTGCGGTAGAGATTGCCGGCATGGTCCATGGTCGGGCCAGCCGTGGGCTCACTTCCGTCCGGCGTGCTGCTGAAGGCGTGCAGGATGGTGTAGGTTTGCACCTGCGCCGCCGGGGCCGCCAGGATGCTCGTCGCGAACACTCCTGCGACAAAGAGCACAACCACTACCGTTCGCACGTTGGTGACAATCGAAGCTGCGCCGTGCTGTTGACTCGCCATTTTGATCTCCTTTCCCGTGTCGCGGTATCTTGGTTAATCCCACATTGTGGTACAACAACAAACTGCTCTGCAACTTCAATCCCACATTGTGTGACTAACTGGCCACTAGTCACTGGCCACTGCTTCACGGCGTGATCTCGAACACGACCCCGCAGCCACCACCACTGCAATTCCCATCGCCGTAGCCACCGGCGATTGCCGTGCCGTAGATGTTTCCCTTCCCGTCCAGGACCAGGCCACCCCAGGGCCAGGCTCCGTCGGAGCAGGGATAACCGTTCTCGCAAAACAAGTAAAGCTGGTTATATGCCCAACCGCCATTGGAGGGAGCCAGCTCAAAAACCGTGCCGGTATTCTTGCCCCCGTCCTGGATGGTGACGCCGTAAAGATTACCGGCGGCGTCCATGAACAGTCTGCCCCGAGGCCCTGGGTTGGGGGTGCCGCTCCCGGAATTCCCGGCAAGAGCGTAGAGCAGGTTAAAGGCCCAGCCGCCGTTGGAGGGGGCAAGCTCGAAAACCGTACCGCCTCCATTCGGGCCGTCAGCAGAGGCGACACCGTAAAGATTGCCGGAGCCGTCAAGAATGAGGCCGGCATAAGGGGCGTCTCCGTCGGGTTTGCCTTGAAAGTAATAGAGAATACGTTCCGTCCAGCCGTTCCCGGCGGGCGTCAACTGGAAAACCGTGCCGCAGCCATAGTCGGAGGAGCAGCCGGAATAACCTCCGGCATAAGTGGTGCCGTAGAGGTTGCCGGCTTTGTCGAAGACCAGGCCGCTCTCAGGAGTAGCGCCGTCGGTTCCTCCATAGAAACTGTGCAACAAGCTCTCCGTCCAGCCGCCATTTGAAGGGGTAAGTTTGAAAACCGTGCCGTTCCCATATTGCCCTCCACCGTAGGTTGTGCCGTAGAGGTTGCCGGCGGCGTCGAAGATGAGGTCGCTATAAGGAAACGCTCCATCATAGCCGCCAGCGAATTCGTACAGCACGGTCTGTGTCCACGGACAAGAGACGCTCTTGCAGACGCTTGGCGGAGGCGCCAGCCTGAAGACCGTGCCGTAGCCGGTGAAAACTTGGGTTGTGGTTCCGTACAAAGCGCCGTCGGGCCCGATGGTGACGCCGCCGATAGGATAGGACCCGTCCGCACCCCCGGTAAAGCTGTAGATCGGGGTGAAGGTCCAGCCCGCGCCCTTGTTGGAGAGCTTGAAGACGATCCCGTAGCACTCACTCCCGCCGTTGCAAACAAAGCTGGCGTAGGCCGTTCCGTAGAGGTTTCCCGCCTTGTCCATGGTCAAGCCGGCGTAAGGGAAACCCGAATCGGACGCGCGGTAAAAAGTGTGCAGGACGGAGTAAGTCTGCGCCGGCGCCGGGATGGCGACGACCGCCATCGCCAGGACGATCGCCCATGAGAGACAAATGGCTGTCGCTCCCGGAGCAGTTTTCCAAATACAATTGTGACGATTTCCTCGACTCGGCATGGGCGCCCTCCTTTGCCGGTTTTCAGAAGTTGTGTGTTTTGGGGTCCAACCCCACTGGCCGCGGACGACGAAGAGGCGTGCTGTGTTCCCTAAATTTTCTCCCCCCCGAGCGGAAAGTCAAGGGAATTACACCTTACGATGCTATCTCTTGAGTCAGAACAGCCTGCGGCGCAATGCGCCTGCGAGAGCGATTACTCCCGACGCCAGCAGCAGGAAGCTCTTGGCTAATGCCGGACAACGATTGGGCTGAAAGGTGTCGGCGGACTTCCATTGTTGGACCATGGCTGTCTCCTGACAGGACGGGATTCTACAGTAAGTGGCACGAAAAACAAGGCCACCGCCCTCGGGATTTTCTTCTGTATCGCAGATATGTACAAGGTGTAGGTCGAGAACGAAGCCGGCTGACGCTTGGCCAAAGCAGTTGTGCAGCCTGCCCGAAATCTGCAGGCGAATCAAACAGTTTCGCGTACCGCAGTATCAAGAACTTAGCGGGGCAAGATTCGCGGGGGTGATTGGGCAAGCCGTAGATTGCCGCTGAGGAGCCCTTGCTGGCGTTGACAAGGACCCCGCGGGCACTCGGCGTCAATCGCTCCCTGCCAAAACTGTGTTCCGAGCCGGCAGCGGCCAGATCAAGTCCTGGCCAACTGGTTTGTCCGTGATCCAGGCACAATCCGCAGCCGCAGGTTGCTCGCGTCCTGTTCCGGCTCAAGTGGTAGTCTGACGTGACAACCGATGAGCAACCGTGACATCCACGCGGCTTGGAAGTATCACGATGGCACGAAACACTCTTACTGGAGTATTCGTAACAATCCTCACTTCCTGGACTGGGCGAATCGGCCGCAGCCTTTCAAGATTTATCCGCAGATAGAGCCGCTTCTGCTGCCGCGGGACGTGTCCCAAACAGGGGTGGCCACGCTGTCCGCGATCTCCCAGCCAGCGCCCTGGTTGCGGGCCGATTCGGTCCCTGACCTTCAGGATCTGGCCCGCATCCTCTTTTTCTCGGCAGGGATTACCAAGCAACGCGCATATCCAGGCGGAGAAATTTACTTTCGCGCCGCGGCCTGCACGGGAGCTCTCTACGAGATCGAGCTGTACGTCGTGACTGGCAATCTCAACGACCTGGGTGCCGGCGCGTATCACTTCAATCCGGCGGACGTGTCGCTACGGCTCCTGCGAAAGGGTGATTTTCGCGGAAACCTGGCGCAGGCGACCGCGATGGAACCTGCGGTGTCGCGAGCGCCCGCCACGATCATCTGCACGGGAACGTATTGGCGAAACGCCTGGAAATACCAGGCGCGCACCTATCGACATTTCGGTTGGGACAGCGGCACCCTGTTGGCGAACATGCTGGCCGTTTCTGCGGCTTCGGGGCTGCCGGCCGAGATCGTGCTCGGATTCGTGGACGCCGAGGTGAACCGCCTGCTTGGTCTCGATACGCGGCGTGAGGTTTCACTGTGCCTCGTACCGATAGGGCACACATCAGAGAGCTGGCCTCTGGCACCGAGGGGGGTTCCAGAGCTCGGCCTGGAGACGATCCCGCTTTCGCAGCGCGAGGTCGAATATCCCGCCATGCTTGAGATGCACGACTCGTCTTCGCTTGGGTCCGAAGAGGAGGTGTCTCAGTGGCGCGCGAAGCAACCTGCCCTTCCATCTTCCGTTCCGGCCGGCGAGGCAGTTCGCCTCCAGCCAGTGCCGGAAGAAGAACAACCGAAGGACACGATCGAGCAGGTGATCCTGCGCCGTGGCTCTACCCGAACGTTCGATAAGACGGCATCCATTACGCTCGCACAACTGTCAACCATTTTCGACCGCACTACGCGAGGTCTTCCGGCTGACTTCCTTGAGTCTCCCGATGCGCAGCTTAACGATCTTTACCTGATCGTGCATTCGGTGCAGGGGCTCAAGCCGGGCGCTTACTTCTTCCGGCGCGAGCATAACACCCTGGATTTCCTGAACGAGGGGGAACTCCGCGCCGAGGCCTACCATCTTGGACTGGATCAGGAGCTGCCGGCCGATGCCTGCGTGGACATCTTCTTTCTCGCCGATTTGAATCGCATCCTGGCGCGATATGGGAACCGCGGCTACCGGGCCGTCCAGCTGGAGGCGGGAGCCATCGGCGGCAGGATGTACTTGGCTGCGTATGCCCAGCTCTTGGGTGCGACCGGGCTGACTTTCTTCGATGATGACGTGATTAACTTCTTTTCGCCGCACGCGAAAGGCAAGAGTGCCATCTTTCTACTCGCGATTGGCAAACCGCTGAAACGCAAACCACAGTAAAGATCTGTGTCGGGCAGCGGTGTCGTCGGGAAGGTAACGCCCTAACTGAAATGTTGCGGCTTGACAGTGGCCGGCATCTGGATTGGGTGTCGGCCTTTTCTTGCCCACGTGATTTGGCCGCACCGGAAACTGGCCTGTTCCCGTAAATCCTCGGATGGTTGTTCATAAATCCCCATAGCACTCACCGAGCGTTCCCCGGTTTCGCCTCCCGAGTCAATGAGCGCTATGGCCTGATTTCGTCAATCATCTTAAAATGACTTAGCTAAGTTTGTTCTCATCAGCGTTTTGCACCGTAATCCAAAATTAAGTTGCCTTTCGCCAAGCTAGGAGTGATATTCGGAGGGCAGTCACGCCGTAGACGCTAGTTCCGTGAGGCAAGTTATGACATGTTCCGAACAATGCCGTAGTTTCGTTGGCCTGCCAATCGCAGCCGTCGCAACCCTCTTCCTGATGTTCGCGGCCATGCCAGCGCCGGCGCAGACCTTCACCGTTCTGCATGCCTTTACCGACACCTCGGATGGCGCCTTGCCGGTCTCCGGGCTGGCGCTGGACCGCAACGGCACGGTGTACGGCACTACCGACAGCGGCGGCATCTTCAACAATGGCGATTGCTTCTACGGCTGCGGCGTGGTCTTCCGGCTGACCAACCGGACCGGAAGCTGGGTGTTTTCGTTCATCTACAGCTTTCAAGGCGAGCCGGATGGATTCTCGCCCGAAGGTGTCACCGTTGGGCCCGACGGCACGCTTTATGGCTTGACCTACGAGGGCGGCCAAGGCGGATACAGCCAGTGTATTTATGCCGCGACTGGTTGCGGGACCATCTTTCACCTGCAGCCACCGGCTTATTTTTGTACCTCGGTCAATTGTCCCTGGAGCGAGACCGTGCTGCATCGCTTCACCGGCAGCGAATACGGTGACGGCGCCATACCGATGGATGGTGACAGCCTGGTCTTCGACCATGCGGGCAACATGTATGGCACGGCGTCCTACGGCGGCACGCACAATTACGGGACGGTCTTCGAGGCTTCGCCCGGGCAGGGCGGCTGGACCGAGAACACGCTTTACAGCTTCAGCGGCGGCGGATCCGACGGATGGGCCACGCCGGAGAGCGGTTTGATCATGGATTCCTCGGGAAATCTCTACGGCACCACTACCGAAGAAAATCAATATGCGAGTGGGGTTCTTTACCAGCTTTCGCCATCGGGGGGTAGCTGGGTGCCGAGCGTTCTGCAAGCCTTTCAGTGCTCGGGGAGCGAAGGCTGCTACCCCCAGGGGTTGATCCAGGATGCTTCCGGAAATGTTTACCTCCTGAACGACGGTGGAGGTGCGAACGGCGGTGGCACGGCGGTTGAACTCATGCCTTCCCAGGGCTGGAGCTCGAACGTCTTGTCCAGCTTCAGCCGCTACGGGGATGGCCCCTACGGACCGGTAGGCAAGATGGCGAGGGATGCGCAGGGAAATCTTTATGGCGCGAGCGCTGGGGGTGGTACCTATGGGCACGGGACGGTTTTCAAGCTGACACCCGATGGTAGCGGCGGGTGGACCTCGACTGTCTTGCACAGCTTTAGCGGCGAGGCTGACGGTTCCATTCCCTATGCCGGGGTGGTAGTGGATGCGCACGGCAATATCTTCGGGACAACGATCTACGGCGGCGATATGCGGGCCTGCAACATTGATGGCTGCGGTGTGGTGTACGAGATCACCCCGTGAGCGCGTAGCAGTAGAAAGGAAGGACTAGCAATGACACGTTTACAAGGTCAGCAAAATGACGTTCTCATCGCACCCATGATGACAAGGATACAACCTCTCAGCCTGGTTGCGTTCCTCTTGGTGATTGCCGCCTCGGCGGCGTTGCACGCGCAGACCTACAACGTCATTTACAACTTCAGCGGCTGTTCCGACGGAAGCCACCCCACCAACGCTCTCCTTATGGACCGGGCGGGAAGCCTTTATGGAACAACTTCTTATGGCGGATCGGCCTGTGGCGCTCAAGGCAAGGGAGTGGCTTTCCGCTTGAAGCAAGCCGGCAGCGGCTGGGTGGAAACACCCCTCCACATCTTTACCGGAAGCCCGGGAGACGGCCAAATGCCGACGAACTATGGTGGCCTGACCATCGGTCCGGACAGCAATATCTACGGCACCACAGTGGGTGGTGGAGCGTTCGATCTGGGAACCGTTTTCCGCCTAAGCCCTCCAGCCACGGCTTGCCTCCCCGCACTCTGTCCTTGGTCAATCAGATTGCTGCACAGCTTCGCCGGCAGTCCTGATGGTGAGGAACCATACGGCAATGTCGTTTTCGATTCGGCGGGCAATATCTTCGGCACCACCCTTCTAGGCGGCACTGACTTCAGTACCGCTTACGAAATGATGCCTTCCGGCGGCGGTTGGAACGAAAATGTGATCGCCAACCTCGGCCCGGAGTTATTTGCGGGCTTGACCGTCGATTCCGTCGGCAATCTTTACGGAGTGGAATATGCGGGTGGTGGTTACGATGCCGGCTATGTCTTCGAAATGACACCCTCGGGCTCGGGTTGGACGACCACCATCCTCTATGACTTCACCGGCGGAGCTGACGGAGCTAATCCGCTTGGAGGGCTTGTCCTCGATCCAGCCGGCAACCTCTATGGCTCGACTTCCACTGGCGGAAATGGCGGCGGCACGGTGTTCGAGCTGGCACCCTCCGGCGGAAGCTGGGTTTTTAATCTGCTCTACAGTTTCTTTGGGAACGGCGGACCGTTAAGCACACTGACGCTCGACGCAGCGGGAAACGTCTATGGAACGACAGGCTTTGACGGCGCTTTTGAGGATGGCTCGGTCTTCAAGCTGAGTCGCTCCGGCAACAACTGGACGTTCATCGATCTTCATGATTTTCACGATACTCGCGACGGTATTACTCCTATCGGCGGAGTGACGCTCGATAGCGGCGGAAACATCCACGGCACCACTGCCGACGGAGGGCCGAATAGCGCTGGAGTCGTCTGGGAGATCACGCCGTAGACGGTCGGCAGCTATCAGGAGGCATGGGACCAGACAGACTGCCAATATCAGCCCACCAAGGAGGACTTTATGGTGCGCACACGAAAAATTTCCGGCGCAGCAATCAGGCAGATCGCAACCTGTTTCGCACTTTGCTTCACGGCCGTCATGGCGCAGGCACAAACCTACAGCGTACTGCACGATTTCAGCGGCTATGCGGGTGGCAGTGAGCCAGTCGCCGGTCTGACGATGGCCGGACCAGGAAATTTCTATGGCACGACGGCTTATGGGGGCAGCCAAGATGCTGGCACAGTATTCAACTTGAGGCACGCCGGATCGGGCTGGATCGTGACCTTCCTTTATGCCTTTCAAGGTGGTTACAGCGATGGCGCAGAGCCAGATGCGCCGGTGACTATCGGCCCGGACGGTAGCCTCTATGGCACAACCTACGAGGGCGGATCGGCGCGATGCGCCCCAGGCTGTGGGACTGTCTATAAACTGACTCCGCCGCCCAGTTTCTGCAGATCGGCGAGCTGTCCATGGACCGAGACCGTGTTGTACTTCTTCCAGGACACGGACGGGGCCGGTCCGGCGGGCGGCAAGTTGATTTTCGATCAAGCCGGGAATCTGTATGGCACAACCTACTACGGCGGTACGAATGGCTGGGGTACGGTATTTGAGCTGACCCCCTCGAGCGGCAGCTGGACAGAAACCGTACTACATAGCTTCAGCGGTGATGAGGATGGCTTCTTTCCCTGGAGCGGTGTCATCTCTGATAGCGCCAGCAATCTATACGGGACGACGGAAAGCGGCGGAGCCAACTCGGCCGGCACCGTCTATGAGTTGTCGCCATCCGGATCAGGATGGACGAAGTCAACGTTGTTCAGCTTCGATGGCCAGAGCCAAGGCAACGGCGCTGTCGGCGGCGTGGTCATGGACGCGCAAGGTAATCTTTACGGGGCTACGACTTCTGGGGGTCCGGCAAACGGCGGCACCGCCTACCAATTGTCATTTTCCCACGGCCAGTGGAACTATACGCTGCTCGCGGCCCTTCCTCAGGCTGACCGCGGCCCCTTGGACACTCCAACCCTCGACGCCGCTGGAAATGTATATCTGACGAGCGAAGGTGCCCCCGGCAACGGTACCGTGTTGGAAGTGTCTCCATCGGGAGAGGGGTGGCAGCTTACTGTCCTGCACGCATTTGACGGAAGCGACGGGTCTTGGCCCACTGGAAGCGTGATTTTTGATGCTAACGGAAACATGTACGGCACCACCTCGCTGGGCGGCACCAACGGCAACAATGGTGTGGTCTGGGAGATCACGCCGTAACTCAAACTCCGTGGCTTCACAGCCGCTGGCATCCTGATTGGGTGTCGGCCGTTTCTAGTTTTGCCGTTGTCACTCACCTGTGCGTCAGCGGTCTCTGACAAGCCGCCGCCGCACGCGGGAAGATTTGAACTGGTAGCTAGGGAGATAATTCCCCCAGGTTTTTCTCCCACCCACTCCCGGCGAGTCCGCGCGAGAAACAAGACCTCGAGATTCTTTCTCCCCGGCGTCCAAACGCGCCCATACTTCTGGCCTGGACACTGACGAGCTCTTGGGGCGGCGTCGGGAGCAGCCCGTTCGGCAACGTGATCTTCGACGGCAGCGGCAATCTCTACACCACCGCTTCTAACGGCGGCCCGAGTGAGGTTGGTCTGGTCTTTGAGATCACGCCGTAAATGGCCGCCCGACGCAAAATCAGGGTCGTATTCCCACAATGTGGGACAAAGATCAGCGCTCGTCTCGAACAAACTTATCGAAGGAGAAATAGGATGCACGTGAAACATGATCGGAGCTTTTGGACCAGAATCAACCTGCCTGTTGTCGGTCTGTCAGCCGTGGTGTCTGCGCTGATGGTGGCGGCCTCCCCGTGCGCTCCGGCGCAGACGCTGACCGTACTGCATAGCTTCACCGGAGGGAGCGATGGAGGCAGTCCGGCCGCCGGCTTGACGGTGGATGCGGCGGGAAACTTCTACGGCACCACACCAAATGGCGGCGCGGGTTACGGCACGGTATTCAAGCTTTCGCCCTCCAGGTCAGGCTGGGCTCTGAGTCCGCTTTATAGCTTTGCCGGACCGCCGGACGGCGCCACTCCCGTCGCTCGAGTTGTTTTTGGGCCCGACCACACTCTGTACGGCACGACCGAATACGGAGGGTTTCGGGGAGCCTGCGGCGACCAGGGTTGTGGGACCGTTTTCAATCTTGCGCCCCCGCCGGCCGCCTGCAAGACCTCAGTCTGTCCATGGGACGAAACGATTCTGCGACGCTTCAGCACAGGCGGATGGTTTCCTGAGAGTGAAGTGACCTTCGACAGCCAGGGCAATCTGTACGGCACCACCAACCAGAGCGCGTCTGCAGGGGATGGGGGCGGAGGTTGTGAGCCCTGCGGCGACGTTTTCGAATTGCTGCCCTCCAACGGCGGTTGGACAGAGGAGGACATATACGTATTCAGCGGTTTCCAGTTGGGAGATACTGGCGGCTTTCCCGTCGGAGGAGTGATTTTCGGCAAAGATGGAAATCTCTATGGCACAGCCAGCAACTATGGGTGCGAGTTTGGAACCCTCTTCCAGTTGACCTACAACGGCTCCAAATGGACGGAGACCACCCTGCATTCTTTCTGCGGGGGCACCGACGGAGCTCATCCTGTCTCCAGCCTGATCATGGATGATGCGGGCAACATGTACGGCGCCACGCCTGGGGCTTATCCAGGCTACGGAGGCGTGCGCGGCTCCGCCTTCACGCTGATTCCATCTAACGGCGCTTGGGACTATTCGGTGATTTACACCTTTCCCGAATATGGTGGCGGGCCGGCGGGTTCGCTGGTGATGGATACGGCGGGGAATCTGTACGGCACGACGGTCACCGGCGGCAATCTTGGTTGTGGTTCCTACGGGTGCGGAACGATTTTCAAGCTCTCGACGGCGAGTGGAGATTGGACCTACACCGAACTCTATGATTTCACCGGTGGCGACGACGGCGGGGCACCCTACAGCAACCTGATTATCGACGCTGCGGGCAATCTTTACGGCACAGCTTCGATCGGTGGGCAATCGGGCAAAGGGGTTGTCTTCGAGTTCACACCGTGACCAGAAAGGGGGCAAGTTCTGGAGTAAGAATCATGGCCATCCTCAGCCTTAAGAACTTTCCCGACGATCTTTACCACAAGCTGCGGGCGCCCGCAAAACGCCAACATCGCTCGGTGACGCAGGAGGTTATCCACCTGCTGAGCGAGCTTTTGGAAAACCCGAAGCCGTTGTCGGTTCTCGATCTTAAAGGCCTGGGCAAAGAGCACTGGAAAGGAATTGATCCGGCGAAGCATGTCGCGCGCGAAACGGGCGTCATGGGGTTGATGGCTGATCTTGGCCGCGGCTCTGTGGGCGTGGACACGGTCACCTTCAGCTACTTCCGTAATGGTGGAGCACCGCTTCAGCGGTGCAGGGAGTAGGGGATTGCAACCAGCGGCTTTAGCTGAGGTAAGCGTTACCTCGGGCGCTAGAGCGCATTCTCAGGGACACTTTCAAAATGCACGGCAAAATGGCGCATTTTGACGCTATGTGATGTGACGTGCTCACGGCAGAATGGCCATCGCTGCCACGACATTGCGACTCTCGAAAATGGGTCGTCGTGGTTCATCCCGACTCTCGCTTGCGCCCACGGCGTATTGAACGTTGGCGGATTTGCCCGCAAGTAAGAGGCAGATTGGCAGCTCGGGGTAGCCCTGTTCCATCTTGCGGGCGATTTTCCTCCTCGGCAACAATCCGCCAGTTCCGAGGCGGGCCGGTGCCGCATGGGACCTCAAGCTCGCGTCATGTTCGGTTCCGATTGGAAGGCGTAAGCATGGACGCAAACCGTACTGTATAGTTTCACCGATACAGACGACGGAGGTCACCCGTATGGCAGCGTCATCCTCGACGCTAACGGCAATCTCTACGGCACCGCGAACTCTGGCGGCAACGGTCCATGCAGCGGCGGCTGCGGCGTCGTCTGGGAGATCACGCCGTAACTGAAACTCTGCGGTGCCTTATCACTCACAGTTGCACGAATCGGCGGGTCTTTGGCGGGTGGTCTGCAATTCGAGAACCCCAATCCACATGAGCGTATAGTCGGCGTTCCGTCCTTGTGGCCGCGATCTGGTGGAGTTCTTCAACAGCACGGGTTGGGCGTTTTACGTCCAAGTGGTGGTGCCAATGCGGTTGCCGGATGCTGGCCGACTTGTGGGGACTAATCTCATCGCGGCACTTCGACGACATGGCGACGACACGGACAAGTGGATATTCGAGTTCCGATTTCCGAAGCCAACGTAGCCTTAGACTGGCGGCCTGGAGGAACGAATGCGAATCACGGACGTCACGTTTGCAGCCTCTCTCAATTGTCCGACCAAATGTTTCCTCTGTTTTCATAATGAAACTGGTGGCAATTCGGAGTTCTCGCAGTGGCAGGCCCGCATCCAAGCGGACTTTGAAACCGCGGCACTGGACCGAATGTGCTCCGCTCTTCCCGCAGGGGACATCTTTCTCGGTACCCCTATTCTTTCCGACCTTCGATCATGCCGATATAAATTAGTGCTCGGATATGAAGCGGTGACGCCGGAGATCCGATCACGACTGCCCGCACTTCAGCGCGTTGAAGAAAAGACTGGAAAGCGTGAAGGGTACGTTCCGATCCGTTTTGTTTCCCGTGAAAAGCTGACTGCTTCAGATCGGCTGCGCCTTGCGTTCGATGCTTTGGCCGTGTCACGCGACCTTGCTGATGTGGCACACATCGGGAAACTTGTTCACAGCAGAGACCATCAGACCGTAACTGTTCACCTTGACCCATGGATCAAGAAGGCCCGGCGATCCTTATCGGCCATCCGAAAGTACGAGAGTCCAAGTATGCCTCCTCCTCTAATTTTGAACAGGCATTGCGGTGAGTGTGAGTTTCAGGATCGTTGTCGCCAACTTGCAGTTGACCATGACGACCTTAGTCTCATCGCCAACCTGAGCGAAAAGGAATGGAAGAAGCAGCACGACAAGGGGATCTTTACGGTCACGCAACTTTCGTTCACGTTCCGACCTCGACGACGCGTCACTTCGCTACCTGGCCATCATCAACACTCCCTGAAGGCGCTCGCCATTCGAACAAACAAGATCCACGTCTTAGGCTCCCTCAAACCAGATAGCGCGCCAGTCACGCCTGTTTACATTGATGTCGAGGGCGATCCCGACCGCGACTTCTACTACCTCATCGGGCTACGGCTATCCCGTGACGGTTCGCCCATACAGCACTCATTCTGGGCTGATGACCCGGCGTCTGAAAAAAAGATTTGGGCGGACTGCCTCCGCGTCGTGCGATCTGTCGACAACCCAACGCTCGTCCACTACGGCAGCTATGAGACTGCTTTCTTCAAGCGAATGCGAGATCGCTACAGCGATTGCGCCTCGGCTATCGTTGAAACGCTAATTGCGAAAGCGATTAACCTTGTGTCGATCATCTACGCACACGTGTATTTCCCAACATACTCTAACAGCCTTAAGGAAATTGGAGACTACGTTGGGTCTCGATGGTCTGCTGCCCCAGCATCGGGTCTAAGTACCCTGATTTGGAGATCGCAGTTCGAGCAATCCCAGGACGCGGCCTTGAAGCAGAAGCTGATCACTTACAATGCCGAAGACTGCCAGGCCCTTGAGATGGTTTCGGAAACAGTGTGGAGAGTTCTGGACCAAAGCCATGCGGCCCAAAACGGGACCGTGGACGTGAGTACTCTTAAGCGTGAGTACCCGCAGCGTTTCGGCAGTGTGGATTTTCTTCTGCCCGAATTCAAGGCGATCAATGAGGCGGCTTATTGGGACTATCAACGACATCGAGTCTATGTTCGCACCGAAGGCGAACATTCAAAACTCTACCTCCGTAAGAGCCCTAGAAAAAAACAAGTTCACCCGAATAAAGTGGTGCATGTTGAAGACGCTCGGCCGGAACGTTGTCTTCACTGCGACGCCACTTTGATCTACAAGTGGGGTACCCTGAGCCAGACCGTCTATGACCTAAGGTCCACGAACGTGGGCGTCAAGCGCTGGGCCGTTCGATTTGTCTTTCAAAGATTCATCTGTTGGCAGTGTAAGCGGCCATTTCAATTTTATAGGCAAAAGCCAAAGTACGGCACCGCTCTTTTTGCGTACGTTCTCTATCAACTATTTGAGATGGGCGCGTCACAGAACGCCATCGCCGCCAACCTGTCGCGACTGTTTGGCTTGCCGTTTTCCCGTGGTGGCGTCAATCATCTGAAAGAGACCGCTGCGGCGAAATATCGAGCAGCCTATGATGACATCTTGCGCCGGATCGTGAGCGGCAAACTCATCCACGCAGACGAAACAAAAGCAAGGGTCGCGGGAAAGGACGGATATGTATGGGTGTTCACCAGCCTGGAAGAGGTTGCCTTCGTTTACCGGGCGACACGAGAGGCCGAATTCGTGCACGAAATGCTCAAAACCTTCAAGGGCGTCCTCGTTTCAGACTATTTTTCTGGATACGATTCCATTCCGTGCGCCCAGCAGAAGTGTCTGATCCACCTGATGAGGGATATAAATGACGACCTTAGGAAGCATCCATTTGATCAAGAGATTGGGCAGATAGCGGAAGCATTCGCCTCCTTGGTTCGACCGATGGTCGCGTCAGTGGACCGCTTCGGATTGAAAGCGCGGCATCTCCGAAAACATCGGCCAGCCGTTGAGAAGTTCTTCTGCGCTTTGGAGAAGCGTGATTATCAGACTGAAGTTGCGGTGGCATACAGGAAACGGTTTGAAAAGAATCGGGACAAGTTGTTCACGTTCTTAGATTGCGACGGCGTACCGTGGAATAACAACAACGCCGAGCATGCGATCAAAGCCTTCGCAAGGCTTCGCCGTACGATGGGCGGTGCCAGCACTGTCAAGGGCATCGAAGAGTATCTTGTTTTGTTGAGCATTTCAGAGACGTGCAAGGCGAAGGGCGCTGACACGCTTGACTTGTTCTTGGCTGACGATGGCGGATCGTTCGCGGCGTATACCTAGCCATTCACTTGGCCGCATAACGCCCAAACCGCCCAACTGGCTTCCTCGCTGCTGATTTTCGCGGATTAGGAACGAGAAACGCGACAGCATCGAGGGATCCTCGCCCGGCGCCAGCTGCCGGATTCCCGCCGCCATGCCGACTTCCCAGGATTGATGGTCTGCCTGGGGCACTCGACATCGATCGACCCGGGTCTGCTAACGCACTTCCTGGAAAACGATCGTGTAGCCGTCAGGGTCTTCTACGCTGAAGAGCTTGAGCCCGTATGGTGCCACTTTCGGACGCTCAGCCTTCAAACCTCGGTCTGTGAG
>Ga0181532_10000733_pt1 | contig 32748 bp, 27 predicted proteins | sample PEATcosm2014_Bin_33_FD_119768 | JGI IMG/M metagenome (GOLD analysis project Ga0181532, IMG submission 119768) | Peatland microbial communities from MTU Mesocosm Facility, Houghton, MI, USA - PEATcosm2014_Bin11_30_metaG | ecosystem: Environmental > Terrestrial > Soil > Wetlands > Peat | place...
AGTGAGCGTGGCAAGTCGCGGCCCGCCACGGCGGGCAGGAGGCGGCTATGTCATCGTTGGAAGAGAAGCGTGAAAGCGGCTCAGTCCTCATGGTGATCGGCTGGGTCTTGATGGCGTTTGCATTCCTGGTGATGTTCTTTTATCCGGCGGCAGTGAAGCTGGGTGAAACGCGGTTCGGAATCATCGCAGCTTGCCTGGGCGTTACAGGCCTCGTCATGAGCGTTGTCGGCGTCGGGATAAGGCGGCACAATCGCTGAGCTGCGGAATGCGAAGGCAACGCGTCGCGGCAGCTATGCCTGGAGGTCGGGAGAGCGGCGCTACGCCGCATCCGCAGATTGAAGCCGAGCCGAGTCTCGATCTCGCGACTCCAGAGCGCGGTCGTAATCAACAGGTTTTCTTACTGGCAAGAACAATGGGGACGAACGGATCGCAATGGCGGATACCATCCTGGTCGTAGTGGAACAACGTGAAGGCAAGTTAAATCGCGTCTCTCTGGAAACACTGACCGGCGCGCAGACTTTGGCGGCCGAAACCGGCTGGACGCTGGAAGCTGCCGTGGCTGGCAACGGCGTCGGCGACATCGCCAATGAGATCGCGACGAAAAAAGTGGCGAGGGTATACGACATCGAGTCTCCGAAATTGGAGCCTTACACTCCCAACGGTTTCGTCGCCGCACTCAAGAACTTCATCCAGCAGAAGCAGCCCAAACTGGTGCTGATGCCGCACACCTACCAGGTGCGCGACTTTGCCCCGAAGCTTGCAGCCGCGTTGAATCGCTCGCTCATCAGCGATGCCGTCGGCTACAAATACGAGGGCGGCAAGCTGCTGTTCACCAGGCAGATGTTTCAAGGCAAGTTCGCTGCCGATGTCTCGTTCGTCGGTGAGTTTCCATATTTCGCAACCTTCCAGAACGGAGCCTTCCGCGGCGACCAAGTCCAGCAAGGCGATGCTGCGGCGCCGGTGGAAACCGTTAGTGTGGAAATTGCTGACAGCGTTCTGCGCAACAAGCCAGAAGCTCCGTTCAAAGAGGCTAAGCAGGCAGTCGACCTGACGCAGGCAGCGATCATCGTCGCTGTTGGGCGCGGCATCAAGGAGCAGAAGAATATCGACCTGGCCAGGCAGTTGGCGGACGCGCTGGGCGGCGAGATCGCGGCCTCGCGACCTATTTGCGACTCCGGTTGGCTGCCCATGGATCGCCAGGTGGGCTCGTCCGGACAAACGGTCGCGCCCAAGCTTTATCTGGCCTTGGGCATCAGTGGCGCAATCCAGCACGTCGTCGGGATGAAGGGTGCACGCACCATTATTGCCGTCAACAAGGATTCGGAAGCGCCGATTTTTGAGATTGCTGATGTTGCGGTAGTGGGGAACCTGTTTGAAATTGTGCCACCGCTGGTGGAAGAGGTGAAGAAGGCGAAGAGCGCTTAAGTATCCGCCGAAAAAATCATTCATTAGGCGTTACTGTCTTACTGGGTTGTCGCGGGTGGACTGCGGTCGACCCGAACCTGCTATTCTGCTTCAGCAGTGCCCTGAATCGCACTCGCGCTGACAAAAATCTCGGGTATCGGTCAAGCCCAAGAACTTGCGCCTTTCTCGCTGCGTATATCACGTTTCCCTGGTTCGCTGTCAGGCATCTGACACGGTGGCTGGGTATCGCGTAGTGTGTAAGAAGTAGATAAACATCAGAATTGCATTGTGTCTGGAATAAGCCCAAATGATCGTGTTTCGCACCCCGCTCCCAGATGTTGATCGTCCTGCAATGGAGGCCGATGTCGTCATTGTCGGCGGAGGACCGGCAGGCATGGCTTGTGCTCTACGCCTCTCGCAACTGATTGACGAACACAACGCCAAACGTCCCGACGCGCAGCTCAGCAAAGAGAACGTCTACCTGCTGGAGAAGGCCCGCGATGTGGGGGCGCACTGCCTTTCCGGAGCGCTGCTCGATCCTCGCTCCATGCGCGAACTGCTGCCCGACTTCGAAAGGGAGGCGCCGCTGGACGCTGCCGTCACCGTTGAGGCTGTCTACTTCCTCACGCAAACCGGCAAATTCAAGTTTCCCATCACGCCTCCGCCGATGCGTGACCATGGCAACTACGTTATCTCGATCAACCGGTTTGTGAAGTGGTTAGGCAACAAGGTCGAAGAGGCCGGAATTACTGTCTTCACTGGTTTTGCCGGTTCTGAGCTATTGTTTGATTCGGGCCGCGTGGTCGGCGTCCGTACCGATGACAAAGGCGTCGACAAGACAGGCCAGCGGAAATCTAATTTTGAGCCCGGCTACGACCTGTGGTCGAAGGTCGTCATCCTTGCCGAAGGTTCGCGCGGCTCGCTGGCCAAGCAACTCATCGGCCGCTTTCAACTCGACCGCGAGCGCAATCCGCAAACCTACGGCGTGGGCGTCAAGGAACTGTGGGAACTGCCCGCCGGCCGCATCGCTCCCGGCGAAGTCATATACACCATGGGCTACCCGCTTACCTTCAACGAGTACGGCGGCGCGTGGATCTATGGATCGAAAGACAACATCGTCTCTCTCGGCTTCGTCACCGGGCTGGATTATGAGGATCCGCGCATTGATCCTCAGCGCATTCTGCAACAGTTCAAGCAGCATCCCTTTATTGCCAAGCTGCTGGAAGGCGGAAAGATGGTGCGCTACGGCGCCAAGTCGCTGCCCTACGGAGGCTGGTGGTGTGTCCCGCCGCTGGCGGGCGACGGCTGGATGATCGCCGGCGACTCGGCCGGCTTGCTCAATTCGCAGCGGCTGAAAGGGATTCATCTCGCGATCAAGAGCGGAATGCTGGCCGCCGAAACCGCCTTCGATGCCATGGCCAAGCAGGATTTTTCGCTGCCGGTGCTGGAGACCTTTCAGGCCAGGGTGGAGAAGAGTTGGATCAAGTCTGAGTTGTGGCCGGTGCGCAATTTCCATCAGGGATTCGAAAGAGGTTTTCTCGCCGGGATGTTCAACGCGGGGATTCAGCAGTTCACCGGCGGTCGCGGCCTGCGCGCTCACTACACGAACGAACCCGGGTACCAGCGCATGCGGCATCTCAATCGTCTGGCGGCCGATGGCGGAGCCCGGAGCGGCATCATCGGTCCCGCCAAAGGCAATGGCAAACTTACCTTCGACAAGCTTACGGATCTGTATCACTCGGGCACTAAGCACGAAGAAGACCAGCCGGCGCATCTCGTCATCCACGACACGAATATTTGCAATGAGCGTTGTGCGACGGAATTCGGCAATCCCTGTAAGAACTTCTGCCCGGCGAATGTGTACGAGATGGTCGAAGCGAAGGACACGCCGAGTGGTCTGGAGATTCACCTCAACCCGTCGAACTGCGTGCACTGCAAGACCTGCGACATCATGGACCCCTACGAAATCATCACCTGGGTCCCACCCGAGGGCGGCGGCGGCCCGAATTATGAGGGGATGTGAGGAGGGCAGCTGTCAGCCATCAGCTGTCAGTCGTCAGCGTGCGCTGTTAGCTCTTAGCTTTTGGCCTTAGCAAGCCGGATCACGCATCGCTCATCGCTTTTCGCGAGACCAGGACGGCATCGTAAAAACACCCCTGTCATCCTGAGCGAGCGGCCTCGGCCGCGAGTCGAAGGACCGCTATCGTTAGAAGGCACAACGATATAATCCTGCTCCGTTGCACCAATGCTGCTTTCCTCCCGCCTGCGCATCTATAATAATTGAGCTTGTTTCCGACCTCCGAAGCCTACTGGTATACCGATGGCTGCGGCGGCGGTGCCCCGTGATTCTTGCGGGGCCGAGGGCGTGAAGGGAAACGTCTACGCCTCCCGTGCTTGGAAAGGAAACGATCGCAGCGTGCCTCAGCATCTCTGCGTCTTCTCTTTTCCTCGCACATTAGAAACGACAACACTTTCCGCCATTCGCCTTTCGCTCTTCGCCAGATTGTTAAGAGCTAAGGGCTAAGAGCTAACAGTCTCTGGCGAAAGGCGAAGATCGAACCGCGATGTTCCTACGTGACAAACACGGCCGGCGCATTAGCGATCTGCGAATCTCCATCACCGATCGCTGCAACTACAGGTGCGTCTACTGCCGCTCCGGCAGCGACGGGCCGCAGTTTCCGGAGATGCCGATCGCCGACTACCTGCGCATATCGAGCGTCTTCGTCGGATTGGGAATCACGAAGGTTCGCCTGACCGGCGGCGAACCGCTCCTCCGCAAGGGGCTGGTCGAGATGGTGCACGAACTTGCCGAGATGCTTACTCTCGAAGGCGCTCCGCTCGACATCGCTATCACCACGAACGGACATTTGCTGGCCGACATGGCACAACCGCTCGCCGATGCAGGTTTGTCGCGCGTCACCATCTCCATGGACGCTGTTGACCCGGAACTCTTCGCCCGTATCACGCGCGTGGCCAACGGTTACGAGAAGGTGCTCGCCGGAATTCGCGCGGCGCAGCGTGCCGGTCTCGATCCGGTGAAGATTAACTGCGTCCTGCTGCGTGGCTTCAATGATGACCAGATCGCCGCCTTTGGCCGCTTCGCGCGCGAGGAAGGCGTGGTTGTCCGCTTCGTCGAGTTCATGCCGCTGGAAGAAGGTCGGGTGTGGTCGCCGGAAATCGTCGTCACCCTCGACGAAATTCTGCGTCGCATGGAAGAGTTCATGCCCCTGCGCGAGATCGGCCACACTGGAAGCGAGACTGCCCGGCGCTACGTCTTTGAAGATGGCATTGGGGAGATCGGCATCATCGCGCCCGTGTCGCATCCGTTTTGCGGCCATTGCAGCCGCGTGCGACTCACGTCTGACGGCAAGATTCGCACCTGCCTGTTCTCGGTGCGCGAGCACGATCTGGCGGCTCTAATGGAGGCTGGCGCGAACGACCACGAAATGGCTGACTTTATCCGCGGCGTGGTCGATCAGAAAGAAGCGCGCCACCACATTGGCGAGCCGGGCTTCATCCCAGCCTCGCGGACGATGGTGCACATCGGCGGGTAAGGCCCTCTCAGCTGCTAGCAAGAGTTTGGGCGAGTCGCCACAGAAGAAATCCGCGTCACCCGCTTACTTCGACACCGCCGCAAACAAGTCTGATTTCAGCAACGCCTGGAAGCGTTGATCGTCGCTCTTGAAGTGCATCTGCAGCAGATCGTTCGAGCTGTTCACCGTAGTGTCTTCCAGCGCGATTTTCTCGCTGGGACTGGCGCTCATCTTGCGGAACAGCACTCCGGCCTTCACCAGGCCCGACAGACTGGCCGCGGTCACGGTATCGGAGGTCTTCACACTCAGATCGAAGGTGACGCCGTTGTTGAAGTTCATCACGTAATCGGACGCCAGCAGCCGCTTCTTGATCACATCGAAGTCGGTCAGCGACCCAGCCTGGCCCAACGCCGATCTCATCATGTTCTGCGTGCCCGCCTGGTCCAGCACGCTCCATATGGTGGCGTTGTCTATGCTGGTGATCAGGTCGTCAATCACGGTATTGGTCTGCACCGATTCGGCGCCGTTGTCGCGCACGTCGATAGCGCCCTTGATCGCGGCGTTCTCGCCAAACAGGATCGTCGTGGGATCAAGGAATACCATCTCCATCCCTGAGCCCATGGGATAGATGTACGACAGGAGATATTTCTCCGGCTTGATCTTCTTGACCCGCATCTTTTGCAGAAATTCTTTCTGCTTGAGCGGACCCTGCGCAATGCCGATGCTGCGTAGTATCCCCTTAGGCCCGCGGTAGCTGACGAATGTCAGCTGCTCCACATCCTTTTCGGGATCGATACCCACTCCCTTGAGCGCGCTTTCGAACTGCTTCACATTGTCCGGCATCACGCGGTCTCGGAGCGCGCGCGCCGTCTGCGAATCGCGCAGCGCGCTGTAATCCACCGAGATGATCTGCTGCACGGCGGCGGGAACAACTGTCTGGGCATTGCTGCTTAAGGGTGCGGCGGAGGCCGGCAGGCACATCACGCCGCTCAGGAAAAGGCTGGTGAAAAGCTGCTTCATATACATCCTATTTTACTCGACTGTCCCAGCACAGATACTAAAATACTAGCTCTGTCGAACCTCGGTGAGATTTTGCTTTGAAGGGCTCAGCTTTAGCTGCGCCCCTTCAAGTTCATTGCATTTGTCATCACGAGCGACTTCAGTCGGCGAGGGACCTGCTTTTCGTCTGCATAAAGAGGTGCTACACAATCCGCTACAACACTTTGACAACGTCACAACCCAAATTCCCGAATCCTTGCCTCCAAACTGGTGTTTAATATGAGCAGATAGAGAAGGCCTCGACGACTCTCGTCCAGCCACCGTCTCTCAGGTTCAGGAAGCACAGGCCAGGAGTACTAACATGACCAGGCACGTCATTACTGCCGTCGCAGCATTCGTTTTGGTCGCCGGCTCGCTTGCAGCCGTCGCCGACTCGCATGTCAGGATCGTTCGCCTCAGCTCCGTCGAAGGACAAGTTCAGATGGATCGCGCTGCCGGCGCGGGCCTGGAGAAGGCCATCCTGAACACGCCGATCGTGGAAGGAACGCGCCTGGCGACAGGCAGCGATGGCCTGGCCGAGATTGAGTTCGAGAATCAGAGCGCCCTGCGATTGACCGAAGATTCCGAAGTGAAGTTCTCCAAGCTCTTAATGAATGATGCCGGCATGAAGATCGACCAGATCGAGGTGGTCAGGGGCCTGGTTTATCTCGACGCTGCGTCCAAGGGCGACGACGTCTATCGCCTGATGGTCGGCAGTAACAGTTTCCTGGTGCGCCGTGACACCGAAATGCGGCTGAGCGCCGGCGCAGATCAGATCCAGGTTGCCGTCTTCAAGGGTGAGGTTCAGCTGGAGAACCAACCGCAGCCGGTCACCATCGGGAAGAAAGAAACTCTGACTCTGGCTGGCAACAGCGGAAAGAACTACACCGTCGCCAAAGGCGTGGAGCCGGTGCGTTTCGATGCGTGGAACAAAGAGCGCGAAGCCTACAGCAACACCTACGCCGAAAATCAAGGCTATGGCGGACCGGGCCGCGCCTACGGCTTGCAGGACCTCAACTATTACGGCAACTATTTCTACGCCGGCGGATACGGATACGTTTGGCAGCCGTTCGGCTTTGCCAATGCAATGATGAGTTGGAGCCCCTACAACAACGGAGCCTGGATGTTCTATCCCGGCATGGGTTATGCGTGGGCCTCGGCTTATCCGTGGGGCTGGTTGCCATTTCACTATGGCTCATGGGCGTTTATCAATGGCGCGGGATGGGCTTGGTTGCCGGGCAGCAATTACGGTGGCCAGTGGTACGCGTCCAGCTTCCAGAGCGTGCCTCGCGTTAGCAGAGCGCCCGCAGGCTGGACGGCAGCTACTCCTCCGGCCGTTACGGCAGCGACGAACTTTGCCCGGCCGACGGTGCTGGTGGGCAAGGCTGGTGCCAATCCGCTCTCCATTCCGGGAGGACGGATTCCGCCAAGCTTTGCCAGCCTAGTTCCCGGACGGACGTCCGGATCGGCGATGACAGCTCAGAGTTTTGTCAAGCCGGGTGCGGGCAGTGCGGCTTCTCATGGAAATGTCGTCGCCGCGACTGACAACGGCCCGAGCGCGGCCCATCATGGATCAGCGCATGTATTTGCTTCCCCGCAGGTCAGCTCTGCTGCCGTGAGCTCCTATGCACCTGCCATCTCCTACGGAGCAGGATCAGGAGGAGGTGTCATTGGGCGTCCTTCGAGCAGCGGCACAGCCTCGGCGGCTCACGCCTCGTCGGGTCCGCCTTCGAAGTAAGGGAACGAGGAAAAAAAAGGACGGCCCTCGCGGCCGTCCTTTTTGTCTTATCGGGACTGTTTACTCAATCGCGGGCGCCAAGCCATGGCGATCGCCCTTAAAGATGCGCGGCGGTACTGCCTGACGCGCTCGCTCTTCCTGATGGCAATTCCAGCACAGGGGCCGCATGTTCTCTAGCTTCGCCTGCAACTCATCCAGATACATGTCCCGCAGCTCGAACAGCTTCTGCTCCTCATTGAGCACAGCCAGGCGGCTGCGGCGCCAATCGGAGGGTGAGAGAGCGCGCGTGCAGATGGCGCAGCTCTTGCCTTCGTACCATTTCGTCAGCAGACGTTCGACATTCTCGGGTGAAGGATCGATTTGCGCCAGGCACTCCTGTCCGCAATCGCCCTTCTCCGGCCAGCGCGAGCACGATTCCAGCCGTGAATGCTCCTGTCCGCGCAATGCCGACCAGAACGCGAACTTACTGTCTACCTCGACATCGACGGGCTGCCCGGAATCCGGACAGATGACCGGCTGGCGGCCGCGGTTCTGGTAGTAATTCTGCAAGCTCACCATTACCGGAAGGCCGGTAACGAGAATTGCGCCAAGGAAGAAAAGCAGTATGGGAAAAATGGCAAAGGTCAACATAAAGCACCTACGGCCGCTGCAGCAGCCTTAAGGCGTTTGTATCGCCGTTGTCACAGGGATTCAGTGATGTCGCGCACAGGAGGGTGTGACGTGGTGGAAGCGCCGAGCTTTAGCCCGGCGAAACTGGACGCTTTCAAAAGTGGCTTCAGCCACGGCGGACCGGGGCTAAAGCCCAGCCTGTAGTTCACCCTTTTCGGCACGGCTGAAGCCGTGCCCTTCCACCCAGCCCGGCGCACAGTTCTGTCGCAACCTTCACCTCGCATCAGATTTGCTCGCCGGCGCCGGCGTGGGCATAAACCGGTAACCCACTCCGCGCACCGTCAGCAGATGGCGGGGATGCGCGGGATCCTTCTCGATGTACCTGCGCAGCCGCACAATGAAATTGTCGATCGCGCGCGTATCGGTGTCCTCGTGCAGTCCCCAGACTTCCTCGAGAATCGACTTGCGCGAAACAATTCTGCCGCTGTTGCGGATCAAATGCCGCAGCAGTTCCGCTTCCATCAGCGTCAAGCGGAAGACTTTGTCATCGGCCCGCAGTTCCAGCGTGCCGAAGTCGACCTGCTTGCCGTCGAAAACATAAACATCGAACTCGCGCAGCGAGTCGGCGTCTTTCGGTTCGGCGACGCGTACATCGGCCGGCGGATCGTTCAGCAAGGTGCGGCCCCAATCGTGACGGCGCAATAAGCTGCGAATCCGCGCCAGCAGAATCGCCAGATCGAATGGTTTGGGCAGGTAATCGTCCGCGCCGCAGGCAAAGCCCTTGAGCACGTCTTCCGGGCGGCCGCGCGCGGTCAGCATCAGCAACGGAATGTAGTTGCTCGCCTTGCGCAATTCGCTGGCAACCGCAAAGCCGTCTTTGCCGGGCAGCATCACGTCGAGCACCAGCAGGTCAAACTCGCTGCGCTGCTTCAGCAGCAGCTCCAGCGCAGTTTCGCCATCGCCGACAACCTTGGTGCGATAGCCCTCCGCCTCGAGGTTGAACTTCAACCCGCGCGCCAAGTGCTCTTCGTCTTCTACCAGGAGAATTTCGTTCACCGGGAGTTCCTCGGCAGCTCAATGATAAACGTCGTCCCGTGTCCGGAACCTTCGCTGTCGGCATAAGCATTGCCGCCATGGCGGCGGGCGATGGCACGCACGATGAACAGGCCCAGACCGCTGCCCTTCACCTGCGGCGCACCCGGCGTAAGCACGCGATAAAAGCGTTTGAAGATGCGCTTCAACTCGCCTCGTGGAATGCCGACCCCATTATCGCGCACCCGAATCTCAATGTGCTCCAGGTCCGGCGTCACCACGGCAACCCGGATGTGGGCGTTCTGCGGCGAGTATTTCACAGCATTATCCAGTACGTTCGATAGCGCGGTGAAAAGCTCGTCGCGATCGCCCATGACGCTGAGTTGGTCATCAGGCTTGCCATCCGGCGCCCAGTCCAGCACCGCGGGCGAAAGATGATGACGCGAGCGCGCCCATTCGATTACCTCGTCCACCAACGGTCCAAGCGCGATTTCCGTGCGTGAAAGAAGAGCGTTCTTCTGGGTTACGCGGGCAGCTCGCAGCACGCCTTCCACTGTTCCCATCAGCCGCTGCGTGTCCTCCAGCATCACCTGGTAGAACTCGTGGCGCTGCTCGTCGTCCACGGTGCGCTTCTGCAGGGTTTCCAGATAGAGCCGAATCGAGGTGATCGGCGTCTTCAGCTCATGCGTCACCGCGTTCAGAAAGCTGTCCTGCTGCTCATTGCGGCGGATCTCGCGCACCAGGAAAATCGTGTTCAGGATCACCCCGGCGATGATGAAGCCGAAGAAGATGACTCCGAGAATCAGCGGCACGATCTCGCGCCAGTTCAGGATGACCCAACTGGTGCTGAGCACCGCCGCCGCCGCCGCAATGCAGACGCCCAACGTGACAAAGAACGCGATCTTGGCTTTACGGCTGGTGGTGCGCATGGGAGACGCGCTCAGGATAGCAGAGAGCTGTCGGGTGACAGCCATCAGCTTTCAGCCTTCGGTCTGATCGCTCTTGGCTTTTCGCTCTTCGCCTTTCGCCAGAAGGATTCACCCGTTAGATCTGTCATCCTGAGCGGAGTCGAGGGACCCCTATTATTGTCCAGATCATCCTATGCCTAGTCTTGTCGCCTCAAACACCGGTTCGACTTTGTTCGCGAATGGTTTTGATTTCGTCGGTCGGAATGTGCAGGAACTCCAGAAATTCCTGGTGCTCCTCGGGTGCGGAGCGTTCGAACTCGTAGTGCCAACGATGCATCTGCTCGGTGCTGAATCCACATGCCTTCATGATGGAGATCCATTTCTCCTTGGTAATCATTTTCTTTCTCCTCAGGGTTTTGTGCTTTAGCAATTTGAGGATCGCGTGCTGATGAGCGCGCAGAGTTCCTATCTCGGCGTCCAGTTCCAGCAGGCGCTGCTTCAAGACCCCGAACGCATCTCCAGCTGGACGGTCCAGGATCATGCGAATGTCTTGCAGCTTGAGACCGGCGTCGCGATAAGCGCGGATCTGCAGCAGGCGTTGTATATCCGGCTCGCCATAGCAGCGGTAGTTTCCATTGCTGCGCCGCGCTGGGGGCGTCAAACCGATGGATTCGTAGTACAACAGCGCCGTGCGGCTAAGGCCGCAGCGCCGTGCGAGTTTGGTGACGGTCAACATCGTCCAGAGCTACTGTGAACCCTCTAGCGGTAGACAGGTCAAGAAGCATGTGGTCAGTGCTGCAGGTTTTCGGCGGCCTGCAGGCTCTGACGCGCATGCTCGCTATCGCCCAGATCGCGATAGGCATAGCTCATGTAGGTGAGCGCTCTGCTTTTTATCTCGACGTTGGGAGCATGGTTGACCACGATCTTGTAACGCCGGATTGCATCCGGCAGGTCTCGTTGCTTCTGCTCGTAAACCGCCAGGGCAAAGTTGCCGAGAGGATCGTTCGGATCGATGGCGACAGCGCGTGAGAAGTGATGCATCGCAGCTTCCAGTTCTCTTCGTTGCATCAGTTCTTCGCCTATCCTCTCCTCGGCTATCGAATTCGTACCGACGACTTGAGAAACATGCGACCAGAGGGTTAGATTGTCGCTCCAGTATCCGAGCTGACGATGGGTCACAACGCTTAGCGCTACCAGTACCAGTCCGGTCGCGACCGCGAGATAGGGCGCAGCGAGGGTTCGGAGGCGTCCCAGGGACCGGTCCGCGGTCGCTGCTTCCCCTAACGGAGCGGGTGCAAACAAGTCAGCCGCGCCCCAGCAGATCATGATGTACAGGCCGATGAAGGGAAGATAGGCATAGCGATCGGCCATCGCCTGATGACCCACCTGCACGATGCCGATCATGGGCACCATGGTTCCGAGAAACCAGAGCCATCCCACCAGCAGGTAGCGTCGCCTGCGATATTTCCAGACCAGCGCAGTTATAGCCAGCAGCAAGAGCAGGGCCGCCGCAGCCTGCCACATCTTGATGGAGTTTCCCGGATGGGGGTACATCGGGGTCAGATTCGACGGCCAAAATGCTTTGCCAATGTAGCGCACATAGGCAACCAGTGCGTTTTCCAGCCGCACGCGTAGTGAATACTCAACCAGCGATACCACGGCTCCGCCGGCCCGCTGCGCCTGCATTGTCAGGATGGAGCTGGGGATGCAAAGAACCAGTAACGGCAACTTCTCCAGCACCAGCCAGGAAAACTTCTGCGAAGGTATCTCATCAGCCGGCTTCGAAGGGCTTTCGGCCGTGCCGGAAGCCGCAACGGCAGATTCGCGATTTCGTCCCTGGGATCGATTGGTGGCTCGCATTCTTCCGAGAGGCCAGTAATCCCATAGCAGGAGCACAAACGGCAGTGTGATTATCTGAGGCTTGGCCATCAAACCGAGCGCGAACCACAAAGCGACCAGAGCGTAACGGGCTATTCCGGGCCGGCGCGCATACCAGCGATAGGTCCCCAGCGCGAGCAGGAAAAACAGCATGCTGAGCAGGGTCTTGCGTTCGGTAATCCAGGCCACCGCTTCGACATTGATGGGATGCACGGCAAACAGCGCCGCGACCACGGCGCTGCGGCCCGCATAACCGGTCGCGCGCTCGAGTATCCAAAACAGCAGCACCACATTAAAGACATGGAGCAGCAGGTTGACATCATGGTGTCTGGCGGGGTTCAGGCCAAACAGCTGCACGTCCAGAGCGTGCGAAAGCCAGGTCAATGGATGCCAGTTCAGCGAGTAATAGCTGGTGAACGCCCACTTAACGGTGTCCCAGTTCAAGCCGTCTTGAATGTCGATGTTGTCGGTTACGTATTGGTTGCCGTCCAGATTGAGAAACAGAGCACGATTAACGGGGAAGTACAGAACGACTGTCGCGGCCGCCAGCAGAAGACTGAGGACCAGGTTTCGCTGGTGCTGCGTGAACAGGCTTGCGCTGCTTAAGAAGCGGGGCCTGTTCGCCGCATTCAATTCCACCGCATTCATTCGCACTCACTACCAACGGCCCATTCGTCTTCCGCGTATCGTCCTCAGCGGAGCCGAAGAGCCTGCCCTGAGCTTCCGAAGGGTCCTATTGGTGCCGTACCGTCTTCCGCCTCTTTCTGACTCGTCCTGACTTCGTCATACCAGTGGACTCTAAACCGCTGTTTCACTGCAGCCCCGCCTGCGCCAGCATCTCCAGAAACTGCCGCTGGGTCCGCATGTCGATGGACTGCGCCACCAGTTTGCCATCGCGGTCGTAGACAAAACTCTTGGGAATGCCATCGACCTGGAACATATTGTTCACCTTTTGGCCGGGATCGAGCAGGATGGGATAGCTGATTTTGCGCTCCGTGATGAATGGTTTGACCTTGTCGGTTTCTTCGTCCTCGGAGATGGCCAGGATCACGAAGCCCTGGTCCTGAAACCGTTTGTACAGCGCTTCCAGGTCGGGCATTTCTTTCCGGCAGGGTGGGCACCACGTAGCCCAGAAGCTCACCAGTACCACCTTCCCGCACAGATCTCTCAGCGTCCAGCTTTTTCCCTGCAGATCGGTCAGGGTGAAGTTGGCCGTTTGGCGGCGCTCGTCGTCGGCTTCCAGCTTTGCCATCGCCGACTTGTATTGTGGGGCATCCGACGACGCCTGGACATGCTCATAGCGCACTAACTCCGCCAACTCCACGTAGGCTGCGGACGGTTGGCCTTTCTCATCCGGAGGCGGTTGCTGACGCAACGTCTCGGCGAGGGTGGTCGCTACCTCCTGTAGCGTGTCATGACCAAAATCTCCCTCGGTCGCGCGACTAGCTAGATACACCGCGAGCCGGAGTTTGTTCGGCGTAGCCGGCAAGGCGCGAATCTCCAACGCAATGTCTTTTGTGTTGTGGGCGCGCACATCGTCCGGCAGGCTGCGCAGCGTCTTGATCTGATCGAAGATCGGCTTCTCCTGCGCGCTCCAGTTGACTTGCTGCTGCGCCTGAAGCGGCGATGAAGCCATCACAACTACCTGGACCGCGAACAAGAAGAGGACCGTGACCGCGGCAAGCCACCGGCAGAAATGCCGCAGACTGGGATTCATGGGCTTCACACCTCGACCGCCATTGTATGCCCGGAACAGCCCTATTGCAGTTCCCTCGAACCCACCGCTTGCCGCAGTTGCTCCAGCGCAGTCATATAGGATGCGAGCGCCTGCCGGTAGCTCAGTTCCGTCGACCGATACGTACGTTCGGCGTCCAGGAAATCCAGCAGGGAAGCAGCCCCATGCTGGTAGGCAAACTGGGCGATGTCCAGCGACTGCTTGGCCTGCTGCAAGTAGCCGTTGTCGTACAGTTGCACGATATCGCGGTTATTGAGCAGCGTCTCGTAGGCGTTCTTCACATCCGTCATGACCTGCTGCTCCGCGGCCTTCTCCACAAATTGCGACTGCGTGAGAGCGTAGTAAGTTCGCGCTACCTCGCCCTGATTGCGGTTGAAGATGGGCAGCGGCATGCTGAAATAGAAAGCGCCGTTGTTTGAGGCGTTCACGTGGCTGTAATCGAAGGTCCCCGTGATGTCCTGCTTCGCATTGGCTTTGGCCAGGCCAATCTGGCTTTGCGCGGCGGCAATGCCGCGCTGCGCCGCCTGTAGATCAGGCCGCGAACGCAGAGCACGGTCTCGGAGACCGTCCAGAGTCAGATTTACAGGTTCGTAGGCGAGCTGTCCGCTGACATCATAGTTCCGCGGGACCGCGTCGAAGCCAATCAACTGGCGCAGCGAATTCAGCGCCTGCACCAGGGCGATTTTCGCGGATGTCACGTCGGTCTGGAATTGCAAGGTTTGCAATTGAATCTTCAGCAGATCTGCCTTGCTCATAGCGCCAGCTTGGTGCTCATCTTGGCTGATGCCGACGGTATGCTGGTAGCTTTCCAGAACGCGCTCGGCGAATTCCAGGTTCGATTTCGCCAGAAGGGCGGCTACAAATTGCTCAGCTGTATTCGCAACCGTGGTCCGCTCCGCGTCGAGTACTTGCGACTCGGTGACCGAGGTTGCATCCTTGGCAGCTTGCAGCCGGTGCTGGCGTTTTTTCCCACGCTCGAAGAGATATCCGATTCCGAGGTCGAACTGCGCCGTATTGTCGAGGTAGCTTGAAGACCACATGTCCGGACTGAACAGGGGCAGGTATTGCGCATCCGCCGAGAGCGTGGGGTTGGGACGAAGATTGGCCGTCACTTCCTGCTCTTGATTTTGCGAGATCAGGGTGCGCTGCGCCAGCAGTGTGGGATTGCCTTGCCGGGCCAGTTCAATCGCTTGGTCCAGCGTGATGACCATCGATGGGGCTTGCGGCTTGCCAGGCGCAGGTTCCTGTTGCCCCGGTGCAGGCGGAGGTGCCGGCATTGACGGTTGGGATTGAGTCTGGGCTGAAAGATGCAACGCTGCACCGAGCAATGTGAGCACAGCAAAAGAACGGAAGATCTTCGCTCTGCCGGTAAGAGTGGCGCGCCGCCTTGGCGTGGGCAATAAACGCAGAGTGCGCACGACTAGCGAGGAGACGGTTCTCATTCGGTGATCTCCTCTTCTTCCTGCGGCAAAACGTCCCCTGGTCGAGCGACCCACGTGTACATCGTCGGCAGCATCACCAGAGTCAGAAATAACCCGACCAGCAATCCGCCCACGATAACGATCGCGAACGGGCGCTGCGAATCGGAGCCGATGTCGTGCGACATGGCAGCGGGTAACAGGCCCAGCGTTGCCACCAACATCGTCATCATGATGGGCCGCAAGCGGCGCATGGCGCCATGCAGCGCTGCGTCGTGGATCTCGTGCCCGCGAGTGCGGAGCTGGTTGATGTGCTCCACCATGATGACGCCGGTCTGCACAGAGACGCCAAACAGCGCCAGGAATCCGACTCCCGAGGAAACGCTGAAGTGCGTGCCCGTGATCCACAGCGCCAGCAAGCCCCCAAGCGGCGCCAGGCTGAGGTTCAGCAACAGCAGCAGCGACCACTTGAAGGAACCGAACATGGAATACAGCACCAGGGTGATCACCAGGATGGTGATGGGAATGACCACCGCGAGCCGGGCATTGGCGCGCTTCTCGCTCTCGTATTCGCCCGCCCAGTCCAGGGTGTAGCCGGGCGGTAGCTTCACTTCGCGGTTGACCTTGTCCATGGCCTCTTCTACGGTGCTGCCCAAATCACGGCCGCGCACGCTGTACTTGATCGCGATGTATCGCTGATTGGACTCGCGATAGATCATCGAGGCGCCATCGTCTACGGTGATCTTACAAAGCTCACCCAACGAGACCCGTTCTCCGCTGGGCGCCAGCAGGCGAATGTTCTTGATTTGGTCGATGGTGCCACGGAATTGCGGCTGGTAGCGCGGAACCAGATCGAAGCGCTGGTCGCCGATCAGAATCTGGCTGACCGGATTACCGCCAACCGCCGTCTGGATCGCATCCTGTACGTCCGCTACGTTGATGCCATAACGGTCGGCCTGAGCGCGGTCGACGGAGATATCGACATTGGGCTGTCCCAGCACGCGGAACACTCCCAGGTCAGCGACGCCGCGCACCGTGCCCATCACGTTGGAGATCTCAGCGGCCTTGGCCTCCAGGTCTTTAAGATCAGGGCCGAAAACTTTCAGAGCGAGTTCGCCCTTTACGCCGCTGACAGCCTCTTCCATGTTGTCTTCGATGGGTTGCGAGAAGCCCCAAACCACGCCCGGAATCTTGCTCACTGCGTCATTCATGGCGTCGATGAGCAGTTCTTTACGGTTGTGGAACTGACTCCGCCATTGCTTGCGTGGCTTCAGATCGACGAAGTACTCGGTGTTAAAAAAGCCGGTGGCGTCGGTGCCGTCATCGGAACGGCCAACCTGCGAAACCACTTGCGTGACTTCCGGAAAGCTGGCAAAGATCAGCCGTGCCTGGTCCATAATCTGACGTCCGGAAGTTGGGCCGATGCTGGGATCCAGAGTACCGCGTGCCCAGATGGCGCCCTCGTCGAGATGGGGAAGAAATTCCGAGCCAATGGTCCCACCGAAGCCCAGGAACAGTGCCACGCCCCAGATCAGCAGCAGCGCGGCTCCGACCACGATCCGGCGCGGCATCAGCCAATCCAGGGTTGCCTGGTAGCGGTCCGTAACCCATCCCAGTATGGGATTGCGCCACTCCTTCACCCCTTTGCGAAAAATAACGCTGGACAGTACGGGGGCCAGCATCATGGAGAAAAACAATGCCCCCAGGAGCGCAAACGCCACGGTCCAGGCCATCGGCTTGAACAGCCGGCCTTCCACCCGCTGCAAGGTGAAAATCGGCAGGTAGGAAATGATGATGATGACAATGGCGTAAAACACCGGGCGTTGCACTTCATGGGCGGCCGCCCGGACCGTCTCATCAATCGAGGCGCTAGGGTGCTTGTGCAGTTCCAGCCGGCGCACGATGTTTTCCACCATGACCACGGCACCGTCTACGATCATGCCAAAGTCCAGCGCGCCCAACGACAACAGGTTGGCAGGAATACTGTTCAGATTAAGCAGAATGGAAGCGAAGAACAGCGAGAATGGGATAGTGAGGGCGACAATCAGAGCGGACCGAATATTGCCCAGAAAAAAGAACAAGACCAGAACGACGAGCAAAATGCCTTCAGTGAGATTGTGCAATACCGTGTGCGTAGTGAAATGCACCAGGTCGTCACGATCGAGGTGCGGCACGATTTTGACGCCCTTGGGAAGGACACGGTCGTTGATGAACTTCACCTGCTTGTGAATGTCGCGCAATACGCCCTCAGTTTCCGAGCCCTTGCGTGACTGCACGATACCTTCGACCGCATCGTCATCGTCCAGCAACGATCCATCAGGACGCCGGATGGTCCTGCCGATCTGTCCCAGCTTGATTTTGGGGCCTTCGACCACGACACCTATGTCGCGGATGCGCACCGGCGTGCCGTTCTTCACCGCGACCACGGTCTGGCCGACGTCATCGGTGGTCTGCATCAGGCCGAGGGCGCGAACGTTGAAGGCCTGCTGTCCCTTCTCGATGTAGCTGCCGCCGCCGTTGGCGTTGTTGGCTGCCAACGCCTGCTCAACGCTGGCGAGGGACAATCCATACGCCACCGTCTTGTCGGGATCGATCTGGACCTGGTATTCCTTCGTCTCTCCGCCGAAGATCGAGACCGCGGCTACGTTGGGCACCGACATCAGGTACTTGTAGACAACCCAGTCCTGCAGCGTCTTCAGTTCCATGGTGTCGTACTTGGGATCGCTGCTGACCAGGGTGTACCAGTAGATCTGCCCCGCCGGACTGAAGTCAGGCCCTATTTGCGGATTGACTCCCGGAGGCAGAGTCACCATGGTGAGCTTTTCCAGCACCTGCTGGCGGTTCTGCAGATTCTCCGAATCGTCATCGAAGATGAGGGTGATGAACGACAGGCCCGCCAGCGATAGCGAACGCAGATGAACCAGGTGCCCGACTCCGTTCATCTGAATTTCGATTGGAATCGTGACTTGCTGCTCAACTTCTTCCGCGGCGCGTCCCGGCCATTGGGTGATGACCCACGCATATTTGTCGGCGACGTCGGGGTAGGCCTCCACCGGAAGTTTGTGGAAGGAGATGATGCCCCAGATCAGCAGCAGTGTCCCCATCGCCAGCACCAGCATCCGGTTGCGTAGCGCGAAATCGACGAGATATCGAATCATGCGCTACTTCTCCTCAGTGGCGTTGGAGAACTGGAGAGCATTGGTCACCACCTGGTCGTTTGGCTTTAGACCGCTGATGACTTGCTGATACCCTCCCTCTTCTTCCGGTCCCAGCTCCACGCGTACGCGGCGGAACTGCCCATTGCCCAGCGGAACGAATACCCAATTGCTGTCGTGCAGCTGGATAATGGCCGTGGTTGGCACCGCCGGACGCTCCACCTGCGCGCGAGCATGAAACATCGCAGTGACGTACATGCCGGCCCGCATGATGCCATTGGGGTTCGGCAATTCAATACGCACCTTGGCGGTGCGCGTTGTGGGATCCAGGACCTGGCTGATGTTGATGACTTTTCCAGCGAACTGATCGTGAGCGTAGCCGTTCACGCTGATGTTGGCGATATCGCCAACATGCACCTGCGGCAACATGTCCTGATAGACATCGCAAATCACCCACACCTGCGAAAGATCGGCGATGGTGAAAAGCGCCTGCTGGTTATCGAGAGAGCGGACGCCAGTTCCGTTGGTGATCTGCTGATCGACGATGGTGCCGGAGATAGGCGCGCGCAGGGGTAGCAGGGTAGTGGGATTGCGGATGTCCCCGCCCAACACTTTCACGTGCGCGATGGAGGTCTCCAGGTCGACCGAGGCTTTGGCATGAACATCCTGTGCGTTTTCCAGGTCGGCCAGCGCGATTGCGCCCTTGTCATACAGAAGCTGCGACCGCGCCAGTTGTTTATCCGCCAATTGCTCATCGGCATTGGCCTTCTGATAGTCGGAAAATGCCCCGGAAAGATCAGGGCTGTTGATGAGCAAAAGGACTTGCCCCTTTTTCACATAATCGCCGAGCTTGCTCTTGATTTCGACGACCATCCCGCCGCCCAGCGAGACCACCGGAACCGAGAGATTCACGTCAGGCGTAATCGCACAGTTCACATGAACTTCGTCGCTGACCTTGCGAACCTGTACCGAGGTCAGCGCGAACTGGTTGGGATTCTGCATCGTGAAAACGTTCGGGTCGGCATTAGTTTCCACGACTTTCGTCGACGATGGCTCCGGCTTGTCGCCCGAGCATCCCGCCGCGAGCAGGAGTACGGACAAGGACAATAATGAGCAAACAAGAAAGGCGATATGACGCCGGCAACGGCGCGCGTGGTTAGCTTTCGTCATTCCACGAACTCTCTTCTGGTAAGCGGATTCGCCCTCACCGGGCGAATTCCATGCCGCTTACGAAAAAGCAACCGAACTTCAACGTAAAAATAAAGTCTTCGGGATATTGGGCACTGACCGAGCCGGTCAATTGCGGCGGAAAGGAGGGCCTCGGCCGTCACTTGAAATCCCGTGGCCGTCAAGCACGCACGGCTCAGACTCGAGTACTGTCAAGGGCTGCAACTTCACAAGCGCGAGCAGCAATCCGAGCAGCGGCAGCATCGGCAACATCTGACGGGCTGAGTTGCCGGTTGCGGAGTGCAGAGGAGAAGCCAAATGCAGAACCCGCTTCGTCGCTTCTTCCATGAGCGCTTGCGTGGGGTGTAAGTCGTCGCTGGCGGAGATAATGGGAAACAACAGTAACAGCATGCAGCCAAGCGCAAGCAAGGAACGCCAATAAAGACCGCCGTCGCGGGACGACTGATGCTGGCGCCGCATAAAGACCACGAATGACCCGATAGCCAGGGCGACCCAGATCAAATTAAGCAGCAATTCCATAAGGGAGAATTCAATAGTTTACCATCCGGCGCGCAGTTCTGGGCACGACCGGGTAACTGCATCGGGCCTGAATTCACGGGATATTCAAACTGAATACTGGCAACTGACTGGTGGCAGGTCCTTAGCAGTATGCGACCCGAGGCCAGCCACCTCGGGTCGCGATTGAGACGCAGCCGTAACGTCACCTGATGAACGCCAGCGTGTTGCGCAGTTGCGCACTTAGAGGTACGGACTCGGAGGAACGCCCTCGGACACTTTCGTGGCCCGAGTGTAGTCCGTATAAAGTCACGCGGGGCCCCATCTGCCTTAACGGTCGTGACAGCCAAGCATGCGGCAAATTCCCCGGCGCAACGAGTTGCACTGGGAAAAGGATCCGGGTCGCAGTTCGCTTCTGCACCCCACCAAGCGCTAAACCGGCGCTTGCTGGGGGCCCCGCGCTTCGGTCCGAATCGCCTCTCATCGCCGAATGGCCGTACTCAACCGGGAAGCGGCACGCAATTTAGCTGTGCCTCGATTGCGTGAAAGAATGCCTGAAAGTTGCGCAACTCTCAAGCAGAAAAATGGCCGTGGTTGTGGGTTTTGTGTGTAAGCTGCCCATTTCCTGTGCAAATCTCGTCCCGAACCGCTGTCTAAAGGTGAATCGCCGGGTCTTCCACAGCAGTTAACCAGCTTGTTACTACCCCCGACGCTCGCGTCCGGTTATGCTCGCGATTATGGCAGTGTCGGTCACGGTCCTGGCGAGCGGCAGCAAAGGCAACTGCACCCTGGTGTCGAGCTCCGCCACACGCTTGCTGATCGATGCCGGTCTTTCCTGTCGCGAGCTGCGCCGGCGGCTGATGCTCTGCGGCCACGACGCGTGTGGCATCGACGCCATCCTCATCACCCACGAGCACACCGACCATGTAGCCGGGTTGCGTGTGTTGGCCCGGCGTCTCAAAATTCCGGTCTACATCACGGCTTCGACGTATCAGGAATACCAACGCGGTGCCCGCGACGCCGCCGGACATCGCGTCCAGCTCGATCGCCGCGAGCTGTTCACCTCCGGCAGTGGCTTCCAGGTGGGCGACATCACCGTGACCCCGTTCACTATTCCGCACGATGCCGTCGATCCGGTGGGATTCACTTTTCGCAGCGATGGAATCAAAATCGGCATCTGTACTGACCTCGGCTACATGCCGGCCAGCGTTCGCAATCACCTGCGTGGATGTCATGTCCTAATGATCGAATCCAATCACGATCTTGAGCTGCTACGCGGGGGGCCATATCCCTGGAGCGTGAAGCAGCGCGTCATGAGCCGCGTCGGACATCTGTCGAATGACGCACTCGCGGATTTTCTGACGACCGACTATGATGGAGGAGCAGAGTTCCTCATCCTGGCGCACCTTTCGGAGCAGAATAATCATCCGGAGATTGCGCGTATGACAGCGGAACGTGCCTTGGGCCGGCAGCCCAGCCTGCTGCGCAATCGGCTAATGCTGGCAGCCCAGCATGAACCGCTGGCGGCGGTTCGTCTGTAGCAAGACGCCTTATGAGCCTACCTCCCAGGGCGCGCGAGGCGTCCAAGTCCTGTCCATGGCAAAATGCACTGACCCAGTCGTCGGCAAGATTCTGGCCGGGTGGCGCTACGACATCTCCGGCCTAGCCCCTGAAATGTGTGGTGACTATGAGGCCCATCTGGCCGAGTGCGCCTTCTGCCACTCGCGCCAGCGCCTGCATCGCGGCATCGATATCGGGCTGATGGCGCTGGCCTCAGCGTCTATGGTGGTCTTCCTTCTGGCCTTTGGCGTAATTCGCCATTTCCATCCCAGCCATGCCTTTTGGCTCGAAATCGGCGCTTTGGGCGGCTTCCTGCTTTCCATGCTGCTGTGGTTGCTGGTTGCCGTGGCTACGCCGGCTCCGCTCGTGGTCAAGGACGTGGCCATGTTCGGCGCGCGGGTGGGACTGGAAAAGCTGCCGGAGGAAATTCGTGACCGCATTCCGGAAGATCTGCGCTTGAAAATTTCGGGACAGAGCTAGAGCGCGAGGAGCATAGCGATGAGCAGCGACAAAGCAGTTCGCTTCGCCCGCTGGGTTTTTCTGATAGCCGGCATCGTCGGGGTCATCGAAATTGTTCCGCTATACTTTCTGGAAAACACTATCGACCGTACCCAGCCGCCGCCGATCACTCATCCCGGCTTCTATTACGGTTTGTCGGCGTAGCCCTAGCTTGGCAGGTCGCGTTTCTCATCATCGCGCGCGACCCGGTGCACTACTTACCGCTGATGCCCGCGCTGTTTCTGGAGAAGCTGCTGTATCCCGTCGCCGTCTTCGCGCTGTACGCACAAGGCCGCGCTCCCGCGCAAAATCTCGGGACGGCAGTCCTCGATCTGGTCTGGCTTGTGCTGTTTGTGGTTGTGTGGGCGAAGCTGCGCGGCTCGAAACTCGAAACCTGAAACTCTTCTTTATCAGAACTTCTTCGCCGTAATCCGATCCGCTCCAACATATGATCGCAGCACTTCGGGGATCAGCACAGTGCCGTCGGCCTGTTGATAGTTTTCCACGATCGCCACCCACGTCCGCCCGATCGCCAGTCCGCTGCCATTGAGCGTGTGCACCAGTTCGGTTTTCTTGCCGCCCTCGGGACGATAGCGAATGTTCGCCCGTCGCGCCTGGAAATCGGTGAAGTTCGAGCACGAAGAGATTTCCCGGAACACCTGCTGGCCGGGCAGCCAGACTTCGATGTCGTACGTCTTCGCCGCCGACCATCCCATGTCGCCGGTTGACAACGCCATCACGCGATAATGCAGGCCCAGCTTCTGCAGCACCGCCTCGGCGTTGCGAGTGAGCTTCTCATGCTCGTCCCATGATTGCTCGGGCTTGGTGAACTTTACCATCTCAACCTTCTGAAACTGGTGCTGGCGAATGATGCCGCGCACATCCTTACCATAAGAGCCCGCCTCGCTGCGGAAGCACGGCGTGTAGGCCGCAAGAGAAATCGGCAGCCGCGCTCCGTCGAGCGTCTCGTTACGATAAAGATTAGTCACCGGGACTTCCGCGGTCGGGATGAGATACAGGTTGTGGTCTCCGTGCGGAACCTTGAACAGGTCGGCCTCGAACTTCGGCAAATTTCCGGTGCCAAACAGGGAATCCGTATTGACCAGGAACGGCGGCAGCACTTCGGTGTAGCCGTGCTCGCGGGTGTGCAGGTCGAGCATGAAGTTCATCAGCGCGCGCTCCAGCCGTGCGCCGAGGTCCCAATAGACGGCAAAACGTGCTCCCGTCAGCTTGGCCGCGCGTTCCAAGTCGAGCACACCCAATTCTTCGCCCAGCTCCCAATGCGGTTTTGGCGTGAAGTCGAACTGCGGCGGCGAGCCCCAGCGCCGCACCTCGACGTTGTCCGCCTCGCTCTTGCCGACGGGCACGCTGTCGTCCGGCAGATTGGGAATGCCGGTCAGGATGTTGCGCAGTCGTGCGTCGGCTTCTTCGGCAATTTTCTCGGCTTCGGAGATCTTCTCGCGCAGCTCCTTGGTCTGGTTGATCAGCGCAGTGGCGTCCTGCTTTTCTTTCTTGAGTTTTGCGATCTCTTCCGTGGCCTTGTTGCGCTCAGCTTTCAAGGTTTCGGCTTTGGTGATCGCGGTGCGGCGATCGAGATCGATGGCGTGAAAATCTGCCAGGATGACTGCGGGATTCATGCCGCGCTGACGGAGTTTTTCTTCAACCAGAGGGAGATGATCGCGTACAAAGGCCAGATCGAGCATAAGAGATCAGACTACGCGAAGACGCGGCGCATCACAAAACGGGGAAGTTAGTTTTCACCACGGAGGCACGGGGGTCACGGAGAAACCGAAATCGTTCAACACGAGAAACGGAGCTTTGGCATTTCTGTTTTCCCCGTGCTTTAGTGTTTAGAAGGCTATTTCCCCCGTGTGAGTTTGACTTTAGTTTCCTCCGTGCGCTCCGTGCCTCCGTGGTGAAAAAAGCCCCTCGTCGGAACGAGCTAGCTCTTCCTCGCCACCGATTCGAAGTCCTGCTGCTTGTCCGCCAATTGCCGGTGCCACTCGGCAGCGGCTTCGACCAAGGCGCGGAACATGGCGCGTGAGGCTGGGTCGGTGTCGTAGGTTCGCTCGGGATGCCATTGCACGCCCAGCACAAATTGATCGGGCGAGGTCCCCTCGACTGCCTCTTTCACGCCGTCCTCAGGAGACCAAGCCACCAACCGCAATCCATCTCCGACTACCTCAGCCGCCTGGTGGTGGCTGGAATTGACGGGAATCAGCAGATCGCTGCTATCGGGTAGCGCGCCCGCATCGCGGAGAATGGCCGCCAGCTTCGACTCGGGATCGATTTGCACGCGGTGCGCCTCTATAATCTTGCGTCCAGCCTCGTGGTTCACGCCTTGCGGCACTGCTTGATCCAGCGTGCCCGTGCGCCACACGTTCAGCGACTGCAGGCCGTAACAGATGCCGAACACGGGCTTGCGCATGTTGTAGGCATCCTGCAAAAGCAGCTCGTCCGTGCTGTCGCGAAAAACATCGGCAGGCGCGGTGCCGGGGTGCCGCTCGGCGCCATATTTTTCGGGATCAACATCGGCAGGACTGCCGGGAAGCAGCAGGCCGTCGCAAGCCTTCACCGCCTGCGCAATCTCCGACGGCGTCGCATTCACGTCGATGACCACGGGCTCGCCGCCCGCGTTGCGTACCGCCTCCGCATACTCCGGCAGAGAAGTGCTCACATAGGCTGGCCTCTTGGAGTTCGGCACCGGAATGGCGATACGAGGCTTCATAGATATCCCGGGGCTGAAGCCCCTCTAATCGTTAGCGTGCTGGACGCTGGCCTGAAGGCCAGCTCTACGACCAGCTGGATGCGGGCGTGAACGCCAGCTCTACCACCAGTTACGTGTTCAATATCGCCTTGGGCTCGCCTTCGCTGGTTGCGTTCAGTTGCGGCGTCCGCCTGGCGTGCGAATCGTACAACTCGGCGATCACCTGCCGCACTTGCGCCGCCAGTTTATCCGTGTCGCGCAGGCGCATTCCGGTGGTGGGAATCGGCTCTCCGATTACCAGATCGATGTCGCCGGGAAGCATATGAAAGCTGTTCATCGGCAGCAGTTCAAAGCTTCCCACGATGGCCATGGGCACAACCGCCGCCTGGGCCCTGATGGCGACATAGAACGCCCCATTCATGAACTCCTGCAATTGTCCGGTCCGCGAGCGGCCGCCTTCGGGAAACACTACCAGCGGCATTCCGTGGCGCAGTGTTTCACCGGCGCGATTCAGGCTGCGCAGCGAGGCATGAGCGTCGCCCGACACAATCGGAATCTGGCCTGAGCGCTTCAAATGCCAACCAAGAAATGGATAACGAAACAACTCCCGCTTCGCCATGATGCGAAATTTCCCCGGCAGATGCGCGTAGAGGACGGGAATGTCGACAGCGGATAGGTGATTGACCGCATAAATCGCTGGCTGCGGCGGGTGCAGGTGCTCAAGACCTTCAACCCGCACGCGGATGCCGACCGTCTTCAGGATGAGCCGAGCCCAGAGGCGCGCAATCCGGTGCTGCACCCGGCCGCTGCGGTCGAACAACGAGCACACTAACGAAATCGTGCCCAGAACGCCGGTGTACAGGTACACGATGGGCAGGCAGAAACAATACGAGCGCAGGCGGGTGAACCACGAGCCTCGCGGCTGGGTTTGAGCTGCGTTTTGTCGGTCAGCTGTGGTCATAAAGACGGCAACTAGCAATTAGCAACTAGCCATTAGCTTTTAGCCATTAGCTCTTAGCAAGCCAGCTCGGACCATCGAAAAGTTCTCCGGCTAAGAGCTAACGGCTAAGAGCTAAGCCCCATCGCCTGCATCGCTTCGCCCACCAGGAAAATCGATCCGGACACGACGATTAGTCCCTCCGGCTGGCCCACCTCGCGCGCGCGCGCCAGCGCCGCCGGCACCGTCGGCTTCTCATGCATCACCGCTCCGGTGTGCGATGCAGCTTGCCGCAACTCACCGGTGGTCGCGCGCCGCGGATTATTTACCTGCGTCAATACCACGTGCTCGGCAATCGGAAACAGGATGTCCGCCATTTCCTGGAGGGCCTTGTCGCGCATGGCGGCGAAAACCAGCGTCAATTCGCGGCCGGGGAAATTCTCCGACAGCGCCGAGCGCAGCGCCCACGCACCCGCGGGGTTATGCGCCACATCAAGCACCATCTCACGCTGATGAGTGGCAGCCGACGGCGGAAGCACCTGGAAGCGTCCGGGCCAGTTCGTCTCGCGAATGCCTTGCTCCACTTGCTTTGCCGTGACCTTGAATCCAAACTGCCTCAGCTCTTCCGCGGTCGCAATTGCCAGCGCGATGTTGCGCAACTGATGCCGACCTGCCAGCGGCGAATTGATTTCAATCTCCTCACCCATGACGGTGAGCGGATAGCGGCTTAGGCCGGACACAGGAACGGTGCGTCCTCCGAGATAGGCGGCAGCACCCGGCGAGACTGGAGGTACATACCTGGCGGCGCTGACGCCCCTAGCATAGTTTTTCACGATCGCGTTGCCGATGACGTCGTTGGCCTGCGGGTGTTGCGGCAAAGTTACCGCCACTCCGTGCTTGCGAATGATGCCTACCTTCTCGCGTGCGATTTCGGCAATTGTGTCGCCCAGGTACTTCTGATGATCGAGCGAAATGTCAGCGATGACGGAGATCGCCGGATCGACGACGTTGGTGGCGTCCAGCCGCCCGCCCATGCCGACCTCAAGTATTGCGATCTCCACGCCGACGCTGGCGAAGTACTCGAAGGCCATCGCGGTCAGCATCTCGAAGAAGCTGGGATGCCAGGGCAGCTTGCCGGAAAGCAGAAGCTGTTGCGCCACGCGCTCCACGCGATCGTGAATCGCGCCGAACTCGGGGTCGGAGATCATCTCGCCATTCACCTGAATGCGCTCGTTGATTCGCATAAGGTGCGGCGAACTGTAGAGCGCGGTGCGGTATCCCGCGACCCGCAGGATCGACGCCAACGTTGCCGCGGTGGAACCCTTGCCGTTCGTTCCGGCGATGAGCACGCTGGCAAAACGCCGCTCAGGGCGGCCAAGCTCCAGCAGCATCTCCCGCACGTAAGCCAGATCGAACTTGTGCGAAGGAGTGCTGGCCAGCTCGTGGCCGAGCGCGTAGAGCTGCTCTACCGTGTGTTGGTAGGACATGAGACCTGAGTTCAGATTACAACAAACTGAATGGGCGTTCGAGGCATGTGCCGTCCATAATGCAGCGCTAGAAGGCTCGTTTTGTTGTAAAATTTGTACCTTTCCGTCGCCCGGTGCATCTTTTCCTGAGTCGGCTTGGTGATCACGCCGAAAGCAGGTCGGCTCAATGATTTTCTGCATCTAAGAGGACTTATGTCGCGACCGGTCGTACAGAGTACCGTCGAGGGCAACGCTTCCGGCAATCCTCATTGTCAGGAAGACGCGTCTCTCCTGCAGAAATATCTGAAGGTCCGGGACACATCGCTTGAAATCTGCACTCCGTTGGGCGTCGAGGACCACAACCTTCAGCCCAATCCGGATGCGAGTCCGGCGAAGTGGCATCTGGCGCACACCACGTGGTTCTTCGAGACCTTCGTGCTGTCGCAGTACATGGCTGAGTTTCGCCCGTTCCATCCTGCCTTCCGCAATCTTTTCAACTCCTATTACAACGCGGTTGGCGATCGTCCGCTGCGGGCGTTGCGGCATATTCTGTCGCGTCCCAGCTTGGACGAAGTTCATGCTTACCGGAGCTATGTGGACGAAGCCATGGTCCACCTGCTGACGCTGGAGCAGCCTGCGGCCGTGCTTGACCTGATCACCCTTGGCATCAACCACGAGCAGCAGCACCAGGAGTTGATCGTTACCGACGTCAAGAATGGACTGTGGGCCAATCCTCTGCGGCCGGCGTACCGAATCAAGGGAGAGCACGTAGCGGCGCCGGCGAACTCGACCCCATTTCTGCAGTGGCATAGCTTCCCTGAGGGCGTGTATTCAGCTGGCTTTGAAGGCAGCGGCATTGCCTTCGACAACGAAGGTCCACGGCACAACGTTTACCTCGAAGCCTTTCGCCTGGCGTCGCGGCTGGTGACCAACGGCGAATTCCTGGAATTCACGCGTGACGGCGGTTACAGCAATCCGCTGCTGTGGTTCTCTGATGGATGGGACGGCGTCCACACGAACCAGTGGAACGCGCCGCTGTATTGGGAACAACGCGACGGCGAATGGTGGAACTACACCGTCGAAGGCATGCAGCCTGTGCGATTGAATGAGCCGGTCTGCCACGTCAGCTACTACGAGGCCGATGCCTTTGCCCGCTGGGCTGGCGCGCGGCTGCCCGGCGAGTTCGAGTGGGAAGTGGCGGCGCGGTCGTGCCCGATCGCCGGCAATTTCCTGGAGTCCGGCGCGCTGCATCCACAACCTGCAACTACGACGGAACGGCTCACGCAGATGTTCGGCGATGTGTGGGAGTGGACGGCCAGCCCCTACGTTGCCTATCCGGGCTTTAAGCCGGCGGCTGGCGCGGTCGGCGAGTACAACAGCAAGTTCATGTGCAACCAGATGGTGCTGCGCGGTGGATCGTGCGCGACGCCCCAGTCGCACATGCGGGCCACGTATCGCAATTTCTTTCCGCCCTGTGCGCGCTGGCAGTTCATGGGGCTGAGGTTGGCCAATGGCGACTAGCAAGCAAGTTCAGCTCTTCACCAATGACGCGATCGCCCTGGATGTGCGCCAGGGGCTGACCGCTTCGCCTAAATATCTTCCCTCCAAACTTTTCTACGATGAGGTTGGCTCGCAGCTGTTCGAGCAGATCACCGAGCTGCCGGAGTACTACCTCAGCCGCACCGAGCGCTCGATCCTTGAGCAATATGCCGGCGAAATTCTGGCAAATGCCGGGCCGTCGCTTACCCTGGTGGAATTGGGCGCAGGCACGGCATCCAAGACGTGCATCCTGATTGAAGAGCTGCTGCTGCGGCAGAGCCGGGCGCTGTTTTATCCCATCGATGTTTCGCCCTCGGCACTGGAGCAGGCGGTGCGGCAGCTCGGGCGGCAATTTCCCTGCTTGCGGGTGAATCCCATTGTTGGCGACTACACCGGCGGCGTGCCTGCGCTGGGCCGCATCACTGGCCGCAAACTGGTGCTGTACATCGGCTCCAGCATTGGGAATTTCGAGCCGCCGCAGGCGATTCGCCTTCTACGCCGCATTCGGCAGACGCTGCGCTCCGGCGATGCTCTCCTGCTGGGCGCCGACTTTGCCAAGAGCCCGAAAATCCTGGTGCCCGCCTACGACGACGCCCAGGGCGTGACCGCTGCCTTCAACAAGAACATCCTGGCTCGCCTGAACCGCGAACTGGAAGCCGACTTCGTGGTCGATGCCTTCCGGCACATCGCGCTGTGGAACCGGCGCTGTTCGCGCATGGAAATTTATCTGGAGAGCATGACCACGCAGACCGCATTTTTGCCCGCCCTCGATCTCGACCTTTCCTTCCAGCACGGCGAGCGCATGCACACCGAAATCAGCTACAAGTACACCGATGCCATGATCGAATCGATCCTGCGCGAAAGCGGCTTCATGCTGGAGCAGACCTGGTGCGACCGCAAGAAGTGGTTCGGGCTGCACCTGGCGCGGGTGTAAACTGCGCAACCTTCCTTCCCAGCTAAACTCAAATGGAGTTACGCCGATCGAGTGGCCGTGTGGTCCAAATGAAAACCAGTATGCGTCGAACTGCGGTGTGCCTGTTGGCGATTGCCGTTCTCATCTCACCGGCATGGCCGTGGGGTAATAAAGGCCACAGCACAATCAACCGGGTCGCGGCCGAGAAGTTGCCGCCCGACGTCCCGCTTTCCTGCGCAAGGCCGAAGCTCAACTGGCCTACCTCGGACAGGAGCCCGATCGTTGGCGGCAAACCTCCGAGCTGGCCCTTAAGCGAGCGCAGGAGCCCGACCACTTCATCGATCTTGAGATGGTCGAGGGCATGGAGCTTCCGCCCGACCGTTACAGCTTCTATCGCGCGCTCGAAGCCCAGCGCGAGGAGACGCCCGGTCATCCCGACGATCTTTTGCCGGAGCGAGTCGGGTTACAGCCCTACATCGCTACGGAAGTCTACGAGCGAATGATCGTCGCCTTTCGCGAATACAGGCATGCGCTTGCGGAGCATCGCAATACTGATTTTGCCGAGGCCAATGCCATTTTTTATGCGGGATGGCTGGGTCACTACGTCGGCGACGCGTCGAACCCGTTGCACACAACCATTCACCACAACGGCTGGGTGGGTCCGAACCCGAAGGGCTACACCACCGCCAATACTATTCACTGGAAGATGGAAGGAATCTTCGTCGCCGACAATCTGAATCAGCTACAGTTTGCCGACCTCGTTCCGGCGCAGCCGCGGCTGCTCACCGATCCCTTTCAGCATTACTTGAAATATCTTCACGAGTCGCGTCAATACGTGGAAACGTTTTATCAGTTGGAAAAGGCGGGAGGGTTTGACGGCGCGGGCACTGCCGCGTCACGCGACTTCATTCCTCAACGGCTTGCCGCTGGTGCCACCATGCTGCGCGATATGTGGTACACGGCGTGGGTGCAGAGCGGCAATAACTCGGGCGCATCTGCCCTGCCCAAGCCGGCCGCAAATTCTACTCCTCAAGCGCGCTGATAAAAGAGGTTCTTCGCTCCCTATGTTCGCACGCGGAACTGGTGTAGAGTGTTTGTCACCGAGGAACCGAATCCGAGGTAGCAGTGCGAGGCATGGCCAAAACGCCACGGAAGAGTCAGCCCATCCCTGCCAATCCAGCCAGTGATTCTGCCGCCAACAGTGCAGCCGCTGGAGCCGTGCCGGTCGTGGCCAATCAACTTCGCCGCTCCTTCCGCGTGCGGGATGGGGTGGCGCTGATCATCTCCAACGTAGTTGGGGTTGGCATCTTCACTACTCCGGCGCTCATTGCCAGGCTCGTGCCCGCACCGGGTGCGATGCTGTGGCTCTGGATTGCCGGGGGCGCACTGGCGCTGGCTGGGGCGATGTCCTACGCGCAGCTGGGCAAGCTGTGGCCGTGGGCCGGCGGCGAATACATTTATCTCTCCAAGGCTTATGGCCCGACTGCCGGATTTCTTTCTGGCTGGACGTCTCTGATCGCGGGCTTTTCCGGCGCAGTTGCCGCCTGCGCGGTGGGAATGGTCATCTACCTGGGGCAGTACTTTCCCGCCCTGGCCTCGGACCATGCTTTTTTCTCGCTCAACTTTTATGTAGGCGCGTTCAACTTCTCGCCGCGCTCGCTGACGGCGGCCTTCGTCGTCATCGTCTTTGCCGTGTTGCATGCCTGCAACCTGGGCGCGGGCAAGATCACGCAAAACGCGCTGGCCTTCCTGATTCTCGGCATTGTGGTTGTCTTTTGCGTGGCCGGCTTCGCCGCCGGGACAGGTTCGTGGTCGCACTTCCGCGGAGTTGACGTGCCTTTCCGGCCGACGAACTGGCTGCTGGCGCTCATCCCGATCATGTTTACCTACAGCGGATGGAATGCGGCGGCCTACATTTCAGAAGAGATGCACGACACGAGGCGCAGCATCGCTCGCGCTCTGTTAATTGGGACGTGCATCATCATTGCCCTGTACGTCGCGCTCAACACTCTGTACTTGTATGCGATCCCTCCGGCCCAGATGCAGAGCGCGATCAACGTGGGCGACGTCGCCGCTCATGCCTTGTTTGGGGTGGGACGGAACTTTGTGACGCCTGCGCTTATCATCGCGCAACTGGGCGCAATTAGCGCCATGACTATCGCCGGTCCGCGAGTTTACTTCGCCATGTCGCGCGATGGCGCATTTATCCCCAGCTTCGCGCAGGTCAGCCCGCGGCTTGGGACGCCGGCGCTGGCCATTGCTCTGCAAGGGTTGTGGAGCGTGCTTCTGGTGACTGCCGGCAGTTTCGAGCAGATCCTGACATACACCGGCTTTACCATCCTGCTATCCTCAGGCGCGGCGGTTGCGGGACTGTTCGTGGCCCGGCGGCACGAGTTGCGCGCCGATCCCAGGCTCTGGTTGAAGATGCTGGCCCCGGCAGTGTTCGTTGTCGCCTGCGCGGCGATTGTGGTGAACACGGTTTGGGGAGATCCAAAAACCGCTCTGCGGGGGACAGTGCTGATTGCCGCTGGGCTGCCGGTGTTCTACTGGTCGAGGCGCAAAGCCGGCGGCTGTGTCTCCAGCGTTAGCCGTTGGTAACGAGAAACCTCTTTTGCACCGGATCATGCCAAAGTAATCGTAGAGAACACATTGATTATGGACAGCAAGCATACTAAGGTACTGGGATTTCTTTTCGTCTGCGTTCTGGGTGCTTGCGCCGCGGTGGCGCAGACGCCGCAATACGTTCCCTTCAGCCAGGCCCAACCGGTCCTGCAGGCTTATCAGAAGTCTCTGCCCGCCGCCTTGAAACCTTCGGGACAGCCCACAGCTGCCGCATGGGATTCGTGGATTCGCAGTCAGGACCAGGAAATTCGTGTCCGGCTGGAACGCGGCGAAGAAGACACTTTGACCAACTTGCTGCGGCTGGGCGTCACCTATACCAACGAGGAACGGATTTCGTATCAGTCGCTGGAGCGTTACGGAAAGGACGGTTATGTC
>Ga0181532_10000739_pt1 | contig 32638 bp, 25 predicted proteins | sample PEATcosm2014_Bin_33_FD_119768 | JGI IMG/M metagenome (GOLD analysis project Ga0181532, IMG submission 119768) | Peatland microbial communities from MTU Mesocosm Facility, Houghton, MI, USA - PEATcosm2014_Bin11_30_metaG | ecosystem: Environmental > Terrestrial > Soil > Wetlands > Peat | place...
CGGGCGATTTCGGCGGCCGCCTGCGACTCGGCGTCGTATTCCTTGGCGCCTTCGCCGTCGGCCAGCGCCAGCGAGAAATTCGCCCGCTGCGTGATCTGGCCGCCCCACACCGGAATGTTCAGCTTGCCCAGGCTTTCCCGCGCCTGCGTGACCATCGGCGACTCGACATCCTGCCGCCGCGGCGGCGCGCCATTGATAACGACCGCGTAAGGCCGGCGCGACTGCCGGGCAAACGAGACGGTCTCCCTGACCGCATCGAGATCGAATATGCCGGGCCGGCAAGGCACGACGACGATGGTCGCGGCCCGCATCGCGTCGGTGACGCAGGCCGACATGTTCGGCGGCGTATCGATCAAGACCCATTCGATGCCGTCGTTCTTGGCCGCCTTGACGATGTCGGGAATGCCGCGTTGGGTGGTCCGCAGCGGTAGGTCCTCGGCGTTGCGCAGCTTGTGCCAGAGCGTGAGCGACCCCTGCGGATCGGAGTCAATGAGCAGACAGGGCCGCGACGGCTTGTGAACGTGCGCGGCCAAGTGCGCCGCCAGCGTGCTCTTGCCCGAACCGCCCTTGCGCGATGCGAAGACGACAACGTTCATGCGATTTCTCCCAAAGCGGCCCGATCAAGCATCCTGCCCTTGTCTTGGTCCGAAGCTCGCAGCGCTCGGGGCCTAGGCGCTGACGCGAACTTGAGAATCACTGGCACTGTAACAGATTCGTCATGTCAATGCGGCGCGAGATTGGAAGGTCTGGGCGCGCTGCCGCTGAACAGAAATTTGCATTCCGCCACCTGGTTCGGGAGCAAACAAAGCCGGGCAGAGACTGTGCGCCCGCCAGCCGATCTCCCGTCGCTGCGAGGTTGGGGGAAAAGCGCATGAATGTATCGTGGATATGCTGTGGATGAGCGCAGTATCATGATGTGCATATCCTTGGCACGACGCGCCCTGCGGTCTTTGTGCCTGGGGCGGTGAATTGCGGGTATTCATCCTCATTTACATTCTAAAACGTAAAGTAAATCAATGGCTTCCCGACCGCCTCCCGACCCACCAACGACCTCGGTTGCCCACCTTGAAACCGATGAACAAGCGGTGCGCCGACTAGCCGATCTGGCCGTCGAAAGCTTTGCCGCCGAAGATGTCGCGGTGAGCCTCGTCGACGGCGGCGGCGGACTCTGGCAGGTCGCGATTTATTTCCGCGCGCCGCCCGACCGCGAGGCCGTGCGAGCGGCGGTCGCAAGCGCCGCCGGGCGCAAATCGGCCCGGGCCCTGAGCTTCGCGCGCGTCAGGACGACGGACTGGGTCCGTGCGAGCCTCACAGGCCTGGCGCCGGTTGCCGCCGGCCGTTTCGTCGTTCACGGCGCTCACGACCGCGCCCGCATTCCGGTCAACCGGATCGGCATCGAGATCGAGGCGGCGCTTGCCTTCGGCACCGGCCATCACGGCACCACCCGTGGCTGTCTCCTTGCACTCGATGGCCTTTGCAAGTCGCTGCCCGGAGAACGTCGCGGTCAACGCCTCCTCGATCTCGGCACCGGCAGCGGCGTCCTCGCCATCGCCGCCGCCCGCGCGCTCCGCCGGCGCGTGCTGGCGACCGACATCGACGCGAATGCCGTCCGCGTCGCGCGCGCCAACGCCCGCCTCAACCGGGTGGGCGCGATGCTGCAGGCCGTGAAAGCGGACGGCGTGACGGCCCGAAGCGTCCGCCAACGCGCGCCGTTCGATCTCGTCTTCGCCAACATTCTGCTCGGCCCGCTGCAACGCATCGCCGCGCCGCTCATAAAACTGATGGCCCCGGGCGGCCGAATCGTCGTCTCCGGTCTGTTGCCGGCCCAGGCCAACGCCGCGATAGCCGCATACCGGCCGCTCATCCTCGAGCGGCGCATCGACCTTGACGGCTGGACCACGCTTGTGCTCATGCGGCGGCGGCGGACGCCGGTGTAGCCTTTTGTTTGAGCGCGATCTTTTTCGAAATCCGGTTTCCCCTTTGCCGGATCATGCCCTACATTGCCGCGCATGTTCGAGGCCCTGTTCCAGTCGTTCGAGGATCATACCGACCGCCGCGCCAGTGCGCCGCGCGTCGCGGCGCTGCGGGCCGAGCTCAAACGGCGCCTGCTCGACGGCTTCATCGTGCCGCGCGCCGATCGCTACCAGAACGAATACGTGCCGCCCTACGACGAGCGGCTGGCGTGGCTCAGCGGCTTCACCGGCTCGGCCGGGGTCGCGATCGTGCTGGCCGACCGCGCCGTGCTGTTCGTCGACGGCCGTTATCAGGTGCAGGTGCGCGAGGAAGTCGACAGCGCGATTTTTTCCATCGAGCATCTGGTCGAATGCCCGCCGCCGGCCTGGATCGAAGCCAATCTGCCGGCCGAGGCCCGGCTCGGCTATTCGCCGTGGCTGCACACGGTCGAAAACGCCGAGCGGCTTGCCAAAGCCTGCGCCGTTGCACGCTCAAGCCTGGTCCCGGTCGAAGACAATCCCGTCGACGCCATCTGGATCGACCGGCCGCCGCCGCCGCTCGGCGCCATCGTGCCGCACGATCTGCGCTATGCCGCAGAGGACGCCGACAGCAAGCTCACCCGCATCCGCGCGGAAATGCAAAAGCTCGCCGCCGATGTGCTCATGGTGTCGGACCCGCACGCCGTCTCCTGGCTGTTCAACATCCGCGGCAGCGATGTTCCCCACACGCCGGTGGCGCTCGCCTTCGCCATGATCCCCAAGGAGGGCCGCCCGGCGCTGTTCGTCGACCTGCGCAAACTCTCAAGCGACATGCGACAGCGGCTCGAAGAGATCGCCGAAGTCCGGCCGAGCGCCGCCTTCGAGCGCGATCTCGTCACGCTCGGCAAAGAGCATCGCGCCGTGCGACTCGATCCGAGCATCTGTCCCGAGGCTATCGCGCGGCTGATCGTCGAGTACGGCGGCGAGGTCGTGCGCGGCGCTGATCCGATCTTGCCGATGAAAGCGGTGAAGAACGCGGTCGAGATCGCGGGCGCGCGCGCGGCGCAACAGCGCGACGGCGTGGCGGTGACGCGCTTCCTCGCCTGGTTCGACCGCGAAGCGCTGCGCGGCACATTGACCGAAATCGACGCGGTCCAGGTGCTGGAGAGCTTTCGCCGCGACACCGGCCTGCTCAAGGACGTCTCATTTCCCACCATCGCCGGCGCCGGGCCGGATGGCGCCATCGTGCATTACCGGGTGACCCGCAAAAGCAATCGCCGCATCGCACCGGGCGAGCTGTTCCTGCTCGATTCCGGAGGCCAGTACGAGGACGGCACCACCGACATCACCCGGACCATCGCCGTCGGACCGCCGACTGCCGACATGCGCCGGAAATTCACCCTCGTGCTCAAGGGCCATATCGCCATCGCGCGCGCGGTGTTTCCCGACGGCACCACCGGCGCGCAACTCGATCCGTTCGCACGGCAATATCTCTGGCAGGCCGGGCTCGATTTCGATCACGGCACCGGCCACGGCGTCGGCAGCTATCTCTCAGTGCACGAGGGGCCAGCGCGAATCTCCAAGCTCGGCGGCGCACCGCTGAAGCGCGGCATGATCCTTTCCAACGAGCCCGGCTACTACCGCAGCGACGCCTACGGCATCCGCATCGAAAATCTGCTGCTGGTAACGGAAGCAGCGGCCGTAGCGGATGCGGAAAAACCGCTCAACACGTTCGAGACGCTGACATTGACCCCGATCGACAAGCGCCTCATCGAGCCCGCGATTCTGACCGCCGACGAGACCGCGTGGCTCAACGCCTATCACGCGCGCGTTCTCGATACGATCGCCCCGCTGATCGATGTGCACACGCGGGTCTGGCTGCTCGCGGCCACCACGCCGCTGCCCCGACGATGACCTCGCGCTAGCGAATGAGTTTTGCCCACTCATCTTCGGTCAGAACCGCAACGCCAAGTTTTTTCGCCTCGGCGAGCTTGGAGCCGGCGCCGGGCCCGGCGACGAGGTAATCCGTTTTTGCCGACACCAAACTGGCCACTTTCGCACCGAGACGCTTCGCGAGGGCCTTCGCCTCGTCGCGGGTCATCTTTTCCAGCGTGCCGGTGAACACCACGGTCTTTCCGGCTACGGCGGAATCCGTGCGCGGCCTCTCGGCCTCGCGGATGCGCACCTGCGCCGCAAGGTTTTCGACGCGGTTACGGTTGTGCGTCTCGCCGAAATAATCGCGCAGGCTCTCGATCACCGTGTCGCCGATCCGATCGAGAGCATCCATCTCCTGCTTGGCCCCCTCGTCACCCTCCGCGAGCTTCAGGCACGCCGCCAGGAAGGCGTCCCAGGTGCCGTAGCCGTGTGCCAGCGTTGTGGCTGTCGTGTCGCCCACACGCCAGATGCCGAGGGCGTAGATGAACCGCTCCAGCAGAATTTCGCGCCGCGCCTCAATGGCGCTGAATAGATTACGCACGGAGGTTTTGCCAAATCCTTCCTCCTCTTCGAGGTGGATTTTGTCGTTTCGCTCCCTCAGCGTGAAAATATCGGTCGGCTCCTTAACCCATCCACGCTCATAGAACAGCTCGATCTGCTTCTCGCCGAGTCCGTCGATGTCGAAGGCGCCGCGGGAAACAAAGTGCGTGAGATTCTTCACAGTCTGATAGGGGCAGGCGAACTCGCCGGTGCAACGGGCGACCGCGCCCTCCTCGCCCGTCGCCGTTTGTTCGCGTACCACGTCGGTGTGCAGGTAGCAGGGACACTTCTTTGGAAATTGATAGGGTTCGGCGCCGTGCTTCCGTTTTTCGAGCACGACGCCGAGCACCTGCGGAATGACGTCGCCGGCGCGCTGGATCGTCACCGTATCACCGCGGCGAACATCGAGCCGCTCGATCTCGTCGGCATTGTGCAACGTCGCGTTCTGCACCACGACGCCGCCGACGGTCACCGGCTCGAGCTTGGCAACCGGCGTCAGCGCGCCGGTGCGGCCGACCTGGATCTCGATGTCCTTGACGATTGTCGTCGCCTTCTCGGCCGGGAATTTGTGCGCGATCGCCCAGCGCGGCGAGTGCAAGTCGAAGCCGAGCCGCTCCTGCCAGTCGAGCCGGTCGACTTTGTAGACCACGCCGTCGATGTCGTAATCGAGCGTGGCGCGCCGCGCCTCGATCTCGCGATGGAATGCAAGGAGTGCCTCGACCGAGCGGCACGACTTGGTCAGCGGGTTGGTGGTGAAGCCGCAGCTTTCGAACCACTTGATCATGCCGGTCTGCGTGTTCGCCGGCATGTCGCTCATCTCGCCCCAGCCATAGGCGAAGAAACCGAGCGGCCGCGAGGCGGTGATCGACGGGTCCTTCTGCCGCAGCGAGCCGGCCGCGGAGTTGCGCGGATTGACGAACAGCTGTCCGCCGCTTGCGGCCTGGCGCTTGTTGAGGGCGAGGAAACCGTGCTTGGTCATATAGATTTCGCCCCGCACTTCGCACACCGCCGGCGCGGACTTTCGCTTGAGGCGGTGCGGGATGTCCTTCAGCGTCTTTACGTTGGCGGTGACGTCCTCGCCCACTTCGCCGTCGCCGCGCGTCGCGCCGGTGACCAGTTCGCCGTTCTCGTAGCGCAACGACATCGACAGGCCGTCGATCTTCGGCTCGGCGGAAAAGGCGATCTCCTCGTCGTCGCCAAGACGCAAAAAACGGCGGATGCGGCCGACAAAGTCGATGACATCCTGCTCGGCGAAGGCGTTGTCGAGCGAGAGCATCGGTACCGCGTGCCGGACCTTGGCGAAGCGCGCCGCCGGCGCCGCGCCGACACGCTGGGTCAGGCTTTCGAGCGTGCGGAGCTGCGGAAAGCGCGCCTCGATCGCGGCGTAGCGCTGTCGCAGACTGTCGTACTCGGCATCGGAAACCGTCGGCGCGTCCTCTTGATAATAGCGCCAGTCATGCTCGGCAATTTCCGCGGCGAGCCGCGCATGCTCGGCCTTCGCCTGCTTTTCCGTGAGATCCTCGACGGGCGTCTCGTTCTTGTCGCGGCGTGGCATGACCGGGCATCAACTCAACCAGCCGCACGGATCAAACGTTCGGCGGCGGCGCGGGCTTCCGCGGTGATCTCGGCGCCGGCGAGCATGCGCGCGATCTCCTCGCGGCGGCGCTCGACCTTAAGCTCGACCACGCGGGTCGCGACCCGCTTGCCCTTGGCCAGCGCGTCCTTGCTGATGAGATAATGCCGGTCGGCGCGCGCCGCCACTTGCGGCGCATGCGTCACCGCGATCACCTGCACGCCGGAGGCGAGCCGCGCCAGCCGGACGCCGATGGCGTCGGCAATAGCGCCGCCGACGCCGGTATCGATCTCATCGAAGATCAGCGTCGGCGCCGAGCCGCGGTCGGCAAGCACGACCTTGAGCGCTAGCAGGAACCGCGCCAGTTCGCCGCCGGAGGCGACCTTCATCAGCGGGCCCGGCCGGGTGCCGGGATTGGTGCGCACCCAGAACTCGATGCGCTCGAGACCTTCCGGCCCTTCGCCCTCGGCCTCGATTTGCGTGGAAAATTGCGCACGCTCGAGTTTGAGCGGCTTTAGTTCGGCATTGACCGCTTTGTCGAGCGCCTGCGCGGCGCGCGCCCGCGCCGCCGACAATGCCTGCGCCGCCTCCCGGTAGCGCGTCGCCGCGACCTGCGCGTCCTGCTCCAGCGCCACGAGCCGCTCGGCGCCCGCGTCGATCAGCGCCAGATCGTCCTCATAGCGGCGCGCCAGCGCCGCCAGCTCATCGATCGGCACATTGTACTTGCGCCCCGCCGCGCGCAGCGCGAACAGCCGCTCCTCGATGCGTTCGAGCTCCTGTGGATCGTATTGCGCGACGCCCAGCGCTTGTTCGAGATGCGTGCGAGCCTCGTCCAGCGCCGACAGCGCGGCGTCGATCGCCTTCACGACCGGCCCGATCAGCGCCGGCGCCTGCGCCGCGCGGCGCTCGAGGCGGCGCACCGCGGTCGCCAGCGGCGGCACCGGCGATTGCGGCCCGCTGATGCTGTCATGCGTCGCGCGCAAATCCTCCACGGCCTTTTCCGCCTGCATCATGGCGGCGCGCCGCTCGGCCAGCGCGGTCTCCTCGCCGGTTTCCGGAGCAAGACGGCGAAGTTCATCGACCGCGTGGCGAAGCCATTCGGCTTCGCGATGCGCGCGCTCGACATCGGCGCGATGCGCCTCGACCGCAGCTTTATGCGCACGATGCTCGTGCCAGAGACGGCTCACGTCGGCGGCGTCGCCCTCGATGCCGCCGAAAGCGTCGACGAGGGCGCGGTGCGTGGCCGCCTCGACAAAGGCGCGCTCATCGTGCTGGCCGTGGATTTCCACCAAAGCCGCGCCGAGCGCGCGCAGCACCTGCACGCTCACCGGCTGATCGTTGACAAAGGCGCGGGTGCGGCCGTCGGCGAATTGGACCCGGCGGACGATCAGCTCGTCGCCATCGCCGACATCCGTAACAAGATCGTTGGCCGCCAGGACGCGGCGCGCCGGATGGCCTTTGGCGACATCGAAGGCCGCAATCACCTGCCCCTGCTCGGCCCCGTGGCGCACCAGCGCCGCCTCGCCGCGCGCGCCGAGCGCCAGCGCGAAAGCGTCGAGCAGGATCGATTTGCCGGCTCCGGTCTCGCCGGTCAGCACGGCGAGACCGGAGCCGAAATCGATATCCAGGCGATCGATCAGGATGATGTCGCGGATGGAAAGTCTGGCGAGCATTGCAATGAATGATACGGTTGCCGGACGATGCTTTGCGCGTCATTGCGGTTCGCCGTGAAACGGCGAGTCCGGAATCCATAGCCACGGCCCGAGCAGAACTTGCACCGATCGCGATTATGGATTCCGGGCTCCTCGCTTCGCTCGGTCCCGGAATGACGAATCCAAGTACGCCAGATATACTAGCGTTTCCCCGCGCCCGCGTCAGGCGTTCAGCCCAGCCCCTTGAAAGCCCGGCTCATCCAGGAACCCTTGTTCTCGTTGGGCTCGCCGCCGGCGGATTTCACAAGCTTATAGGCGTCCTTGTACCAGGGACTATCCGGAAAATTGTGACCGAGCACGGCGGCCGCCGTCTGCGCCTCGTCCAAAATGCCGAGCGAAATATAAGCCTCGGTAAGGCGCTCCAGCGCTTCCTCGACCTCGCGTGTGGTCTGATACTGCGTCACGACCACTTTGAAACGGTTGATCGCGCCGGTGAAATCGCGCTTCTTCATATAGAAACGGCCGATCTCCATCTCCTTGCCCGCGAGCTGGTCCCGCGCCAAGTCGATCTTTTTCTTGGCACTGATGGCGTATTCGGTATCCGGATATTTGCGCACCACGTCTTCCAGCGCGCTGACGGCTTTGTCCGCCCGCGCCTGATCGCGGGTGACGTCCAGAATCTGGTCGTAATAGGAGGCGCCGATCAGATATTGGGCATAGGCCGCATCCGGGCTGCCGGGATGCAGCGTCACGTAGCGCTTGGCGGAGTTGACGCAATCGTCGTATTTCTGCGCCTGATAATACGAGTAGGCCGACATGAGCAGCGCCTTGCGCGCCCAGTCGGAATACGGATTCTGGCGATCCACTTCGTCGAACTTCTTCGCCGCACTCTCGTATTCCTGCTTGTTGTTGAGCAGGAAAAGCCCCTCGTTATAGAGCTTGTCGGCGGGATCGTCGGGGACGCGGTCGTCGTCCTTGTTGAATATGCTGCAGCCGATCAGCGGCGCAGCGAAGAACGCCAGCGCAATAAGTCCGGCCAGCGCACGCAGCCTGCAACCGGATCTTCGCGATCCTCGTAACCGCAACATCATGAGCGTGATGAGAATCCCGTCCCGCCGACGCGTTCGCTCCTGCCGCGCCTCGTGCGCGTTGGCAGAGCGCGCGTCGGCCCATCAGTAAATAGGCTGACAATCGGCCGGGATTAAGGCAAAAAAGTCAAGTAAATCAAGAGACGTCCGGCCCGTAAGCCGGCGCCGCAAAGCCCACCGCGAGATCGGCGTGCCCGCGCACGCGGCGCACCGGCTCCTCCATCTCGCCGTAGGCCCAGGCGCTCGGATCGGCCATCAATGCGGTGACCACCGCATGATTGAGCTTATGCCCGCCGCGCACCGACCGATAGGCGCCGATCAGCGGCGCGCCGGCAAGCGCCAGGTCGCCAATGGCGTCCACCGCCTTATGGCGGACGAACTCATCGGGGAAACGCACGCCCTCGGCGTTGAGGATGCGGTTCTCCGCAACCACGACCGTATTCTCGAACGAGGCGCCGAGCGCATAGCCCGCGCTCCACAGCTTCGCGACATCGCGCATGAAGCCGAAAGTTCGCGCGCGCGCCAGCTCGCGACGGAACAGGTCGGGCTCGACGTCGATGGCGAATGTCTGACGCCCGATCAGCGGGTGATCGAATTGAATTTCGGTTTCGACACGCAGGCCGCGCCAGTGCGGCCGCAGCTCGCCATAGCAGCCGTCCGCGTTGACCCGTATCGGCTTTAGCACCTTGATGTAGCGCCGCGGCGCCGACATTGTCGCAATGCCGGCCTGGTCGATCGCCTCGACGAATGGCGCGGCGCTGCCGTCCATGATCGGAACTTCGGGGCCGTCGACCTCGACCACGGCGTTATCGACGCCAATGCCGTACAAGGCAGCGAGCACATGTTCGGTGGTTGATACCGCGGGGCCGCTCTGATCGCCGAGCACGGTGGCGAATTCGGTCGCCGTCACGGAACGGAAATTGGCGGTAAGTTCGCGGTCTCCTTGGCCGTCACTGCCGCAACGCCAGAACACGACACCAGTATCCGCCTCGGCCGGATGAAGCGTTACGGTGACTGGCGAACCGGAATGTACGCCGATACCGGCAACAGTTACCTGCTCGCGCAGGGTCGTCTGCCTGCCAGCTTGCATGCCCCTCGTCATGCCCTCGTCCTACACCTCATAGCCGGACTGCCTGAGCAATCGGGCTAACCCCAACTGAGGAATGCGAAGGTTTGTACAAAGGAGCCTTTTTCGCCAGACCCCCAGAGTACCCCAACACGAATCCCCTCCGACGGGCTGAAACTATACCGGCGACATGGTGTCCGGCCAATTCACTGTTTCTTACCGACTGTTACCTCTTTCCGGCCGCACTCTTGTCGGCAAGACGCCGCAAGCGCCGTCCGGCATCGGCCCAATCCGCGGTGGGTCGGCTCCAGATTGGCGCTGAGCAATGGCTTACGTCGTGGATAGCGGAGCAAATTCAGCAACTTGATCGCAGCAGGCTCGGGCCAGCCGTCGCCAAAAGCGGCGGCATGCCGGTCGCCGTTTTGCGGGCGCTCCACCGCGGCTTTAGTTCGCCTGTCGGCGCAGGAATGCCGGAATGTCCAGCTGGTCCTCTTCGCTGCGGTTATGCACAGGGGCCTGCCGACCGTGCTGATCCAGACCCTGCGGCGCAGCACGTTTGGCATAGTCGGAGACCGGGTCTGGGCGCGATTCAGCGCGCGGCTGCGGACGTCCGGCAAGCCGTTCGGCCGCGGGTTGCGCCGGCATCGGCGCGCCCGGTGCGCCCCGCGAGCTTGGCAGCGGTTCCTCTGCCTCCGGCTCGCGGCGGCCCAGACCGACCGCCGCCAACCGCTGCAGCAGGGACATCCGGCGTTTCTCGGGGTGCTCCTCCGGTGCGAGTTCGCCGCGCCGGGCACGAATCTCGTTTTGCGCCGGGACCGGCAGTTCATCGATCCGCGGCATGCGCAGTGCGCGCTGCGGCAGCCGTTCCGGCTGCGGCGGAATAAACACCTCCGACTCGTGCGAGTCCGGCCCGCTTGTAGCCGGATCGATAAACAACGAGGGCTTGGGACCAAGCGGACGGATCGTGACTTCTTGTCTGGTGCTCTGCGGCAGCAGCGCCGCGGCGACCGCCGCTTTGGCCGATTCGATCGAGACGTTGACGGAAGCCGGCGCCGCAACGGCCGGAGCGGCAGCAACCGGCCGGGCCGACTCCGTTCGCTCGATGCGTTCCGCTAGCCGCTCGTTGTCGGCACGCAGCCGCTGAGCGACCTCCGCGATTCGCGCCTCCGCCGCCGATACCGGCGGCCGTTGCGCGAAGGCGTGATCGATACCGGTCGCGACCACCGAAACGCGGATGATGCCATCGAGACCCTCGTCGAACGTCGCGCCGACGATGATGTTGGCATCCTGGTCGACCTCGCCGCGGATCCGCGTTGCCGCTTCGTCGACTTCGTAAAGCGTAAGGTCGCGGCCGCCGGTGATGGAGATGAGGAGCCCCTTGGCTCCTTTCATCGAGGCATCGTCGATCAGCGGATTGGAGATCGCCGCTTCGGCGGCCGCCAGCGCGCGCTTCTCGCCCTCGGCCTCGCCGGTGCCCATCATCGCCTTGCCCATCTCGCGCATGACGGCGCGGACGTCGGCGAAGTCGAGATTGATCAGGCCATCCTTGACCATGAGATCGGTGATGCAGGCGACGCCGGAATACAGCACCTGATCGGCCATGGCGAACGCGTCGGCAAAGGTCGTCTTCTCGTTCGCCACGCGGAACAGGTTCTGATTGGGAATGATGAGCAGCGTGTCGACGCACTTCTGCAGTTCGGTAATGCCGCCTTCGGCGATGCGCATGCGCCGCTGGCCTTCGAAATGAAACGGCTTGGTGACGACGCCGACAGTGAGAATGCCGATCTCCTGCGCCGCCTTGGCGATGATCGGCGCCGCGCCGGTGCCGGTGCCGCCACCCATGCCCGCCGTGACGAACACCATGTGCGCGCCGGAAAGGTGGTCGCGAATCTCGTCGATCACTTCTTCGGCGGCGGCGCGGCCGACGTCGGGCTGCGAACCGGCGCCGAGGCCTTCGGTCACCTGCGCGCCCATTTGGATGATGCGCTCAGCCTTCGACATGGTGAGTGCCTGCGCATCGGTATTCGCCACAACGAAATCGACGCCCTGCAGGCCGGCGGTGATCATGTTGTTGACGGCATTGCCGCCGGCGCCGCCGACGCCGAACACGGTAATGCGCGGCTTGAGCTCACGGATGTCGGGGATTCTCAGATTGATGGTCATTTGCTTGCCTCTTCTTTCATGCGCGGGCGTCGACGACGCCCGACCCCGGCCGATCCGCCACCGGCCGTTGTGATGTCACTCGTAACTTCTTGGCTTCGAATCTGCGGGCCATCAGAAACTCTCGCGAAGCCATTGTCCGACGCGGGCGAAATAGCCGCCCGTGCCACTCATCAGGTACCGCTTACCGCGTGTTTCGAAGTACTCGAGATGCGCCGCTTGCGGGTAGACGAGAAGTCCGGTCGCCGCGGCGAAGGCTGCGCCCTTGGCCGCGTCCGGCAGTCCGGCGATGCCCAACGGCCGCCCGATCCGCACTGGGCGGCCGAGAATGCGGGCAGCAAGCTCCGGCAATCCGGTAAGCTGACTCGCGCCGCCGGTTAGGATCACGCGACCGCGCTGCTCGGCTGCGAACGAAGACGCCGCGAGCCGGTCGCGCACCATTTCCAGGATTTCCTCGACGCGCGGCTTGATGATGTGTACCAGCGCCGCCCGGGGCACGAATTGCGCCTGCTCGCGCTCCTCGGCGCTGATAGGTGGCACCGTGATCATATCGCGTTCGTCCGATCCCCCGACGAGCACACTGCCATAAAACGTCTTGATTCGCTCGGCGTCGGCGATGTTGGCGTTCAGGCCGCGCGCAATGTCGAGCGTGACGTTAAGTCCGCCCAGCGCGAATCCTTCCGAATGAATGAAGCGGCCGCTGACGAATACCGCCATAGTCGTTGTGCCGGCGCCCATGTCGACGACCGCCGCACCGAGATCGGCCTCGTCGTCGGCCAACACTGACAGGCCGGCGACGTAGGGACTCGCGACCATGGCCTCGACGGCGAGATGGCAACGCTCGACCGCAAGCGTCAGATTGCGCGCCGCCGCAACGTCGGTGGTGGCGACATGCATGTCGACCCCGAACCGCGCGCCGAGCATGCCGCGCGGATCGCGGATACCGTTGCTGCCATCGATCGAAAACCCGATCGGCAGCGAATGCAGCACGGCGCGGCTGTCGCGCATCGAATGCCGGTTGCCGGCGGCCAGCACGCGCGCGATATCGCCCTCGGAGACCGCGGAGCCGGCGATATCGATCTCGGCAGCGAACAATTCGCTGGCCAGCCGGCCGGCCGATATCGACAGCACGACCGACTCGATCTCGACCGATGCAGTGCGCTCGGCGCCATCCACGGCCTGGCGAATGGCTTCCTCGGCCTGCGCGAGATTGACCACGCCGCCGCCCTTGGTGCCGCGGGCGCCGGCATGGCCGAAGCCGACCACCTCGATGGCGTGGCTGCGGCGGGTCAGGACCTGCTGCGGGCCATGCGGCCGCAGCCGCGCAATCAGGCAAGCGACCTTGCTGGAGCCGATGTCGAGCGCGGCAACAAGAGCGCTGCGCCGCGGCGAGATCGGCTTCATCTTGGGGGTGAGGCCATAATGCAGGGCGCTCATGCGTCGCCCGCCTTTTTCTTCTTCTTGTCCTTCAGCGCGTCGTCGCGGGCCTGGGCCGCGGCATCGGACAGCCGCACGGTGACGCGGTCGAGCAGCCGCAGATCGACGGCGACGATGCCGCGCGACAACAGTTTCTTGTCACGGTCGAGCGCCACCAGCCGGTCGAGCGCTTGCTCGACATTGGCTTCCGGCAAGCGCACGTCGATGCCGTTGTTGAGCCGCAGGTTCCAGCGCCGTTCCGCCACCAACACCGACGCGTGCACCACCGAGCGAATGTCGGGGTAGCGGTCGACGATGGCGAGGAAATCCTTGGCCTGGCGCTGCGCGCCGCGCCCGACCACCAGCGGTAGCCCGAGATAGCGGTTCTCGACGGACGGTTCGAGGACGGTGCCGTCGGCGGCAATGACGCTGACGCGGCCGTCCTTCTGCCACAGCGCAAAAGCCTGCCGCTCGGTAATGGTGATCTGCAGGCGGTCCGGATAGAGCTTGAGAACCGCCGCATCGGCGATCCAAGGATTCGCCAACAGCCGCGTCCGCGCCGCCGCGGCATCGAGGAACAACAGCGAGGCGCGCCCGGTCACGCCGGCGGTGGTGAGAATCTCTTCGCGGCTGACTTCCTTCGGTCCGGTGAGCGAAATGGCCGCGATACGAAACCCGGCCGCGTTCGCCGCCCCGTCGCGGGCATCCTTCAACCAATCGGCGATTGCGGCGACGTGGCCGCCCGCGAAGGCGCCATAGCCGAGCGTCGCGGCAAGAAGAAGCACCGACGCGGCGACGCCGACGCCAGGCGGCGGCAGCCGCACCATCCGCAAAACCCAGCGCCCCATCAACCGGCGATAGGACGCGAGCCACGCCAGGCGGTCGGTGCGACCGCGAAGATGATCTTTGGCGCGCCGAAGATGCGGCGCGTCAAACGACGTTCCGGTCTCTTCCACCGCTGCTTCCAGCCTTGGCCCCGACCGCATCAGCGGTTGGTCGAGGCGTCCTCCACCATCCATCGCACCAGCTCATCGAAGGTGATGCCCGCGTAGGCAGCAAGCTCGGGAACGAGCGAGGTCTCGGTCATGCCCGGCTGCGTATTGACCTCAAGACAGACCAGCTTTCCCGTCCCCCGATCGTCGTAGCGAAAGTCAGCGCGGCTCACGCCGCGGCAGCCGAGCGCACTATGGGCAGCCAGCGTGAGTCTTCGGACCTCCTGGTAAACATTTGGTAAAATTGGCGCCGGCAGCAGATGTTTGGAGCCGCCGGCGGCATATTTCGCCTCGTAATCGTAGAACCGCGTCGCCGGCACGATCTCGATGACGTCGAGCGGCCGGTCGCCGAGCACGGCGCAGGTGAGTTCCTTGCCCGGGATGTAGCGCTCGATCATGACCTTGTCGCCGAACGGCCAGTCGTCGCGGTAAAGCTCCTGCGGCGGATGCGGATGTTGCTCGGTGACGATAAAGACGCCGACGCTCGATCCTTCCGCGATCGGCTTGACCACATAGGGCGGCGGCATGAGATGGCGGCGCCCCGCTTCGAACCGCGACACCACCACTTCCTCCGCGACCGGGACGCCGGCGGCGCGGAACAGCGCCTTGGCAAAATCCTTCTGCATGGCGAGCGCGGAGGCCAAGACACCGGAATGGCTGTAGGCAATGCCGAGGATTTCCAGGACGCCTTGCAGCGTGCCGTCCTCGCCGGGCCGGCCGTGCAGCACATTGAGCGCGACGTCGGGCTTAATCGCCGTGAGCGCCGCCGCAACGTCACGCCCGGTATCGATCGGCGTCACGCGGTAGCCGAGCCGGGCGAGGGCGTCGGCGCACGCCTTGCCCGAGCGCAATGAGATTTCGCGCTCTGCCGACCAGCCTCCCATCAGAACGGCGACGTGCTTGGTCATGCCCCAGCCCGGCACCTATGCCGGTTCGGTTGATTCGCTGGGTCACCAATAGAATCCACAATTGTCGAAAGGTCGAGAGTCTCGGACGCTCGGAGCGTTCGTATTATTTTGGCACCCCGATCCGCTTGATCTCCCATTCGAGATCAACGCCGGAATGCTCTTTGACCCGCCGCCGCACAGTCTCGCCGAGCGCCTCGATGTCGGCGGCGGTCGCGTTGCCGAGATTGATTAAGAAATTGCAGTGCATCGCCGACACTTGCGCGTCGCCGACGCGCAAGCCGCGGCAGCCGGCGGCGTCGATAAGCTGCCAGGCCTTCTGCCCAGTCGGATTTTTGAAGGTCGAGCCGCCGGTGCGGCTTTTGACCGGTTGGGTGGCCTCGCGCGCTTCCGTGATCTTGTCCATCTCGGCGGCGATGACGGCAGCGTCGCCGCGTTCGCCGCGAAACGTGGCTCGCGTGAAGATGTAATCGTCGGGCGCGCCGCAATGCCGGTAGGCAAAGCGCATGTCGGCGTTGCCGAGCACACGGACGCGGCCGGCGCGATCGACGGCGCGGGCCTCGATCAACGCATCCTTTGTCTCGCGTCCATAGGCGCCGCCGTTCATGCGCAGCGCGCCGCCGATGCTGCCGGGAATGCCGCGCAGGAACGACAGCCCGGCAATGCCGGCCTCCTGCGCCGCGCGCGCGACCTTGACGTCGGGCACCGCAGCGCCGGCGCGCACGTCGACGCCGTCGATGACAATGTCGCTAAAGCCGCGCCCGAGCCTGACGGCCACGCCCGGCACGCCGCCATCACGTACGATCAGGTTGGAGCCGAGCCCAATCACGGTGACGGGGATTTCGGCTGGCAGGTTGGCCAGCAGATAACCAAGGTCGTCATCGCCCTCCGGCATGAACAAAACTTGCGCCGGCCCGCCAACGCGGAACCAGGTCAGCGCCGCGAGCGACTGATTTCCCAGGAGCCGGCCGCGCAGCGCCGGCATTTTCGACTTCAAGCCGGCGACAATGTCGGGAAAGCTCATGCGGCGGCCCCCGCCACCTGGTCGAGCCACGCCGCCAGCACGTCGCCGCCGGCTTCGTGCGTCGCCGGACCGAGCCTGCGCGCCTGCGCCCGCAAGTCACGCGGATCGATGCCCGCCTTGCCGAGTTCGACGGCGTGGCCGACAAGCCAATTCTCGAACCGCGCCGGCTCGGTCTCCAGATGAAACTGCAATGCGAGTTGCGACGGCGTGCGCGCGAACCCCTGCACCGGACAATGCTGCGTAGAAGCGAGCCGTGCGCAACCTTCCGGCAATTCGCAATTGTCACCGTGCCAGTGCAGCACCGGCGTCGCGCCGAGCGCCGACAGCACCGAGGCCTGACCGGCTTCCGTCAGCATTAAGGGCGCCCAGCCGATCTCCTTGACCGGTCCCGGCGCCACCCGCGCGCCGAGCGCCACCGCCATGATCTGCGCTCCGAGGCAGATGCCGAGCATCGGTTTGTTCGACTCGATGCGGGCGGCTACCGCGGCAATTTCCTCGCCGATGAACGGATAGGCGTCGCGCTCGTACACGCCGATCGGACCGCCCAGCACGATCACCAGATCAGGCGCGCCCAGCGTTTCGGCATCGAACGGCTGGATGCCGGCGTCGAGATAGCGCACGTCATAGCCGCGCGCGGCAACCAGCGGGCCGAGCAGGCCGAGATCCTCGAAGGCGACGTGGCGAATCGCCAGGCATTTTTTCATCATGGCGCGATGGCTCTAGTGGACCGCCGCCAATTCCCCCGGCAGCGCATAGGCCCATTGTGTGATCGAACCGGCGCCAAGGCAGACGACATAGTCGCCGGTCCGTGTCATTCCGGCCACCAGCCCGGCAAGCTTGTCGGGGCCGTCCAGCGCGACGGCGCGGCGGTGGCCGTGGGTGCGCAGCCCCTGCACCAGCGCATCGCGATCGACGCCTTCGATTGGCGCTTCGCCGGCCGGATAGACCGGCGCGACAATCACGGCGTCGGCGTCGTTAAAGCAGCTGCAGAACTGCTCGAACAAGGCGGCAAGCCGGGTGTAGCGATGCGGTTGCACGATGGCGATCACCTGGCCCTTGGTCGATTCGCGCGCCGCCTTGAGTACCGAGGCGATCTCGACCGGATGGTGGGCGTAATCGTCGATGATGGTGACGCCGTTCCAGATACCGGTGCGGGTGAAGCGGCGCCGCACGCCGCCGAAATTGGCCAGCGCGTTGCGGATCACATCGTCGCCGATGCCAAGTTCGTGGGCGACTGCGATCGCCGCCGTCGCGTTGAGCGCATTGTGCCGCCCCGGCATCGGCAGCGCGACATTCTTGATCTCGTGCAGGAATTGTCCGGCGCGGTCGCGAAATACGATGGTGAAGAGTGAAGTTCCGCCGGCGTGCGAGACATCGACCAGCCGCACATCGGCCTGCGGATTTTCGCCATAGGTGACGATGCGATGATCCTCGATGCGGCCGACCAGGCTCTGCACCACCGGATGGTCCGTGCACATTACCGAAAACCCGTAGAACGGCACGTTCTCGACAAAGGCGCGAAACGCCTCCTGCACGGCGTCGAAGGTCTTGAAGTGGTCGAGGTGCTCGGGATCGATGTTGGTGACGATGGCTATATCGGTTGGCAGCTTGAGAAACGTGCCGTCGGACTCGTCGGCCTCGACCACCATCCACTCGCCGGCACCCAGCCGCGCATTGGTGCCATAGGCGTTGATAATGCCACCGTTGATCACCGTCGGATCGAAGCCGTCGGCATCGAGCAGCGCCGCCACCATCGACGTGGTGGTGGTCTTGCCGTGCGTGCCGGCAATGGCGATGCAGCTTTTCAGCCGCATCAGCTCCGCCAGCATCTCGGCGCGGCGCACCACCGGCAGGCCCTGAGCGCGCGCGGCGACCAGCTCGGGATTGTCCGGCTTGATCGCCGAAGAGACGACGACGACCCGGACGCCGGTCAAATTCGCGGCCGCATGCCCGACCGCGATCCTCACGCCCTTGTCGCGCAACCGTTTGACGTTGGCGCTCTCGGCCTGGTCGGAGCCCCGCACGGTATAGCCGAGGTTCATCATCACCTCGGCGATGCCGCTCATGCCGATGCCGCCGATGCCGACGAAATGCACCGGGCCGATGTCGTGCGGCAATTTCATAGGCTCTCCCAAACTCGCTGACACAGCCGCGAACCTACTGGTTTGCGCCTTGCGCCGCCACCTCGAGCACGAGGTCGGCGAGCCGGTCTGAGGCATCGAGCCTGCCCAAGGATTGCGCCGCCGCCGCCATAGCTGCGAGACGCTGTGGCGCCGCTGCAAATGCGGCAATCTCTGCCGCGAGCCGCGGCGGCGTAAAATCCTCCTGCGCCAGCCGAATCGCGCCGCCGGCGCTGGCCAGCACGCCGGCATTGGCGAACTGGTCCTGATCGAGCGCGTGCGGCAGCGGAACCAGGATCGCCGGCCGGCCGATCGCCGCAAGCTCGGCGACGGTGGAGGCGCCGCAGCGCGCAACCACCAGATGGCTCGCCGCCATGCGCGCCGGCAGATCGGGGAAAAACGACGCGACTTCGGCGGAGACGGCGAGATTCTCATAGGCGCCGCGCACGCGGCTCAGATCCTCCTCGCGGGCCTGCTGGACGATGGCGAGCCGCGCGCGCAGGCCCGATTTGAGTCTTTCGATCGCAGCCGGGACGATCTCGGCCATGATCCGCGCGCCTTGGCTGCCGCCGAAAATCAACAGCCGCAACGGATCGCGCACGGCCGGATAGGGCGTTGCCGCCGCAGCGACCACGGCGGGTCGAACCGGATTGCCAGTCAGCGTCGCCTTGGCCGCAAGGCGAGGCTCGGTGCGGAGGACGTCGGGAAATGTGGTGGCGATCGCGGTGACGCGCGGCGCCAACAGCCGATTGGCCCGCCCGATGATCGCGTTGGCGTCGTGGATCAGGGTCGGAACGCCGCGCCAGGCCGCCGCCAGCAGCGGCGGGATGGTCGGATAGCCACCGAAGCCGATCACCGCCGCCGGTTTGAGCCGGCCGATCAGTGCCCAGGCCTGGGCGAGGCCAACGCCGAGCATGGCGGCGGTTCGCGTCACGGCGACCGGATTGCGCGCGCGCAGTGTCGCGCTCGCGACGACGTGGGTGGCTTGGTCTGGGAAGGCGCCGCCATAGCGCGCCGCCCGCCGGTCGGTGACGAGATGAACGCCGATGCCGCGCTTCGCCAGTGCCGCCGCGAGCGCCTCGGCTGGAAACAGATGGCCGCCCGTCCCGCCGGCCGCCACCAGCACCGGCGCCCGGGCCCGCTCGGGCATCAAATGCCTCGGCCGGCGAGCGCCATCTCACCGGCAAGCTGGGCGCGCGGTCGCTCGCGGGTGAGCGCGATCAGCATGCCCATGCCGTAGGCGAGCGAGATCAGCGACGAGCCGCCGTAGGAAATGAACGGCAAGGTCATTCCCTTCGCCGGCATCAGATGCAGATTCACGGCCATGTTGATGGTCGATTGCAGTCCGAACAGGATCGCCAGTCCCGCGGCGGCAAACCGGATGAAGGCATCATCATTTCGCATCGCCTTGGTCAGCGCGCGGATCACGATGAAGGCGAACAGAGCCACGAGAATGAGGCAGAGCACGACGCCGAACTCCTCCGCGGCCACCGCGAACACGAAATCGGTATGACCCTCCGGCAGGATGCGCTTGATTGTGCCCTCGCCCGGCCCGCGGCCAAACCAGCCGCCGCGAATAAACGATTCGGTCGCGATGTCGATATTGAAGGTGTCGCCGGAGGTGGGATCGAGGAAGCGGTTGATGCGCTGCGCCACATGCGGGACGGTGTAGAAGGCGGCGATCAGACCGAGGCTCGCCGTAGCGCCGAGCCCGAGCACCCAAATGAAACGCATGCCCGCCATATAGAACAGCGCGCCCCATACCAGCGTGATGAGCATGGTCTGGCCGAAATCCGGCTGCAGCACCAATAACCCGACCACGACGATGAGCAGCGCCAGCGCGGCGGTGTTCGCCGGCATGTCGGCGCGCTTGCCCGATTCGCCGAACAGCCAAGCGATCAGGATCACGAACGCCGGCTTGAGAAACTCCGACGGCTGGATGTTGACGCCGAGGACCACCAGCCAGCGCCGCGCACCCTTGATCTCGGCGCCGAAATAAGGGGTCAGGGCCACCAGAACGAGACTGACGGCGAAGACGATCAGCGAGATCTGCCGGATCTCGCGCGGCGACAGAAACGATGTCGCGATCAAGACGCCGGCGGCGGGAATGAGAAAGAGCACCTGACGGTTGACGAAATGGAACGGGTCAAGGCCGATGCGCGCGGCCACCGGCGGGCTTGCGGCCAAGCACAGCACGATGCCGCCGAGCATCAGCGCACCCAGCGCCGCCAGCGTCAGCCGATCGACCGTCCGCCACCATTCGCTCAACGGCGTAGGTTGCGCGCGCGAGGCCATGGCGTCCCCAAAAAGAAATTCCCGCCTAGTCCTGGCACCGCCTTGGTTTCCAGGTGATTAAGGTCGAATTGAACCGATAAGCATTTCAGGAACCCTGGACTCCGCTTGTGATCCGTCGAAAAGCCCCGCTCTCACGTCCAGCGTCAGGCTTTCACTTCCTCGGCCGGCATCGGGGAGCGGTCGACTCGCCGGCGCCACCATTCGAGCGTCAGCCAATGAATCGGCGAAAGAACGACGGCGGCCGCGATCGTCGAGGCTGCTATCGACGCGATAGTCGCCGAGGAAACGCTGCCGGGCGATCATCGGGAACAGCGCGTAGAGCTCGGGCAGGCTCGACATTGCGGAATCGATCGACTGGCCAATCAGCGGCCAGGTCGGCACGTCGGCGCCCATCGGCGGGGTCGTGGCCAGCCAATTCAGCAGCGGTTGGTTCGCCAGATAGGCGTGCGTGCAACCCGACCGCGTCCGCAGCAATCCGCCGCGCACGAAATAAACCTGGATCGGCACGTGTCCGAGATAAAGACCCCACCAGCCAGCCAGCCGGTACCGAGCGCATTGCCCGCTTGATGCGCGGCACGTTCGTGTCCCAGCCGTCGCAGAAGTACACGTCGTCTTCGAGCACGATGACGCGGTCGAATCCCCTCCTGACCGCGTCCCGCGCGACCAAGCAGTGACTCTCCCAGATGGCGCAGTTGGCATTGTGTCCCCGCCGGGGACGGAAGAAGGTCACCTGCCGGCATAGCCCGGTGGCATGCAAATGCGCGGCGGCTTGCCCAGCCCGGTGCGGCTGCTCCTGCAGAGAGATGCAGTAAATCGCCTGCACGTCGGGACCGAGCGTCGCGGCGCGACGCTCGCCGTTGCAATACGGGCACCGCTCGTTGCGCGGGACCGCAGCGAAGAAAGCCCCGGTCATGCGCAAACGACCACGATTTGAAGTGTCAGCGCAGCCGAAGAACGACCCCTGGATATTGCGCCCACCGGTTGTCCCCCACCTATGCCAAACGAGCACATCTCAAGGCAGTCGGCCAGAAGTGAAATCGCGCCAAGCCGATTTCCCGGGCTCCCCCGAGGAGCCGACGCTGCTGGTAGTCCTGCTGAACGGTGGGCAATTCATTGCACCACGACACCAGGCAGTGCCCGCACGAGCGCCCGGAAGGCATCGCCGCGGATCTCGAAGTTCCGATATTGATCGAACGATGCGCAGGCGGGCGAGAGAAGCACGACGGGTTCCGCCGGCGCCGAAGCTGCCGCATCGCACGCAGCCGCTGCGAGCGCGTTGTCGAGCGTGCCGGCGATCTCGTGCGGCACGTCGTTCGCAAGCGTAGCGGCGAACTCATCCGCCGCCTCGCCGATCAGATACGCCTTGCGGATGCGCGGAAAGAACGCCCGCAGCGATTCGATGCCGCCGGTCTTTGGTTTGCCGCCGGCGATCCAGAAAATGTCGCTGAAGCAGGCGAGCGCTTGCGCCGCCGAATCGGCGTTGGTCGCCTTGGAATCGTTGACGAAAAGCACGGCCCCGCGCCGGCCGACTTCCTCCATCCGATGCGCAAGGCCGGGAAACGAACGAAGGCCGGCCTGGATCGCCGCCGGCCCGATGCCGAGCGCCAGCGCCGCCGCCGCCGCGCAGGCGGCGTTCTGCGCATTGTGCAGCCCGCGCAGCGAGCCGATGCCGCCGATCTCGGCAACTTGAAAGATGCCCGCAGCGTCGGCGTGCATGATGCGTGCGCCCTCGACATAAATCCCATTGGTCGGCTTCTGCCGCACCGAGACCCGGACGACGTGTTTGCCGGCCTGCTCCAGCCGATCGGCGACAGCCCGGCACCACGCGTCATCGAGGCCGATGATGGCAGTCCCTTGGTTCGGCACGCCGGCGACCAGACGTTCCTTCACCGCCGCATAGTGATCCATGGTGCCGTGGCGATCGAGATGATCTTCGCTGAGGTTGATGAGGATGCCGACCGAGGGATCGAGCGAGGGAGCGAGATCGATCTGGTAGGACGAACACTCGATGACGTGAACGCGGCCCGCGTCCGGCGGCTCCAACGACAGGATCGCTGTACCGATATTGCCGCCGAGCTGTTCGTCCAGGCCGGCCGACGCTGCGAGGTGGGCGACCAGCGCCGTGGTCGTCGATTTGCCGTTGGTGCCGGTGATGGCGACGAAAGGCGCGTCCGGCGCGATGCGGCGGCGCTCGCGGCAGAACAGCTCGATGTCGCCGATCACCTCGACAGCGGCTTGCTGCGCCAGCCGGACGATCCCATGCGGCGCCGGGTGGGTGAGCGGAACGCCGGGCGCCAAAACGAGCGCCGCGAATTTGGACCAGTCGGCGTCGCGCAAATCGGTGGTGGGAATGCCTGCGGCATTGGCCTTCGCCACGCTTTGCACATCATCGTCATAGGCGACGACGTCGGCACCGCCAGCCAGGAGTGCACTCGCGCTCGCGAGCCCCGAGCCGCCCAGCCCGAACACGGCGACCTTTTTGCCGGCGAAGGTCGTGACCGCGATCACGACCAAGCTACCGCAGCTTCAAGGTCGAGAGCCCGGCCAGCGCGAGCACGACCGCGACGATCCAGAAGCGAATAACGATCTGCGGCTCGGTCCAGCCGAGCTGCTCGAAATGGTGGTGGATCGGCGCCATCTTGAAGACGCGCTTTCCGGTAAGCTTGAACGACACCACCTGGACGATGACGGAGACCGCCTCGAGCACGAACAGGCCGCCGATGACGGCGAGCACGATCTCGTGCTTGGTGGCGACTGCGATCGCGCCGATCATGCCGCCGAGCGCCAGCGAGCCGGTATCGCCCATGAAGATCGAAGCCGGCGGCGCGTTGAACCAGAGAAAGCCGAGGCCGGCGCCGAGCACGGCGCCGCATAGCACCGACAGCTCGCCGGTGCCGGCCACGTAGTGGATTTGCAGATAATCGGCGAACACCGCGTTGCCAGAGAGATAGGCGATCGCGCCGAAGCTCGCGGCGGCGATCATCACCGGAACGATGGCGAGACCGTCGAGGCCGTCGGTCAGATTTACGGCGTTTCCCGCGCCGACGATGATGAAGATCGCGAACAGAACGTAGAACCAGCCGAGATTGATCACCAGTTCCTTGAAAAAAGGAAACACCAGCGAGTTCGAAAACGGCCCGCGCCCGAGCTGGACCAGCGCAACGCAGGCCACCCCCGCAACGATCGCTTCGATGCCCAGTCGGGCAATGCCGGAAAATTCGTTGTGGGTCTGTCTCGTGACTTTGAGGTAATCGTCGTAGAAGCCGACCAGCCCGAAGCCGAGCGTGACCCAGAGCACCACCCAGACATAAGGATTGGTAGGGTTAGCCCACAACAGAGTCGAGACCACCATGCCGGAGAGAACCATCAGCCCGCCCATCGTCGGCGTGCCGGCCTTGCTGATGATGTGCGATTTCGGGCCGTCGGCGCGGATCGGCTGGCCTTTGCCCTGCAGTAATCGCAGCCGGCCGATGATGGACGGGCCGAACAAGAAGACGAAGAGCAGCGCGGTGATGACCGCGCCGCCGGTTCGGAACGTGATGTAGCGAAAAACGTTGAGGACAGTCACTTTGTCCGACAAATCGACCAGCCAATAGAGCATCGCATCAACCTTGCACGGACGCGGTTTCGAAGGTGCCGCTTTCCAACGAGTCTTGGCGCATCGACAGCCGTTGCAGCGCCTTGACGATGGGCGCCATGCGCGAGCCGAGCGAGCCCTTGACCATGACGACATCGCCGGCACGGATAGCGGACAGAACTTGCGCCTCGAGCGCGGCGGAGTCTTCTGCATAGCCGCCGCGGCGGCTTGCGGGAAGAGCCTGCCACAACGCGCGCATCAGCGGCCCGCAGCAGAACACGAGGTCGACCGCGTTGGCGACGACCGCCTCGAGCAGCCCGCGATGCAGCGCTCGCCCGCGCGGCCCGAGTTCGAGCATATCGCCGAGCACGGCGATCCGTCGTCCGCGCGGGCCGATCGGCGCCTGGCCGAGTAACGCCAGCGCCGCATCGACCGAAGCCGGGTTGGCGTTATAGCTATCGTCGATGACGCGCGCCGGCCCGCCGGGCAGATCGATCTCAATCGACGCGCCGCGTCCGGACGCGGGCTTGAATTCGGCCAGCGCCAGCGCCGCCAGCGCCAGATCGGCGCCGACCAGCACGGCCGTCGCCAGCACTGCCAGCGAGTTGTGGATCAGATGGCGGCCCGGTGCGCCGATCTTATAGGTGAGCCCGGTGCCGAGAATTTGCGCCTGAACGGTCGAGCAGTCGGCGTGCAACGCGCTCTTGATCAGGCGCGCGTCGGCCTTTTCATGCTCGCCAAACGACACGATGCGCGCGACGCCCGTTTCTTTCGCGCGACGCTTGAGGTGCGCGAATTGCAAATTGTCGCGGTTGAGCACCGCGGCGCCGTCGGCTTCGAGGCCGAGAAAAATCTCCGCCTTGGCGTCGGCGATGTTGGCGAGCGAGCCGAAGAATTCGAGATGCCCCGGCGCAATCGTGGTGATGATCGCGACATGCGGGCGCGCCAGCCGCGACAGCGGCTCGATCTCGCCGGCGTGATTCATTCCCATTTCCAGCACCGCATAGTGTGCGCTCGCCGGACAGCGCGCCAGTGACAGCGGCACACCCCAATGATTGTTGTAGGACGCGACCGACGCGTGCGCCGCGCCATCCTTGCTGAGCGCAAGCCGCAACGCCTCCTTGGTTCCGGTCTTGCCGACCGAGCCGGTGACGCCGATCACCTTGGCCCGGGTGCGGGCCCGCGCCGCGGCGGCGAGAGCGCGTAACGCCACGAGCACGTCGGGCACGACCAGCAACGCGGCTTCGCGCGGCAGCGCCGCGCGCCGATCGGCGGCGACGACAGCGAGGCCCGCTTTGGCCGCGAGCGCGGCAGCGACAAAGTCATGGCCGTCGCGGTTCTCGCCTTGGATCGCAAAGAACGCGTCGCCCGGCGCGATCGTGCGGCTGTCGATCGAGATGCCGGATACCGCTTGCGGCAATGCGCCCTGACGCTCGGCGCCCATCGCGTCCGCCATTGCCTCGACGGTCCACAGCGCGCGCGCGCTCATGCGGCCAGCTCCTCAAGTGCCGCGGCGACCGCCTCGTGATCGCTGAACGGTACAACCCGGTCGCCGATGATTTGGCCGGTTTCATGGCCCTTGCCGGCGATCAGCAGCACGTCGCCGGCGTGCAACTCGGCAATCGCCCAGCGAATCGCCTCGCGCCGATCACCGATTTCGATAGCGCCGCACGCCCCGGCCATGATGGCGGCGCGGATAGCGGCGGCATCCTCGCTGCGCGGATTGTCGTCGGTGACGATCACGTGATCGGCTTTGGCGACGGCGACGGCGCCCATCAACGGCCGCTTGCCGCGGTCGCGATCGCCGCCGGCGCCGAATACCACCATAAGCCGGCCGGTCACGGCGGGCCGCAACGCGTCGAGCGCCTTGGCGAGCGCGTCAGGCTTGTGGGCATAGTCGATGAAGACCGGCGCGCCGCGGCTCAAGCCGACAAGTTCCAGCCGGCCCTTGGCGCCCTTAAGGTGTTCGAGCGCCGGGAATACCGCAGCTGGATCGCTGCCGGTTGCGATGGCGATGCCGGCGGCAAGGAGCGCGTTTTCTACCTGAAACTCGCCGACCAGCGGTAAATGCACGCAAAAATTTTTGCCGCCATGTTCGAGCCGCAACCGCTGCGAAAAGCCGTCGCTGACGGATTCGACGAGATGGATGCCGGTTCCGTCACGGCCGACGCTCATGATCGACAGGCCGCGCGCTTTGGCGGCGGCCATGACCGCGTTCGCGTGCTCGTGGTCGACATCTATGATCGCAGCACGGTCCGGCTCGAGGAGAGCCTCGAACAGCCGCAGCTTGGCGGCCAGATAAGCCTCGAAGCTTTCGTGATAATCGAGATGATCGCGGGTGATATTGGTGAACGCGCCGGCGGCGAGGCGCAATCCGTCGAGCCGATATTGATCGAGCCCATGCGAGGACGCTTCGATCGCAAGATGCGTGACGCCCTCGCCAACCAGCGCGTCGAGCGAACGATGCAGCGCCACCGGATCCGGCGTCGTCAGCGCGCCATAGGTCTCGCCGCGCGGGGAAACCACGCCGATCGTGCCGACGGAGGCGGCGCGATGTCCTAGCGCCGTCCATATTTGGCGCGTGAAGGCGGCGACCGAGGTTTTTCCGCTGGTGCCGGTGACGGCGGCGATGATGTGCGGCTGGCGCGGGTAGAATTTGGCGGCGATCAGCGCCAACGCGCGCCGGGCATTGCCGACCCGCACGAAAGCCACCGCGTCGGATAACGGCGCATCGGGCCGCCGCTCCGCCAGGATGGCGGCTGCGCCAGCGGCGATCGCCGGGCCGACGAAGCGCAAGCCATCGGTCTTGCCGCCTGCAATCGCGACGAACAGGTCGCCCTTTTTGATCGCGCGGCTGTCCGCGGTTACGCCGCCGATGTCGAGAGCGGCATGGCGTGACTCGATTTCCGCGTCGGGGGGCAGAACCTCGCGAAGCTTCATGGCGGTTCGCTTCGAGCATGATCCGGAAAAGCGGCGCCGGTTTTCCGAAAAGATCATGCTCCCCATGATGTTAGAGCGATAATCGACTCAACTGAAGCGATTGCGCTCTCAACGCGCCCCCGCCTTACCTGCTTTCCTTTGCCGAGGCCAGTATCAGGTTATCCGCGGTCGGCAGGTCCATGCGCGGTTCGATGCCAAGGAGCGGCGCGATGCGCGCCACCACGGCCCCGCCGACCGGCACCGCATTCCAGCCCGAGGTGTTGAAACCATGCGTCTCGGGGATCACCTGGGGATCGTCGATCATGATCAGGAGCACATAGCGCGGCTGATCGGCCGGCAGCACCGCCATGAAATCGGTGAGCACCTTGGTCTTGGAATAACGACCGTTGACGACCTTGTCCGCGGTGCCGGTCTTGCCGCCGATGTAATAGCCTTTGACCTCGGCCTTCTCGGCGGTGCCTTTCTCCACATTGAGACGCATCAGGTAGCGCATCATCTCGCTGGTCTCGGGCTTGATGACGCGCTTGCCGAGCGCAACGGCTTCCGCTTCCGTCCGCTTGAGGAATGTCGGCGGGATCAGAATGCCGCCGTTCATCAGCGCGGCGACCCCCGTCACCGCTTGCAGGGGCGCCACCGAAAGGCCGTGGCCGAACGCGATGGTGATGGTGTTGAGCTCACCCCAGCGCTTGGGCACGATCGGCTCGGCACTCTCCGGCAATTCCGTGCGCAGGCGGTCGAGTTGGCCCAGTTTCTTCAGGAACGCCTTGTGCGCCTCGACGCCGACCGCAAGCGCCGCACGGGCCGCGCCGATATTCGACGAGTAGGTGAAGATTTCCGGCACCGTGAGGATGCGGTGCTGCGCGTGGAAATCGTGAATGTCGAACTTGCCGAAGCGCAACGGCATGCGCGCGTCGAACGACGATTTCAGCGTTACCTTGCCGGAATCCAGCGCCATCGCGATGGTGAACGCCTTGAAGGTCGATCCCATTTCGTAGACGCCGGTGGTCAGCCGATTGATGCGCGTCGGATCGAGCGCCTCACGCGGACTGTTGGGGTCGTAATCCGGCTCCGACACCATTGCGACGACCTCGCCGGTGCGCACGTCGAGGACGATGCCAGCAGCGGCCAGCGCCTTGAATTTAGCGCGCGCGGCGACTAGCTCGTCGCGCAACGCATGCTGCACGCGCAGATCGACGGCTAGCTGGACCGGGGTTTGCAACCGGTCGGTGGCAAGCCCCGCCATGTGCAGCGCGGCCAGCCCGTGGCCGTCGAGCCACTTCTCCATGCCGGCGATACCCTGATTGTCGGTGTTGACGTGGCCGATGAGATGCGAGACCTCGGCGCCGTTCGGGTAGGTGCGCTTGTTTTCGCTGAGGAAGCCAATGCCCGGCAGGCCCTGCCGGTAGATTTCCCGCTGCTGCTCGGCAGTGATGTCACGCTTGAGCCAAACGAAGCCGCGCTTGGACGACAGCCGCTCGCGCAGTTCCGCGACATCGATATCGGGCAGGTCCGCGGTGAGCAATTCGACCGCCTCGTCGACATCGATGAGCCGGCGCGGTTCGCCGTAAAGCGACGGAACGCGGACGTCGGTTGCCAAAATCTCGCCGCGCCGATCGAGGATGTCCGGACGCGCCGTCGCGATCGCGTCGCCGGCAACGACGCGGTGCACGGTGCGGCCGTCGGATACGACCGCGAACATGACGAGGCGGGCGGCAATGATGGAATAAACCACGGCAAAAGCGAGAATCGCCAATCCCACCCGCGCCCGCGCCTTGGCGCCGCGATCGATCTTGCTGCCATAGAGCAGCGCGCGCACCAGCCGCCGCCGCCAGAGTTCGCCGATCTGTAGCGATTCGGTTTGGCTGATCGCGGTCATCGATTCAACGATCCGGATCTGCGGGCACTTGCGCGCCCGCTTCGCCGGCGGTTTCGGCTGGGGTGGTGGCCGGCGCGGAGAGGGTTCCCGTCACCGTGTCAGGCTCCTCCAAATTCTCGATCATGACGCCAATCGGATCCTGGCTGTCGGGCTTGATGAATTGCGGCGGACGATCAGGAAGCTGATCCAGTGAATTGAACTGCGTCGGCGCCACGGGCTTGAGCCGCAGGTAGCGCTTGGCGAGGGCTTCGATGCGCGCCGGATTATCGAGCTCCCCCCACTCGGCGCGCAACGCCGCAATGCTGTCGCGCTCGTGGCGCACTTCGCTGCGGATCTTGGCGAGACGCTCGGCCTGCACCGTGGAGTCGAATTTGATGCGATAGACGTAGGCTGCCGCCAGCACCAGCGCGACGATAACCACGAGATTGAGGATGCGCAGGATCATGCGCGCCCTCGCATGATGTCCGCGAGCGAAGGCAGACGCGGCAGTAGCGTTTCGATCGTCGCGACGCGCGGGGCAGCATCGGTGCGTTCGGCGGCGCGGAGCTTCGCCGATCGCGCCCGCGGGTTGGCTGCGATCTCGGCATCGTCCGGCGTTTCCGGCCGCCGCGTCAGCACGCGGAAGGTCGCCGGTACCGCCGTCATCTGCGGCCGATGGCGGGAGGATGCCGGCGCGCGGCTGCGCTCCGCGAGGAAGGTTTTGACGATGCGATCCTCGAGCGAATGGAAGGCGACGACGACAAGACGCCCCGCCGGCTTGAGCGCGCGCTCGGCGGCGGCAAGGCCGCGCGCCAATTCGGCAAGCTCGTCGTTGACGAAAATCCGCAGTGCCTGAAAGGTTCGGGTCGCCGGGTGTATCGCGCCCTCTTTGGTGTGCACGATCCGCGCGACGATGTCGGCAAGCGCCTGCGTCGTGACGATCGGGCGCGCCGCGCGGATTTTTACGATCGCGCGCGAAATCGCCCGCGCGTGGCACTCTTCGCCCAGCGTAGCAATGATGAAGGCGAGGTCGCGCTCACTCGCGCGGGCAACGACATCGGACGCACTCGGGCCGTCACGCCCCATGCGCATGTCGAGCGGTCCGTCGAGCCGGAAGGAAAATCCGCGCGCCGCCTCGTCGATCTGCATGGACGAAATGCCGAGATCGAACACGACGCCGTCCATTGCGGCAGCGCCGTGGGCCGCCGCGATCGAATCCAGCGCCGAGAAGCGCCCTTCGACCAGTGTCAACCGGCCCTGCGCTTCTTCGACCAGCGCCGCACCTGCGGCGATCGCGGTGTCATCGCGGTCGATCCCCATCGCGCGCGCGCCGGCCGTCGCGAGGATCGCACGCGCATAGCCGCCGGCGCCGAACGTTGCGTCGAGGTAGACGCCGCCGTCGCGAACGCCGAGCCACGTCACGGCGCGGCGGGCGAGCACGGGAATGTGACGAGCCAGTCCGCCAGCGACAGCAGAGCTGTCGCTGCTCATCATCGTTCCCGTGCTCCGAGCGGTTTTGCCGCCGCCGTCCGGGTGCCCAGCTCGGCCTTGAAGGCGCGGACCTTGTCGGTGGCCTCCGCAAGTTCCGCGCGAAAGCGGCTGGGCTCCCAGATTCGAAATTTGTGGCCAAGACCGACGAAGGTGACGGCGTCGGTGATCCCGGCATGCATTTTGAGCGTGTCGGTCAGCATCACGCGGCCTTCGCCGTCGATCTTCAGTGTTTCGCTGGTGCCGTAGAGCGCGAGCGAGAACTGCTCGCGCTCGTCCGAATAGGGCGCAAAGCCGGTAATGAGCGCCTCGATCTCGGCGAGCAGCGCATGGCCTCCGGCATCCAGCGCCGGGCGATCGAGTGCGGGATAGCAATAGATGCCGTCGAAGCCGTCGCGCGCGAGCACCGCGCGGAATGCGGCCGGTACCGAAACACGGCCCTTGGCATCCAAACGGAGCCCATAGTGGGACACGAACCGGTCCATCTCGGCCCTCGCCGCGCGGCTGCCCCGACCGGCGCGGCCGCTGCAAACGGCAACCCTCTTGCGAACCCACCGCGGCTATAATTCCGCCGCCACCCGATCCGGGCATCGCATGGCTTTTTGGGACTAAATGGGCTAGCATGGGAATATATGGGCGTCAACGCATCGGCGCTGGCGGGTCGCGCCGCTCCGCTCGATTTCGATTAGTGAGGGGTAAGCTTAAGGAAAGGTTGAGGTCTTACTGCTGCCGGCATGCCGTTGTACGCGGGCAACGAGTTTGGCTTTCTTGTCGTCTCGATTTGGCCGGACGTACAAATCGACTTTTCGGCAACCTCTGTCGTCCTAAAGGCAGTATCATGTCGCCCCGCATGTTCCCAGCCGAGTCCAGCGTCGTTGCCGAGGTCAGGCCGTCGCCTAATCATGGCGAGCGCAGGGCTGGCATGCGCCCCGACATGATCGTGCTCCATTACACGGGGATGCCGGATGCCACGGGCGCGCTGGATTTGTTGTGCACCCCCGGGAGCGAGGTGTCGGCCCACTATTTGGTGTTCGAGGACGGTTATATCGTTCAGATGGTCGAGGAGAGTCGGCGCGCCTGGCACGCCGGCACTTCTTTCTGGGCGGGCGAAACCGACATTAATTCCTGCTCGATTGGAATTGAGATCGCCAATTCCGGTCACGGGTACGGCGATCCCGACTTTCCCAAGCGCCAGATCGCGGCTGTGACAGCGCTGTGCCGCAGCATTCTGACCCGCCATACCGTTCCGCCGGAGCGGGTGCTGGCGCATTCCGATATTGCGCCGGCGCGTAAGCAGGACCCCGGCGAAAAATTTCCTTGGCGCACCCTCTCCGATTCAGGCGTCGGTCATTGGGTCAAACCGGCCCCGATCACCGAAGGCGGCGCCTTGCTTACTTTCGGGCACCGCGGCGACACTGTCGCAGCGATGCAGGGGGAACTGAGCAAGTACGGCTACTGTATCGCCGTCAGCGGCACCTACGATTCCGCCACGCAGGCCGTGGTGACAGCCTTTCAGCGCCATTTCCGGCCGGAGCGAATCGATGGCATTGGCGACGAATCGACCCGTGCCACGTTGCGGGAGCTGCTGGCCCAAAGCGGCCGGGTGCGAACCATTGCCGCGCGCGCCCACAATCTCGAGCGCCTCGCCACCTCTTGACGACGAAGGCCAAGTTCCCCATCCCACTGTCTGTCAGTCGGTCGGACGGCCGCTTCGGCGAACCGAAAGGTTGCCGGGGAGGAAAGTCCGGGCTCCATGGACAAGCGGTGCCGGATAACATCCGGCGGGCGCGAGCCCAGGGAAAGTGCCACAGAGAACAGACCGCCGCGGCGCGTTGCGTAAACCGCGGCAAGGGTGAAAAGGTGCGGTAAGAGCGCACCGCGCCAGCGGCAACGCCGGCGGCACGGCAAACCCCACCGGGAGCAAGACCGAATAGGGACGGCACGAGGTTTTTCGTGCGCGAGCGCGGAATGCCTCAGGTCGATGTCTAGATCCGCCGTCCGGGTAGGTTGCTGGAGGCGCCGGGCAACCGGCGTCCAAGAGGAATGGCCGTCACGCATGCGATCGGTTTTCGTATGCCATC
>Ga0181532_10000740_pt1 | contig 32623 bp, 33 predicted proteins | sample PEATcosm2014_Bin_33_FD_119768 | JGI IMG/M metagenome (GOLD analysis project Ga0181532, IMG submission 119768) | Peatland microbial communities from MTU Mesocosm Facility, Houghton, MI, USA - PEATcosm2014_Bin11_30_metaG | ecosystem: Environmental > Terrestrial > Soil > Wetlands > Peat | place...
CCGCGGAGCGGTCAATGCCTGCAAAAAAATAGACCTATCAGCCTTCGCCGTTCGCAATCTGCTCTCCCCTGCGTCTTTACGGCATCTCCGCTATCCTCATACACCCGAGTTCAGAAATGGCTGCGCCGAGGGACACGACTTCGCGTCCGGCTGTGATTATGATTAGAATCGGAAAGCAGCGTCTTTGGACGCTGCGAGCCTTTCCATGAAAGATCTCATCCTCGTCACAGGTGGCGCCGGCTTCATTGGCTCGAACTTCGTTCTCCAATGGATTACCTCTGAACGTGCGAGCGTCCTGAATCTCGACAAGCTGACCTACGCTGGCAATCTCAACAACCTGCGTACCGTCGAAGCCGACCCGCGCTATCGCTTCGAGCAGGGCGACATCGTCGATCGCAACTTTTTGCGCGACTTGCTGCGGCGCGAACAGCCGCGCGCCATTGTTCACTTTGCCGCCGAGAGCCACGTCGACCGGTCTATCCACGGCCCGGATGATTTCGTGCGCACCAACGTCAACGGCACATTCAACCTGCTTGAAGAAACACGCGCCTACTGGTCGGAGCTCGCGGAACCCGATCGCGCATCGTTCCGTTTCCTGCACGTTTCCACTGATGAAGTCTACGGATCGCTTGGTCCCAAAGACCCGGCCTTCAGCGAGACCACTCCCTATGCGCCCAACAGCCCGTACTCCGCGTCCAAAGCGGCTTCCGATCATCTTGTCCGCGCCTGTCACCATACTTATGGCCTTCCCGTCTTGACCACCAACTGCTCCAACAACTACGGACCGCACCAGTTTCCGGAAAAACTGATCCCGCTTATGATCCTGAATGCCTGCGGCGGCAAGCCTCTCCCGGTCTATGGTGACGGCGAAAACGTTCGCGACTGGCTCTACGTCGAGGATCATTGCCGCGCCATTCGGACCGTGCTCTCCCACGGCCGCGTCGGAGAAACTTACAACATCGGTGGGCGCAGTGAAAAAAAGAACCTAGAAATTATCGGAGCCATTTGCCAACTGCTCGACGAAATGCGTCCGAACGATCCAGCCATTCCCCACAGCAAGCTGGTCACCTTCGTCAAAGATCGCCCCGGCCACGACCGCCGATACGCGATGGACACGCGTAAAATCGAGCGCGAACTGAACTGGCACGCGCGGGAGACGTTTGAGAGTGGCGTCCGTAAAACCGTTTGCTGGTATCTTGAACACGAAGACTGGGTCCGTGATGTCACCAGCGGCAGCTATCGTCAATGGATGGCGAAAAATTACGCCACCGAACGTTGAGCCGAGCGCTAAGGTTGAAACTCGACATGACCAAAACCGCGCAACCGAATTACAAAGGCATCATTCTGGCGGGCGGATCGGGCACGCGCCTTTATCCCGTTACCCACGTACTTCCGAAGAGCTTGCTGCCGGTGTACGACAAACCGATGGTGTATTACCCCCTCTCAACGCTAATGCTGGCCGGCATCCGCGAAATTCTGCTGATCTCGACGCCCGAGGATCTGCACCGCTTTCAGCACTTACTCGGTGATGGATCCCGCTACGGCGTTCAGTTCCAGTACGTGGCGCAACCGAAGCCGGAGGGCATCGCCCAGGCATTTCTGATCGGCAGGAAGTTTATCGGCTCCAGCGGTTGCGCGCTCGTGCTCGGCGACAACATATTCTATGGACACGACCTGGTCAAAGAGTTACGCTCGGCTACGCTCCAGCCCAAAGGCGCACGCGTTTTCGCGTATCCCGTCAACGACCCCGAGCGCTACGGGGTGATCGAGTTCGATCCGCAAGGGAAGGCGCTCAGCATTGAAGAGAAACCGAAGCAGCCGAAATCGCGTTACGCGGTGACCGGACTTTATTTTTACGATCGGCAGGTCGTCGAAATTGCCGCGGGTCTTAAGCCTTCGAAACGCGGCGAGCTGGAAATCACCGACGTCAACCGCGTTTACCTCGAGCGTAATGAACTCAACGTCTGCGTGATGGGCCGAGGTACGGCATGGCTCGATACGGGTACGCACGAAGCCTTGATGGAGGCTTCTTTGTTTATTCAGACCCTCCAAAAGCGCCAAGGCCTCATGGTCGCCTGCCCCGAGGAAATCGCCTACCGCTCCGGCTACATTACCGCCGCGCAACTGGAAGCGCTGGCGCAACCGATGCGCAGCAATGGATACGGCGCCTACCTGCTGCAATTGCTACGGGAACGCGTCTTCTGATTGGTGAAGACTCTGTTTGATGAAGATCATCTTGATGAAGATCGTCCGATGAAAAAAATCACCGCCAGACTGCCTGGACTTCTAGTGCTCGAACCGCGTGTGTTCGGCGACGACCGCGGATTCTTTCTGGAAAGCTACAACCAGCGCACGTTTGCCGAGCTCGGCATTCCAGAGCCATTCGTACAGGACAATCATTCGTATTCCGAGAAGAATGTCATCCGCGGGCTGCACTATCAGATTCAGCAGCCCCAGGGAAAGCTGGTGCGCGTCATCACGGGTGAGATTCTTGACGTTGCGCTCGACCTCCGCCGCAGTTCTGCCACCTTCGGAAAATGGGAATCCTTCCGACTTTCCGGCGAGAACAAACACATGCTATGGATTCCGCGCGGATTTGCTCACGGCTTCCGGGTCGTGTCCCAGACCGCCCACGTCATGTACAAGACCACGGACTTCTATGCGCCCGAGCACGAACGCACGGTGACATGGAATGATGCGGCGTTGAAGATCCTGTGGCAACTCGACGGCGAACCGGCCCTTTCCGCGGTTGGGCTCGCGATTGTCTCTGCAAAAGACCAGCGTGGCGTGCCCTTCGAGCAGGCTGAAAAATTCGAGTAGCGCCGCTTCAATGCAGCCGGAACTCGACCGCAATCGTGGTATCAACCTCAACCGCCTCGCCCTTAGACAGGTAGGGTTCAAATTTCCAGGACTGCACGGCCTCGGTCGCCGACTGCACGAGCAGACCGGGCCCCGACACCGGGCGCAAGCGCTTCACGCTGCCATCCGACGCAATCACGGCATCCAGCACGACCATCCCTTCGGTCCCCGCGATCCGCGCGGCCTCCGGATAAACCGGTTCCACTTTCGTTACGATCCGCTTCTCCATGGTTTCGGGAGAGACTCGCAACCCCGACCCCGCAACCGACGCGTGCGCTTCCAGATCGTTCCAGGACCTCTGCCACCGCCACCATCCCAGCCCCGAGAGCGTCAGCATGCAAGCGATCAGCACATAAAATCCGGGCCGCCCAATACGAATTCTGTGCCTTGGCGCGCCCAGTTGCGCGGCGACGACGGAAGCTTCTGTCTTTGCTGTTCGTTGTTCTTGTTTTCTGAAATCTTTTTTGGAATCTCTGAAATCCACCGGCTGTGCAGCGGAGCGGTAAGCCCAATAACGAATCATCTCCCGCTGATCGACCGAGAGCCCCACAAACTCAAGCCCGCAGCGGTACCGTGATTGATAACGAACCAATGCGCGCGCCCGAACCGGCACGCCGACATGCGGCAGCCGCAGTTCGACCGCCACTTGTTGGCCCGCGGTCAGTTCTCCTGCCACAACCGCGCCCACACCGGCTTCGCTGAGATCGGTGCAGCGCCCCGGTATATTTTCGGGGACACCGGATCGCAACGCGATCAAGTCCATGGGCACGTTGATCGGGTGCCGGGTAAAAACGCGCTGTGGCGTTTCGTCCGACAGGGGCGATGGAGCTGCACTCATCAGACTGCCTCCGCAGGATCGCAAGATTTCAGATCGCAAATCCGGCCATGCGGCTGGAATCAACCGGCTGGAAAAAACGACGAACGCGGCGCTAACGAGGATCGTTCCACCGAGTATAACGGAAACGCTGGACCAGACACGCTGAAATAGTCTTGTTTCGGAGTCGGGTGCCAATTCCGGGAGTGGTCCCTACTCCATGTCGCGCCAGTTTGGTCCTACTCCGATTTCCACCAGCAGCGGAACCGCTAACGAATACGCCTTCTCCATGTGCTCCCGCACCAGCGGCTTCATAGCCTCCACTTCGCTCTCCGGCACCTCGAACACAAGTTCATCATGAACCTGCAAAGTCATCCGCGACTTCAACCCGCGCATCCGAATTTCCTCATCAATACGTATCATCGCCAGCTTGATCAGGTCGGCGGCTGTTCCCTGGAGCGGAGTGTTCACCGCGGTGCGCTCGGCGAAGCCGCGCTGGGTGGCGTTCTTGCTGTTGATGTCGGGGATGGGCCGAATGCGCCCGAACAGCGTCTTCACTTTCTGATCGCGCCGCGTCTGCTCGAGCGTGGCACCGATGAAGGCCTGCACTCCCGCATATTTTTCAAAATAAGAATCAATGAATCTTCTGGCCTCACCCGGATCAATGCCTAATTGCTGCGACAGCCCAAACGCCGATAGACCATAGACAATTCCGAAGTTCACCACCTTCGCCTGCCGCCGGTGGTCCGGCGTAACCATCAGCGGCGGTACGCCAAACACCTGCGACGCGGTGAGCGTGTGAATATCGTCTCCGCGCCGAAACGCCTCGACCAGCAGCTTGTCTTTCGAATAGTGCGCCAGCAGCCGCAGTTCGATCTGCGAATAATCCGCAGCCAGCAATACGTGCCCCGGTTCGGCAATGAACGCCGCACGAATCTCACGTCCTAGCTCGGTGCGAATCGGAATATTCTGCAGGTTTGGATTCGTCGACGACAGCCTCCCCGTCGCTGTTCCCGTCTGCCCAAACGTCGTATGCACGCGGCCGCTCCGGCTGCGGATGAGAACCGGCAATGCATCCACATATGTGGACTTTAACTTCGTCAGTTGCCGGTACTCCAGCACCAGGCGCGGAACTTCGTGATCCGCGGCGAGGCCTTCCAGCACATCCACCGCCGTCGAAATCTTTTTTCCTTTCCCGTATTTCGACGGCATGGGGAGGGCGAGTTTGTTGAACAGCACATCGCCCAACTGCTTTGGCGAGTTGATGTTGAACTCCATGCCACAACGCTCATAAATATCCCGCGCCTTGGCTTCGGCCTCGCGCTGCAACTTCACAGACATCTGCCCGAGCACTGCCGGATCAATCTTCACTCCAGCGTCTTCCATGCGCGCCAGTACGGGCACCAGCGGCGCGTCGATCTCCTCGTACACAGAAGTCAATCCCTGCTCGTCGACTTGTCTTCGAAGCACGCTCGCCAGCCTGCCCGTTACGTCCGCCGCTTCCGCCAGGTTGCCGCTCAGCTTCAAATTGAATCTTCGCAGCGCAACTTCCGGCAACGAATGCGACGAATAGGTCGGGTCGAGCAGGTAGGAATACAGCATCGGATCATGTTGCACTCCGGCTAGCGCAATTGCCTCGCCGGAAAAATGCTCGGAGAAATGGTGGAGCGCTGCCTTGAGATCGTGAACGGTTTTCGGGACAGAGGCATCTTGGAGCACACTTTTCACTCGTTGGGTGAGCGCCTTGCTTTCCAGCACGACCATCGCCCCGCCCCCCGGCGCATTCGACACGGCAATGCGCTTTATGCCTCCGGGCTCCTGATCTTCGGCATCCGTCGCCTGCAAGGCCAGAAACCCCGACTGTGCCGGCTGAGGCTCTTCTTCCTCTTCGACACTCTCTGTGTGCTCGGCCGGAACCGCCAGAGCGAGCGGCGCGCTCTGGCCAAAGGCTCTCAAGTACTCCTCGAATTCAGCCTCCGACTTTATTTCGCGGTAGTCGCCCTCTTTCACTTCAACTACGGGAAGCAGTTCCTTTAACAAAGAAGTAAATTCGAGCTCGGCAAACAGCGCGCGCAGAGATTCAACATCCGGCTCGCCCGCTTTCATCGCGGCGACGTCCAGTTCGACCGCCACGTCGCAATCGATCGTCACCAGTTGCTTGCTGTACAGAATGTTGTCGCGATTGTTTTGCAGCGATTCCCGATACGTTTTCTTTTCCACCTCAGATGCGTGTTCCAAGGCCTGTTCCACGCTTCCAAAGCGCTGAATGAGTTCCACCGAACCCTTGTCGCCGATCCCCGGCGCTCCCGGAATGTTGTCCACCGCGTCGCCGCGCAGCGCCATCACATCCACCACTTTCGACGGAGGCACCCCGAGAATTTCCTCAACCTTCGCCGCATCGCAAATCAGGTTGTCCTTCGGGGGATTCAGCACCTGCACGTTGTCGTTCACCAACTGCAGCATGTCTTTGTCGCTCGACACGACGAAGACCGGATACGACTCCGCCGCCGCTTTCCGTGCCAACGTTCCGATGACATCGTCGGCTTCATAGCCTTCGAGCTGCAAAATCGGGATGCGATACCCCTCGAGCGCGCGCCGAATGTATGGAATCTGCTGCGCCAGGTCGGGAGGCATCTCGGCGCGGTTCGCCTTGTAGCCGCCATACTCCGCTTCCTTGAACGTCTGCGTCTTGATGTCGAACTTGCGGATCGTGGTGATCGCCTCCGCCTGCTGGTTGCGGATCGTCGGCGCACCCACATCGAACACCGCCGCCAGATACTCGGGCGAAAAATCGTCCCGCAGCTTGCGCAGCATGTTGACGAAAACGTAGGTCGCCGCTGTTGGAACTCCCGTCTTGGTCGACATCGGACGCTGCCGTGTCATCGCGTGATACGCGCGAAAAATGAACGACATCGTATCAATCAGGAAGATCCGGCCTTTGTCCTTACTATGGGCGGAAGGGGATAGCGGCCGGGGCGCGGCAACCACTTGGGGCGGCGATTTCTTTTTGGCAGGCAATGAGCCAAGTTTAGCAGCTAACGAATTCTTCACCACAGGGGACACAAAGGAGCACGGGGGAAAGCTCCCGGGGTGAAAACCGTTGGGTGCGACCCGACACGACCGGGAACCGTCACTGTAAGATTCCTGTAATCGCGTATGATATGGAGTTTTCGGCACTCGCAACGCCGAGTGCTGAAATGCTGAGTGCCGAATGTTGCCTTTCAAGCTCGTCTACAGCGACGACTATTACCTGCCCATCGGCTCCCATGTCTTTCCCGCAGAAAAATACAAGTGCATTCACGACCGGCTGCTCGCTTCCGGAGTGGCGGAGCCTTCCGATTTTGTCACGCCTTCTCCGGCAACCGACGCGGACGTGCTGCTTGTGCACACTCCGCAGTACGTTCACAAATTGAAGACGGGCACGCTCACCGCGCTGGAAGAGTTAGAGCTCGAAGTCCCCTACTCACCGGAACTGGTGAGCGCCTTCTGGCTCGCGGCGGGCGGTTCGGTGCTGGCTGCCGATCATGCCCTTAACGACGGCGCGGCCATCAGCATTGGCGGAGGATTTCATCATGCCTTCCCTGGCCACGGCGAAGGCTTCTGCATGATCCACGACGTGGCGGTCGCCATCCGCTGCATGCAGCGTGACGACAAGATTCGTACCGCCATGACCTTTGATTGCGACGTTCATCAAGGCAATGGCACCGCCGTGATTTTCTCCAGCACGCATGCGCCCGGAGGTCCGCTGCCCTCGGCTTGGGGGGCAGTCCTGAATCCTAGTCACCCGGGCAGGAGGCGCAGTGCCCACGCCGAGGACGTCTTCACTATTTCGCTGCATCAGCAAAACAACTACCCGTCGTTTAAGCCCCCTTCGTCGCTCGATATGAACTTGCCTGACGGAATCGGCGACAGCGAATATCTGGCGTGCGTCGGCGACGCGCTCAGTTTGGGACTGGGCAAGCTCAAGCCGGACCTCCTCTGTTACCTCGCCGGAGCCGACCCTTATTGCGAAGACCAGCTCGGCGGATTGTCGTTGACGATTGAAGGGCTGAAGGAGCGAGACGCGATCGTGTTCCGAATTGCCAAGGCTCAGGGCATTCCGGTGATGGTCACGCTCGCCGGCGGCTACGCCATGAAGCTCGAGGACACCATCACAATTCACAGCAACACCGTGATCGCGGCGAAAGAAGTGTATGCCGGAACGAGTTGACGAATTCGCAACGGTGCGCAGAAGTTATACTCGACGCCATGGACGTCACTCCTTCTCAGCTTGCGCATCGTGAGTTCTACCACCTTCTAATTAGCGCCGTGGTGCCACGGCCGATTGCTTGGGTCTCAAGTCTCAGCGCTTCCGGACAATCCAACCTGGCACCGTTTTCGTTTTTCAATGCGGTATGCGCCAAACCTCCGCTACTGGCGTTTGCGCCGGGAATGCGCTCGCCGAAGCAATCGGGGACAGCGGCGGGAGAGTCCGACGGAGAACCAAAAGACACGCTGCGGAATATTCGCGAGACCGGAGAATTCGTGATCAACGTGGTCACTTACGAACTGGCCGAGGCCATGAACCTGACCAGCGGCGACTATGACGCGTCCATCAGTGAATTTGACGTGGCGAAGGTCGCTTCAGCGGCCTCGAGACTCGTGCGGCCGCGGCGCGTCGCGGAGTCTCCCGTCAGCTTTGAATGCAAGCTGCATCAGATTCTTGACTTCAATCCCGACCCCGAAGGCGGTAGCCTGGTGATTGGAGAAATCGTCTCGATTCATGTGGACGAGCGGCATCTGAAAGAAGGCCGCCTGGACCGAAACTCGCTCGATCTGATCGGACGCATGGGCGGCATGCAGTACACGCGAACCACTGAGCGATTTGAATTGGCGCGTCCGAAGATGGAGTGAAGGCCTCCAAGGCCTGCAGCCTAGGCGTTGTCTTGCGCAGCCACGGTTGGCGAAGCGGCCGGCGGGAAAATCAGCAAAACCCGATAGTCCACGGCAGCGTGAATCACGATCGGCAAGAGCAAACTTCCGGTCATCAGATAAAGACCGGCAAAAGCCATCCCTAGAATTCCTGTTCCGATGATTGCTCGCCATCCCTGATAAAGATGGGCAAGTCCGAAGACCAGCGAAGTCAACAAAGCTCTACCCAAAGTATTCAGCGGCGCCAAGTACACGCTGAGGTAGTACAGGAGGAATCCGCGAAATACCAACTCCTCGGAAACCCCTGCTCCGACGCTGACCGCGCCCCACCAGAGCCGGTCTTGTCGCGAGTCGGGAAGCAACGCGCCCATGCCATCCTGCAAGGTTCTTCTGATCTTTACGGCCTTCGGGCGCAGCCGGAGACCAGACCATGCAATCGCTGCAACAATGAACGAGGGCGCAGGCAGGCTCGATCTCCACATTCGGGGTGCGACCAACCCGAGGCCTGGGGTCGGAATTCGTCCACTGCCCCAGAGGGCCAGAACCACACCGGCAGTTATGATCTGCTCCCAGACGAGGGACCGATAAAGCCGGCTCTTGGCGTCAGGGACGCCGCTCGCAATCCGCTTTCGGGCTCTTTGGTACGAGAGGTAGGCCAGCCAGGGCGCAGCTAGCACGGTGTAGGCCGCCAAAAGATGAACAAGAGCGCGAGTCATTTGCCGCCTCCGTAGTTCCCAGTCATAATGTAAATGTATATTTACATTTACATTATGTCAAATCTTTCTTGTAAAATCTTCTTATGCCCAAAACCGTGCTCCCCGCCCACCAGGCTCGCAGCCGCGAGTCTTTGGCGCGTCTGCTCAAGGCCGCTGCGGAAGTATTGAACAAAGACGGTCTGGAAGGGGCAACCATCCCTCGCATCGCAGCCCGCGCTGGCCTATCTCCGGGCACCGTGTACCGGCGCTTTCCCGACAAGGACGCTCTGCTGCGCGAAGTATGCCTTCGCCTGCTCGAAGGAAATTACCGGCAAAGCAAGGAACTGCTAACCGCGAAGCGATGCGAAAATATGTCTCTGACGGAATTGTCGCGCTTTGTGATCGCGCTCACTCTGAAAGGGCATCACTTCCATCGCGGCCTGCTGCGAGCACTTCTCCTTTTCACGCTTCAGCATCCTGACGCCGCGTTCGTTCGCAAAAGTGAAGAGCTGGAATGGAAAACGTTTCACGATGTCGCTGAGCTGCTGCTTACGCGGCGCGGCGAAATCCGACACCCGGACCCTGACTCCGCGGTGAGATTCGCCCTGCTGATGGTCGGCGTTATGGCTACGGGCATCCTCATCCTGCCCCACAATCCAACCGATTTTTCTCGCTTTGTGCCTGACGTGGAAGCTCGACTTGAGCGCGAACTTCCCAGAATGTTCTTGCGCTATCTCGGAATCGAAAACCCAGACTGAGACTGGGAATCGAGATCCCCGCAAGATCTTGCAAACGGCGAATACCTGACGACCAACGACGCTCACCTCCTCCGCGACTGCTAAAATAGCTGCTTAGGCCATGTTCGAGAATCTCCAGGAAAAACTCCAGCGCGCCTTCAAGTCTCTCCGCGGACAAGCTGTCCTCACGGAAGAGAACATCTCCGAGGCGCTGAAGCAGATTCGTCTGGCGCTGCTAGAAGCTGACGTCAACTTCAAAGTTGTCAAAGAACTCATCGACCGCATTCAGGCCAAGGCTGTCGGGCAGGAAGTGCTGACTGCGCTTTCGCCGGGAGAGCAGGTTATCAAAATTGTCCGCGACGAGTTGGTCACGACTCTCGGCAAAGATACGGCTAAATTAAAGTTTGCTTCGCAACCGCCAACCGTCGTACTCATGGCCGGGTTGCAGGGCTCCGGCAAAACCACTACCTCGGGCAAGCTTGCCAACTGGCTTAAGAATGGCGGACACCGTCCGCTGCTGGTCTCGGTCGACGTTTACCGTCCGGCTGCCCGCGAGCAACTGAAAGTGGTTGCGGCGGCGATCAAGGCCAACCTTTACGAAGGCGAGGTCGGTGAGGCGAATACGGCCACGGTCGAGCGGCTTGCCAAGGAGGCGCGGCGCGAGGCGATCAACTCCGGGTGCGACGTGCTTATTGTGGATACTGCTGGACGTCTCCACATCGACGATCGGCTCATGGAGGAGATGCAGTCGCTCAAGCGGCTGCTCAATCCGCAGGAGATTCTGTTTGTCGCCGATTCGATGACTGGACAGGACGCCGTCAACTCGGCTGACGAATTCCACAAGAAGCTCACGCTTACCGGTGTCGTCCTTACTAAGATGGATGGCGACGCTCGCGGCGGCGCGGCGCTTTCCATTCGCCAGGTCACTGGGCAACCCATCAAGTTCATTGGCATCGGTGAAAAATACGATGCGCTTGAGCCTTTCCATCCCGACCGCATTGTGTCGCGAATTCTTGGCATGGGCGACATTCTCTCGCTCATCGAGAAAGCCGAATCGCAGATCGACAAGAAGAAGGCCAACGAACTTGCCTCCAAGATGCTGGCTGGCGACGGCTTTTCGCTGGAAGATTTCCGCGACCAGTTGCGGCAGGTTCGCAAGATGGGGTCGCTGCAAAGCCTCGTGGGCATGCTGCCCAATATCGGCGCGTTTTCCGGCATGCAGAAAGCCGCTGACAAGGTGGACGAAAAGCAGATCAACCGGGTCGAGGCCATCATCAATTCGATGACCGGATACGAACGCAACCATCACGAAGCCATCAACGGCAGCCGCCGCAAACGCATCGCGCGGGGCTCCGGAACGACGGTGCAGGAAGTCAACAATTTGCTCCGCCAATACGCGCAGATGAAAAAACTGTTCAAGCAGATGGGCAAGCCGAGTTTTGCGCGGCGAATGGCGGGGATGAAGTTTCCGGGAATGTAACCACTGAGACATTGAATCATTGAAAGACATTGATTCAATGATTCAATTGCAGCTGCTATGAAATGGCGTTCTCTCCAGGGATCGGACTCCTACAGCGACGTGCGGCCGCTTTGCGAGATTTTTGCCGAGTGCAAGGAAGCCATCGCCAAGTACGTTCCGGCTGACGTTCAGGGTGTCCATGCCCGCGCCGTCGCTGGACTCAAAGCTCAGCGACTCGCCGGCAGTGCGCTGAAGGTCGGCGACAAGGCGCCTTTGTTTGAACTTCCGGACCACAATGGCAAGAGCGTTTCCTCCGCCAATCTTCTGGCTCAGGGGCGCCTTGTGCTCTGTTTCATTCGCGGACGCTGGTGTCCATTTTGCGTTGGTCAGATGGAGGCCATGTCTTACATCGTCGCTGAGATCGTGGCGGCTGGAGCTTCGCTAGTTGCTGTCTCTCCGCAAACGGAGAAGCAGGCTTTCTTTATGCGCGACCAGCACAAGCTTCGTTTCCCGCTGCTCGTGGACGCTCACAACCGGCTGGCCCGGCAGTTCGGACTGGTGTACCGCGTCCCCGAAGAAGAACAGGGGCTTTACCGCAGCACCTTCGTCAACCTTCCCTTTACCAACGGCGACGGCAGTTGGGAACTGCCTATTCCCGCGACTTTTGTTGTCGACCGCGACGGCACCATATTATTCTCCTGCGCTAACGAGGACTATACCGATCGGCCTGAGCCGCTGGAGATGCTGTCGGTCGTCGAGTCTCGCGGCTGAGTATGCCTGGGATCTGTGATGAACAAATTACTCAGACTCAGTTAGCGCCGCCTAATGAAATCCCAAGATCGACACGACCGTGAAATCCCACCCTTGCGCACAGAACGCGCAAGGATGGAGCACCCGGCCGTTGGGCGGTGAGTGCATCGTGAGAATGCCCCGCAGCGGCGGGCTATCGTGCCAGCAAGGCAGGGGTCCTTCGACTTCGCCGGGTTATGCGCTTCGCACATGATCCGGCTCCGCTCAGGATGACAGAGTGAGGAGGTGCACGCGGAACTTCTCGTTGAAGCGCGGGTTATCATGGAGGGGAATATGTTTAAACGCGTCTTCGTAAGTCTTGCCGTTCTCCTAGCCAGCTCGCTCGCAGCCGCTGCGCCCGCGGGACCGCTGGTGGTCGACAGCAGCAGCCGCGTCGTTGTCATGGAGTACGAGGCGTGGTTCGGTCCGCACGCCGTGACCTTCCAAGGCTTCTCGGCCATGCCGCTGCTGCAGTCGGCAGACATGCAAGCGCTGGGAGGCGGCTATGACAGCGCCGATCCGGCCGTCATCAAGCAACACGTCGCCTGGCTGGAATACATGGGAGTGGATGCGGTCATCAGCGACCTGACTAACAACGTGAGCTGTATTTTCAACAGCGAGGGGTTCGTCAAGAAATACGTACCGAACTGCACACCGTCCTTCCGTTATTACAACCAGAGCATACGCAACAACACCGGCAATCTTTATCCGGCCTGGTCGGCGCTCGGAACCCGGCTCAAGCTCATTCCTCTGCTCGGCGGCATTGACGGCAATGTTTTGATGGAGGATCAAGGCGGGAAAACGGCGTTCGAAAAAGAAGTGGAGTACTTCGGCGCGCGTTTGCAGCGCTATCCCGATCTCGGCGTGATCTATGAAGGCAAGCCGCTGATGCTTATTTTTCTGGGCGCGGCGCAGGATCCAAACCCTGCCGATCATCCTCTGTGGTATCGGATCGAGCGGTTTTTGCAACGCCATCCCGAGATGGGCGAGAAATACACTTTCAAGCTGATGGCCGGATACCTCGACAGCCAGCCCGATCTGTGGGCAAAGCAGGGCACGCCCGACGGGCCGGTGGAGATTAACCCTGCATACGGGTTCTGGAGTTGGGTCGACCGGCTCAACCCTTCCTGCACGGAAGCGCTATGCCCCTACTTTCCTTCGTACAACCTAGTGGGTTCGGACAATCAGGCCGGATCCAGAGTGGAGAATTTCACGGTTTCCATCGCCACCGCGGGGCAGGACGGATGGGGCTGCCCCAACCCGGAGGCTTTGCCTTATTGTCCCGATGACGCTCTTCGTTTTGGACCCGGCGGCGGCTACGTCACCTTCGAATCGTTCATGACCCATGCGAAGAAACTCGATCCAATCTTCCTGCTGATTCACCAGTTCAATGAGTTTGGCCCGCCCGACGAAGGATTCGACGCCAACACCCACGACGATATCGAGCCTGCGAATCTGTGGGGTAAAGGGGCTCTGAAGGTGGTTAAGGACGAGATTGAAGCTTATCGGCGGTCGACGCACTGAACCTCTGAAGAGTTGAGTCCCGCGGCAAAAATCTCAAGACGACTGGGCCGGGGAACCCCACCCTTGCGCACGGAACGCGCAAGAATAGGGCGCATGGCCCGAGGTATAATCCGCTGGGAACGCTTATGCCGATTGAGGGTCACATTCTGCACAACGGCATGGGTCGGCTCTGGGTGTGCCGTGGCGTCCTCAGCGGAAAGGACCTCATCGCCAATAATGAGCGCATCCTCAGTTCGAAAAGCTACGCGGGCGTGCGCTGGCTGCTCATCGACGAGACCGAGGCCGCCCTGGAGATCTCGGCGGCGGAAATCCGGACGATCCGGGAGCAGGACGATCGCCTTGCGGCTGTGTTGCCCGAGCTAGTCACGGCCGTCGTCGTTCCTTCGGACTTTGGCTTCGGCATGGCGCGCATGTGGGAGATACTTACGGAGCGTCCGGGATGGTCGACGCGCGCCTTCCGTTCCAGAGCCGAAGCGGAGGCTTGGCTGCGCGATGAAGTGCGGCGCAAGTTCGCACTGGAGTTGCCCAAGAATTTAGGTTCGCCCTAGGCGGGTGGATCCCACCCTTGTGCACACAACGCGCAAAGGATGGGCCGCCCGCCAGTGACGAGATTGCCGCCTTTACTTCGGTGGTGGTGGTGGCGTAAAGGGCGGCGGCGGAGTTACGCTATTGCCCTGCTCATCGACGAAGGTCCAGAGTTGGTTGTTCCAATCAGGACTCGTCGTTTTCTTGGTGTAGGCGTCGAGGTTTGTACCGGGCTTGGCGCTATTCCCCTCAACGTCGATGACGAGGGGCGTATTGCCCATGTAGCTCTGAATGAAGTAATAGCCCGGCACCGACGATGGCACGAACGACCAGAGCTGGTTTGGCGCGTTCGTATCGAGGGGTGGAGAACCGTCTTTCGTAAGCGTGTAGGCGTCGAGCGGCGCACCGGGCTTAGTATTCGCCCCCTGAATGTCGATGACGAGGTTAGTCGCGGGGTTCTGAAGAAGGTAAGATCCTTCGAAGGACGACGTTACGAACTGCCAGAGCTGGTTATTCCAGTTGGGACCCGCCGTCTTCTTCGTGAAGGCATCGAGCAGGGTACCGGGCTTGGAGCTGGCCCCCTGAATGTCGATGACGAGGTTCCCTAGCTTGCTCTGGATGAAAAATGGTGAAGACATGGTGATCCTTTCTGGTCAGCCTCTCGCTGAAGGAGCGTGTCTGCTTCTGGGTAGATAGTGATCGCGAATGCTCGGACGTTACGATGCCGACGAATTGTGATCGAGCCTCGAAAGACGCAGCTCCGTCCGGGATGACAAAGGGTGGGAAGGGTGAAGAAGCGGGCCGAGCCGCGGTCGTCTTGGACGGGGCGCAGCCCCGTCCCCACACCCGCAAAAGCAAGTGCAACTTCTTCACTTCCGCGGCATCTAAACCTTGACAATGGTTCGCTCAGGTTATAGGGTGGTTCAGAGCGTAGTCTTCATTGTGTTCATTATAAGGCACTTATCTATTTGGAGGTAAGGTTATGGGGAAGATTATTGGAATTGACCTGGGTACTACCAACTCCTGCGTAGCGGTTATGGAGGGCGGAGAGCCTAAGGTTATCGCTAACGAAGAAGGTGGGCGGACGACGCCTTCGGTGGTTGGATTCACCAAAACCGGCGAGAGGCTGGTGGGGCAGGTCGCTAAGCGGCAGGCTATTACCAATCCTGAAAATACGGTTTATTCGATCAAGCGCTTCATGGGACGGCGCTTTGACGAGGTGAGCGAAGAATTGAAGATGGTCCCTTACAAGGTTGAGCGGGACGGCGACAACGTGGTGATCGTGGCGCAAGGGAAGAAATATACCCCGCCTGAGATCTCCGCGATGATTTTGCAGAAGCTGAAGAAGGCGGCGGAAGACTACCTTGGCGAGAAAGTGACCGAGGCGGTTATCACTGTGCCGGCTTATTTCAACGATGCGCAGCGGCAGGCTACGAAAGATGCGGGCAAGATTGCCGGCCTGGACGTGAAGCGAATCATCAACGAGCCGACCGCGGCGGCGCTCGCCTATGGGCTGGACAAGGGCAAGGACGAGACCATCGCCGTGTACGACTTCGGCGGCGGCACGTTCGATATTTCGATCCTCGAAGTCGGCGAAGGCGTGGTCGAGGTTAAGGCCACCAATGGCGACACGCACCTGGGCGGCGACAACATCGATCAGCGGCTGGTGGATTGGCTGATTGATGAATTCAAGAAAAACGAAGGCCTCGACCTGCGCGGCAAGGGCAACGAGATGGCTTTGCAGCGTCTGCGCGACGCGGCGGAGCGGGCGAAGATTGAGCTTTCGACCACGATGGAAACCGAGATCAATCTGCCGTTCATCACGGCCGATGCTTCCGGGCCGAAGCACCTGGTCATTAAGCTGACGCGTGCCAAGCTGGAATCGATGGTCGAGGATATTTTGCAGCGGTCGGTTGGGCCTTCGAAGCAGTGTTTGAAAGATGCGGGCGTCGACGCCAGCAAGATTCACGAAGTGGTGCTGGTCGGCGGACAGACACGCATGCCTCGCATCCAGGCGATCGTAAAAGAATTGTTTGGACGCGAAGGGCACAAGGGTGTCAACCCGGATGAAGTGGTTGCGATTGGCGCGGCGATTCAAGGCGGCGTGCTTGGGGGCGAGGTGAAAGACCTGCTGCTCCTGGACGTGACTCCCTTGACGTTGTCGATCGAGACGCTCGGCGGCGTGGCTACGGCGATGATTCCGCGGAATACTACGATTCCGACGAAGAAGACGGAGACGTTCTCTACGGCGGCCGATAGTCAGACTTCAGTTGAAGTGCATGTGCTGCAGGGGGAACGTCCTTTGGCAGCGCAGAACCGGACTTTGGGCAAATTCCATCTGACGGGATTGCCACCGGCACCTCGGGGCGTTCCGCAGATCGAGGTGACGTTTGATATTGACGCTAACGGCATCCTGAATGTGACCGCGAAAGATATGGCCACTGGCAAGGATCAGAAGATCACGATTACTTCGTCTTCGGGCTTGTCGAAGGAAGAGGTCGAGCGGATGGCTAAGGAAGCCGACGCGCACTCGTCCGAAGACAAAGCGCGGCGCGAGGAGATCGAGGCCAAGAATCAGCTCGACTCTATGGTCTACAACATCGAGAAGATGCTGAAGGAGCATGGCGACAAGATCTCGGGCTCGGAACGCGGCGATGTGGAAAACGCGTTGGCGGACGCTAAGAAGGCCATCGAAGGCGGCGACAAGGCGCAGATGGATTCGGCGCGCGACAAGCTGACTGCGGCATCGCATAAGCTGGCGGAGCAGATGTATAAGGCGACGCAGGCGGGGCCGGGGGCGGGGCCGACTGATGGGCATGCGGCGTCCGGCACGAACGGCGCGAGCCCGAAGAAGGACGAAGGCGTGATCGACGCTGAGTATGTCGATGTCGAAGACAAGAAGTAAGCTGGCCAGCGCTAGGCGAGTAGCACATCCGTGGGGGCGCGAAATGCGCCCCCATTTGCATCACACTTAGAGAATGGTCGTCCAGGCCGAAGAAAGAGGAAGCGAATTGAGATTCGAAGTCAATGGGCAGATGTTTTTTGTGAACTTCGTCCCCGAAGAGGGGCGCTGGTTTTGCTACGCGCCGACCCCGATGGGAATGCAAAAGATTCCGGTGTCGATCGATGCCTCGCCATTTGAGGCGTTCAATGTGGCGGTGGATGAGCAAGCGAAAGAAGTGGTGAACTGAGTTGTTGGCGCAAACACACGCCTGGCAGTGTCATCCTGAGCGGAGCGAGAGCTTCACGAAGTGAGGATCTCGCGTAGTCGAAGGACCCCATACCCGTGGGATTTGCGATGAACCTTGCGAGGCCTTCTCACGATGCATTCGCCATGCTCGCCAGAGGAGTACACGTCAGCGTCATGGGGAGAACTCCCCGATGCAGCGTCGACGGAAAGAACAGCGTTGGGGTCTTTCGACTCCACAAGGTCATCGGTTTCGCCGACGACCTTATTCATCGTCGCCAGTAACACGGGCACTCTCTACATCGGAATGACGAACAATCTTTACGTCCGCGTTGCGCAGCACAAGACGGGCGAGATCGAAGGCTTCTCCAGTAACTATCAGTGCAGTCGCCTTGTGTACTGGGAGAGTTTTGACGAGGTTCTCAAGGCAATTGATCGGGAAAAGCGGCTTAAGGGTTGGCGGCGCTCGAAGAAGATTGCATGAATCGAGTTCAAGAATCCGCCTGGGAGGACTTGTCCGAGAAGTGGAGCGCGGAGATGGCGTTTGCGGGACAGGCGATTGCAGCACGGTGAGAATGCCTTGCGTTGCCGCTGGTAGTATTGACTGTCGTGGGGTCTTTCGACTCCACATCGCCATCGGCTTCGCCGATGACTATGTTTCGCTCAAGATGACAGAATTGAAGGATGTGACGCTGGTGCGAATCCACAGCTAGAACATGGCCACCCCAACCAAAGACTATTACGGCGTTCTCGGAGTGAAGAAGTCGGCCTCTACCGACGACATTCGCAAGGCGTTTCGCAAGCTTGCGCGCAAGTATCATCCTGACGTCAATCCTGGTGACAAAGGCGCGGAAGAGAAGTTCAAAACTCTTTCCGAGGCCAACGACGTTCTCAGCGATCCCAAGAAGCGGAAGATTTACGACCAGCTGGGGTTCTACTCCGACAATATCGATCCAGCTACGGCGGAGGCTTATGCTCGGGGTGGCGGACAGCCTGGGGCCGGCCCGGGTGACTTTGGCGGAGGGTTCCCGGGTGGAGGCCGTCAGCCGGGTGGACCGAGCAATGTTGATTTCGGCGGCTTTGACTTTTCCGACCTGTTTGAAGGCGCTCGCAGCGGCGGCCGGAAAAGTTCGGGCGGTGGGAGCGGCGGATTCCGCGATATCTTCTCCGGCATTTTCACTGGGGGCGGGCGCGGTGAGGCGGTCGACGAGGGACCGGAGCCGGGCAGCGATCTTGAATACCAGGTCAACGTGCCGTTTTGGACGGCCATTCGCGGCGGGGTGATGAAGTTGAATCTCGCCCGGCGCGATGTTTGCGGAAACTGCCACGGCAATGGCTATATCGAAGCTCCGGGAGTATGTCCACAATGCCATGGCAAGGGGACGATCGAGCAGACGGGCGGGCGGATGAAGTTCAACGTCACTTGCCCGCGCTGCCATGGGACGGGTAAGAACATTTCGACTTGTCCGGTGTGTCACGGCGAAGGCAGCATCGAGCGTACCGCTCCGCTGGAGATCCGCGTCAAGGCCGGAACGCGCGATGGGCAGCGGATTCGCATCGCGGGCAAGGGCAATGCGGGGCTGCGGGGCGGCGGAGTGGGCGACCTCTATGTGATCATCCGCATCGACCCGCATCCGCTGTTTCAGCGCGAGGGCGACGACATCTCGATTACGGTGCCGGTGACGGCGGTGGAAGCGGCTTTGGGATCGAAGATCGAGGTGCCTACCATTGATGGGCGGAGCATGCTTAAGATTCCTCCGGGGACGCAATCGGGGCAGAAGCTTCGGCTGCGAGAAAAGGGCGTGCCTTCGGCTACTAAGGACGGGGTCCGCGGAGATGAGATCGTCGAGGTCAAGATCACTGTGCCTATGCCTCGCGACGAGAAGACCAAAGAACTGCTGCGCGAGTTGGCTAAGCTCAATCCTGAGGATCCTCGGGAGGAACTCTGGAGCAAGGTCTGAGAACCTAAATCCTTACCACTGGGGACACAGAGGAACAGAGGGAAACCCGACGCATCGCCGCTGTTACCTCCGTACCTGCCCGCGTTGACAAAAATTTTCGATTTTTCGCAAAAAAATCTTGCATCTGTGGAAAATTCCCGTAATCTCACACATGCGAACTAACTTCGCCGACAATGCCCGGGAATCGCTGCCCACCCTGGGAGCCGCGCAACGATAGTCAAGGGAGACGCGGTGGTGAGAGTGAGTCGCCTGAGGAGGAAGCCATAGAAATTGGCAACAGCTACCGCACCAGCCAACATCTCGCAGCCTAGCTTAATTCCCGCCGCCCCCCGGAAGAAGTCTATCCGCCTCACCCTTTGGCCCTTGGTCGCCGCGACCTTCTTTATGGTCTCGGGCGGAACCTATGGCACCGAAGACATCGTGCATGGCGCCGGCTATGGCAAAGCCATTCTCATCCTGCTGCTGACCCCGCTTCTCTGGAGCCTGCCGACCGCGTTCATGATCGGCGAACTTTCGAGCGCGCTGCCCTTTGAAGGCGGCTACTACGCCTGGGTGCGCCGCGCCATGGGGAATTTCTGGGGCTTTCAGGAAGCATGGCTGTCGTTGGTCGCGTCCATTTTCGATATGGCGATTTATCCCACGCTCTTTGTTGCCTACCTCACACGCATGTTTCCATGGTTTCAGGAAAACCATCGCGGCGTGGCGGTGGCACTGGGCGTGGTGATTGTCTGCGCAATCCTCAATATCATGGGGGTAAAGGTCGTCTCGACGACTTCGTTGTGGCTGTTCTTCGCCCTTTCAGCGCCCTTCGCTGCCATTTTTGTGATGGCGCCGTTCAGGATTCACGCGCTCGCGAATGCGGTGACCAAGCCGACTACTTCGAATGTTGACATTCTCGGCGGGCTGCTCATCTGCATGTGGAACTACATGGGATGGGACAATGCCTCGACCATCGCCACCGAGGTGGAGCGTCCGCAGCGAACCTATCCTCGCGCCATGCTGGTGGCGGTGGTCATCGTCTGCGTTACTTACGTTCTTCCTTTTGCCGCCATGTGGATCACCGGCCTTCCGGCCAGTGCCTGGGAAACCGGCGCTTGGGCCGACATCGCGCAGTTGATGGGCGGTCCGGTGCTTCGGATTGCGCTGGTGGCGGGCGGCATGATGAGCGGCTTCGGCATGTTCAATGCGCTAGTCATGAGTTACTCGCGGCTGCCGCTAGCCATGGCTCAGGATGGCATGCTGCCGAAAGTTTTTGGCAAGCTGCATCCGAAATCACGCGCGCCCTGGGTTGCGATTCTGGCGCTGGCGGTTGGCTGGGGCTTCGCGTTGAATCTTGGCTTTGAACGCCTGGTTACACTCGACATCATGATTTACGGCGGGAGCCTGGCGCTCGAGTTTGTGGCCTTGATCTGCCTGCGCATTCGAGAGCCGGAATTGAAGCGCCCGTTCCGCGTGCCGGGTGGCCTGTTTGGAGCGATTGCGGTTGGCATTCCTCCAGTTTTGCTGCTGGGATTTGCCATCATCCGCAGCGAACATGAAGTCGTGCTCGGCATGAGTTCGCTCTGGTTTGGACTGCTTGTGATGGGGGCTGGCGTCGTCGCCTACTTGATTAACCATGCGCTTAAGCCGGCAGGATGGGCGGCTGCCACGCCGAAGCCTGAACTGGCAGCGTAGTTTTTCTGAGGATCTACTTTGACTGCAGAGACGGAGTTAGCCCTGTCTCTTTTCTTTTGCAGCTGCCTGGCGCTGCTCGCAAGAATCTTCACCCCAGGGTGTACAGAGGACCACAGAGGAAGACGTGCGTCCTCCCTGTTTTGCGGCTAGTATTGGTACGGACGCGAGATTGCTTAGCGTGGCATGACTAAACGTAAATCCAAGGGCGCGTACATGATCTCGGCGGTGGCCGAGATGTATGAGATACATCCGCAGACTTTGCGGCTCTACGAGCGCGAAGGGCTACTCAAGCCTAGCCGCACCGAGGGCAATACCCGGCTCTATACCGATGAAGATTTGCAGCGGCTCGAGTTCATCCTGTCGCTGGCGCGGGATCTGGGTGTCAACATCAGCGGCATCGCCATCATTCTGCAAATGCGCGAGCGCATGGAAGAAATGCAACGCCAGATTCAGGAGTTCGTGCAGTACATCCAACACGAGGTACTGGCGCGGGCCTCAGCCGCAGCCGATCCGTCCAAGGGGGCGATTGTGCCGCTACAGCGGACGATTGTCCCAACCGTAGAGTCATCCCGCCGCAACGATTCAAAGTAGCTCGGTTTGCACTCTGCTTCTCCGTACTCTCTGCGGTTTCGAACTCCAAAGAAAACCTTTCACCACAGAGGTCACGGTGGAACACAGGGGAATTCCATAGGAAAAACTGCCGCCGAATTTACTGAACTTTCATCTTCACGCAACCAACCGTCTTTTATCCGGGATTAACGTGCAGGCATGAAACCCGAAAATCCGGCCGAGATGCGGGATGCCGCGATTGCATTCGCGTCGTCGGCAACCGACCGGAGAAACGAGAAGAGGCTCGACAAGAAGGTCAAACTCAGTCTGGAAGCTGGCCTGCCCGGCAGTGCCGTGGTTCTGCACTGCCAGGGTCGGATCATCTTCGGTAGCGAGGCTCGGGTGCTCTCGACCATTGTGGCCGAAGTGCTGCCCTCGCGCGCCGGATGGTGGTGGATTTGGCGGACATCGAATCCGTGGACAGTGGAGGTTTGGGCGAACTAGTCATCACGCACATGTGGGCGAACGCGGCCGGCTACGCGCTGAAGTTTGCCTGCCCCAAGAAATCGGTTCGACGCCTCTTCGAAATTACAAACCTCGTATCGGTGCTCGATGTGTACGCCAGCGTTCCGGAGGCGATGTCGGCGATGGTTCAGGAAGAAGTGCCGTCGGCCTGAGCAGGGAAAGCGCTTCCCCCCCTCGTGGTCTCACCGAAGCGGCTAAAGCCGGCCGGGAAACAAGCCTGCTATCGCAGCGGTAAACCGCTGCGCCACCCAAGAGCCGCGCTTTTTCCGCCGACTATAATCGACGCTATTTTTCTCGCTCGAAGCGATAACGACCGCCTCTGTCTTTTGCTAACTGCTCCGCCACTTTCAAAAACGCTCTTCCCGCGTGCGACAGCGCGGATTCCTGCCGATACACCAGCCGCAGCTTGCGCTGAAAATGCAGATCGCGCACCGGAACGCGCACCAGGTCACCACGGCCGAGCTCGTTTTCCACGCTGATCTCGGGTACCAGCGCCACTCCATTCCCCGCGCATACGAAACGTGTGATGGCTTGCAGCGTCGGCAGTTCCACGTCCATGTGTAACGGAGTCTTGTGACGACGGAAACTCTCGATCACTTTATCGCGATAAGGAGACGTGACGATGTGGGCCACGAACGACTCCGCACCCAGTTGCCGCACGCTGACTTCACCCGCCGAGGCCAGCGGATGACCGGGAGGAGCGACCAGTACCAACTCGTCCATATAGACAACCGCCGAGCGCAACTGGGGCTCCTGCGGGTCGTAAGAGAGGACGCCGAGTTCCACGTTGTGCTTGAGCACGTCGTCGGGAATGTGACTGCCCAGGGAGCGTCGCACCGTGATCTTGATCATGGGATGCCGACGGCGAAACTCGCCCAGTACCGGCAACAGGTAGAGCGCGGTAAATTCGTTGGCGGCGATGGCCAGCTTGCCTTTCTGTAATTCGCGCATCTCGACCAGCGCCGCCTCTGCGTCCTGGCGCAGGTTGAGCAGTTTCTCGGCGTATTCTTGCAGTACACGCCCAGCATCGGTGAGTACGCCTTCACGCGACGAACGGTCGAACAGCGGCTCGCCGATCTCCAGTTCGAGTTTGCGGATGGTCTGGCTGACCGCCGATTGGGTGCGGAAGAGCTTTTCGGCGGCGCGGGAAAAGCGCCGTTCGCGGGCTACGGTTAGGAAGACTTCGAGTTGGGATAGGTCCATGGGAATCAGGTCTCGGTTCTCGGTTTCAGGTCTCCACTCGGAACCTCTGGGTGTACTGGGGAGAAAAGGAGCTTAACCACAGGGGGCACAGAGGTTCACAGGGCCTTACAGCAGTTGTCATTCATGAGCAATCAATAAGAACTGCTAATACTATCATCGATGCTACTGTTTCCGTAAAGATAATAACCTTTTCTTTTGACACCATCCGCCGATAGAGTTGTAGAGTAATCGGATTTCTCGGAGGGATGGAATTCATGGATCGGCCGCGTATTACCATCTTCGACACCACGCTTCGTGACGGCGAGCAGTCGCCGGGCTGCAGCATGAATGTGCAGGAGAAGTTGCGCCTGGCCCAGCAACTCGACCGCCTCGGCGTGGACGTGATCGAAGCGGGGTTCCCCATCGCCTCCGATGGCGATTTCGGAGCCGTACAAAGCATCGCCGCCACGGTGCGGCGTCCCATCATCGCGGGCTTGGCTCGTGCCTGTATCGGCGACGTGGACCGCGCCTGGCAGGCATTGCAGGGAGCGGCGCACCCGCGCATCCATGTTTTTCTGGCAACTTCTGACATTCATCTGCAATACAAGCTTCGCATCACACGCGAGCAGTGCCTGGAGCAGGCGCGGGAAGCTGTTCGGCACGCCACGTCTCTCTGCGCCGACGTTGAATTCTCGCCCGAAGACGCCACCCGCACTGATGTCGCGTATCTCTGCCAGGTAGTCGAAACGGTCATCGCGGCTGGCGCTACCACCGTTAACATTCCCGATACGGTCGGGTACAGCATGCCTGAGGAATATGGCAATCTCATCCGTACGCTGCGCGAGAAGGTCGCCGATATCGACAAAGTAACGATGTCGACCCATTGTCACAACGACCTCGGTCTGGCGGTTGCGAACTCGCTTGCGGGAGTACAGCAGGGTGCGCGCCAGGTGGAGTGCACCATCAACGGAATTGGGGAGCGGGCCGGCAATGCATCGCTGGAAGAGATAGTCATGGCCATGCGGGTGCGTCCGGACCGCTATGCTTACGAAACCGCGGTCGCCAGCGAACATCTTTTTGCCTCCAGCCAGATGTTGGCGGAGATTACCCGCGTTCCGGTGCAGCCCAACAAGGCCATCACCGGGCGCAATGCGTTTGCGCACGAGGCCGGCATTCACCAGGATGGCATGCTCAAGAATCCACTGACCTATGAAATCATGACGCCACAGTCTGTGGGGGTACCGGACTCGCGGCTGGTGCTGGGCAAGCACTCGGGCCGCCACGCACTGGCTCTGCGCTGCGAACAACTGGGACACCAGTTTGAGCGCCGCGAACTCGATGAGGTCTATCGCAGGTTTGTAGTTCTTGCCGACCGCATCAAGAAGGTGCAGGACGGTCATTTGCTCGAACTGATCCAGGACGTCAGCAAAAACCAGAACACCGCCAGAAACAATGCCGGCAACAGCGATGCCGGCGGCGAGAGCAAGAAGTTTCCTCCCGCAGCAGTCGCTTTACCTTTCCAGCGTACCGCATTCGCTGCCGCCGGAGCCAATGCCAACGTCAATGTCAATGACCCGCATCCGGCTCAAGTGTCGGGCAGCGCAGGCCAAGCACAGACCCTACCGGCTTGTCCTGCGCCAACCAACTGGTTCGGCGGCGGGGTGCCGACGACCCCTTTCGCGGATCATCACAGCGATCAAGAAGACTACCTCTGGGGTGTGTAGCCGCCAGGTCTAGTGACAAACCCGTAGAACACCCCACAACCGGCTACCACGGGGGTGTTTCCTCGTATATCCTTTCGGAAACGACTCGAGGACTCCATGGAACTCCGTGTCACTTCGCTCCCCGGAGACGGGATCGGTCCTGAAGTTACATCGCAAGCCATTTGTGTTCTGGAAGAGGTGGCCGATGGCTTCGGCCACGATCTCGAACTCGACGAAAAAGAGATCGGCGGCGCTGCTCTGACAAAGTTCGGCAATCCGTTGCCGGACGCGACCATTCAGGCCTGCCTCGCCTCCCAGGCGGTGCTGCTCGGAGCTGTTGGCAGCCGAGCCTTCGATCACAATCCCTGTGAACTTCGCCCCGAAGCTGGACTGTTGCGCCTCCGCCAGGAACTTGGAGCGTTTGCCAATCTGCGTCCCGCTGTCTTTTATCCGGCGCTGGCTGCCTGCTCGCCGCTGCGCGAAGAAATCGTCAAGGGAACCGACATTCTCATCGTGCGCGAATTGCTCGGCGGACTCTATTTTGGGCAGCCTCGCTCGATCGAAGGTGACGGCGCTCCCGGCGCGCGCCATGCCGTCAACACGATGCGCTACAGCGAGCCGGAGATCGAGCGCATCGCCGGCGTCGCCTTTCAACTCGCTCGCACCCGCCGCCGGCGTGTGCTCTCCATCGATAAATCGAATGTTTTGGAGTGCTCACGGCTCTGGCGCGAAGTCGTCACTCGTATCGCCCGCGATTTTCCCGATGTCCAACTCTCCCACATGTACGTGGACTCGGCCGCCATGTCGCTCGTGCTGAAGCCCACCGCGTTCGACGTGATCCTAACCGAGAACATGTTCGGCGACATCCTGTCTGACCAAGCGGGTGGAGTCGTGGGGTCGCTTGGTCTGCTCGCTTCGGCCAGCATCGGAGGCCCGGTCGGTCTCTACGAACCTGTTCATGGATCGGCTCCCGACATCGCAGGTCAGAACGTCGCCAATCCGCTCGGCGCCATACTTTCGGTGGCCCTGATGCTGCGCCATACGTTTCATTTACAAAAAGAAGCGGAGTGCGTGGAGGCTGGCGTCACTTCAACTTTGATGGGAGGCTTTCGCACCCGCGATCTTGCCCGCCATGACGAGCGCACTGTCTCCACGGAAGAAATGGGGGCCCAGATCGCCGAATTCGTACGGCTGGCCGCGAGCACTAACGATCGGGCCGCGTCGTAGGCAAGGGCTTTACCACAGGGGACACTGAGATCACAGGGGAAACCGACCTACAATTTTCCCGGAGAGGGCACCGCATCGGCGGCATACTCCCCGGTCATCGCATTCCACCGGATCCGCAAAACTTCCACGAACATTCGCAGTCCGTCGCGAAAAGGGTGGAGCCTGGTCCCCTCGCTATGCGCCCAGAGAACCGGAACCTCTTCCACCCGAAGGCCGGCGCGCCGGGCCAGAAACAGAATTTCCGGATCGAAACCCCAGCGTTCAATTTTCTGCAACGGAAAGATGAGTTGCGCGGCGTCTCGCCGAAAAGCTTTGAATCCGCATTGCGTGTCCGCAAAACGCAACCCCAGAATTAATCGCAAAACCAGATTGAAGATTCGTCCAAACGCCTGCCGGTACAGGGGCTGGCGCTCGGTTTGCAATTCCGCCCGCAGCCAGCGCGACCCGATCGCGATATCGGCGCCCCTGCCAATCGCGTCGAACAATTTTTGCGCCTCCGTGATGGGTGAAGAAAGATCGGCATCGGTGAACAGGCAAATATCGCCGCGCGCATGCAGCATCCCGTTGCGCACACTGTAACCTTTGCCGCGGTTCCCGGGATTCTCCACCAGCAGAATCTGCGGATGCAACTTGCCATATTCCCGCACGATTTGCGCTGTATCGTCGCGTGAGCCGTCGTTCACCAGCAGAATTTCCACGTCCCAGTTTTGTTCCCGCGCAAAGCGGAGAAGCGCATCGAGCGTCGGCCGGATGCGTGCGCTTTCGTTATAGGCGGGAATGACGATGGAGTAGGTCAGGGCCATTGAGACATTGAATCATTGAGATATTGAGACATTGAACGATTAAGGCAGCGAGAGTCAATGGCCTGATGATTCGATCATTCAATGACTCATTGATTCATGCCACCTGGCTGCGTTTGTCGAGCATGGCGAAGAATTCCGCCACCAACTCCGCATCCCAAAGTCCGCTTTGCGCCTCGCCAAGCATGGTAACGGCGGCCTGATCGTGGCCGAGCGCGGGCTTATACGGACGCGCCGTGCGCAACGCGTCATAGATGTCCACCACCTGCAGAATGCGTGGCAGCAGCGGTATCTCGCCTGCCCGCAGCCCATCCGGATAACCGCTGCCATCCGAGTGCTCATGATGGTGACGGATGATGGGAAGGACCAGTCGCAACGACCGCAACGGGCGGCAAATTCTTTCACCGGTCAGCGGATGCTGCTTCATGATCGCCCACTCCGCCGGCGTCAGATCGCTGCCTTTCTTCAGGATTTCATCCGGCACGGCGATCTTTCCCAAGTCATGCAGGTAGCCGCCCCGCTGCAGGGCCACAATGCTTTCTTCCTCCAGGCCGAGAAAGCGGCCCAGGTCCACGGCGTTGCGCGCCAACCGCTCGCAGTGGCCTTCCGTGTAAGGATCGCGCGCCTCCACGCTCAGTCCCAGCGTGCACAAAACCGAATCTGCCGTCTCAAGTTCGTCGGTGAATTCCTTCAATTTGAGCAACGAATTCACGCGTGCGAACAATTCTTCAGGAAAGATTGGCTTGGTCAGGAAATCGTCGGCGCCCGCTTCAATTCCCTTCAGACGGTCCTCTTGAGCGCTCAGGCCGGTAATCATGACGACCGGAATCAGCCGCGTGCTGGAATCCTCTTTAAGTTCGCGGCACAGTTCGTAGCCGGTCTTGCCGGGCATAACCACATCGAGCAAAATCAGGTCCGGAGCCTCGCGCTGAATTTCCGCCTCCGCCTCCGCCGCGTTATGTACTGCAACCGTTGGATAACCGCGGCTGGCGAGCAGCTCCTTCAACAGCATCGCGTTCACCACATTGTCGTCAACCACCAGAATCGACCGCTTCCGGCGGCCTGCCAGAAGATCACCCATATCCGCATAAGAACTCGATTGCGGAGAAAGGGTTGTCCGGACCTGTCCCGGCGGTAGACTCATCGGTTTACCTTGCTCGATTCGCTGCAATATTGCAAGTGGCCTGCGAGAAAAGACGCGGTAACCAGTTACTTTCCCGCAGCCTTGGCATTTTTTTGCGTGATCGGCCCTGCCTTATGCGTGGCGTCGCACTTGTGCGCGTTGAACTGCTGCTGAACCCCCACCTGCCCCAGCTGACGAGGGTCTGCCGAGAACTGCGCCTTGCACAATTCGCAAATTCCCCGCGACGGGATGTTGCTGACTCGCTTCAGGATCCGGAGACTGCGCTTGGCCATGATCAAGTCTCCCACACCGCTGTAAACTGCGCCACCACACGACTCCCCGACCTACCCAGGGACAACGCTTCCGGCTGTCCAGCTCCACCAGAAAAACCGAACATTTCCCTGTTCAGACGTCCTTGCGGCCGTTGCCGCGCTCATGCCAGCCTTCAATTCATGTTGCGGAAGCTCTTGATGATGTGCGTCCTGGTGTGCGTTCCGATGTGCGTCCCAGTGCTCGTCCTGCTCTGTTTGGCTTCGAGCGAATGTGCGGCCGTGCCCAAGCCGCACGTTATCACATTTGGAAGATGGATTTCCGCGAAGTGGCCCAACGCCACCGGACAGGGGCTGCTCGACTTGAAAGTACGCCCGTTGTTTGTGGATACCCGGCTCAAGGAATACACCGTCGGACTTCCGCATGAGTTGACCGACCGCCTGTTTGTGGTCCGGCGGGCGTTTCGCGTGAACGATGCACTGCCCCCCGAAAACACCGACGCGAGCGCGAACTCCCCGCGCTGGCAAGGGCAGCGTGGCGGCTGGCTGCTCGTCGACCGGCTCACCGGACACGTCTCTCAGCTCAACCTGCCTGAGTTCGATCCCTTCCATTCGACCGCGAGCTGGTATCGCGACCACATCGCCTACTGCGGCGTTTCGGAAGACGGCAAGAAACTCTACGCGCTCGTCGCCCAGGTAGGGCGCCGCAAACCGATCCTGAAAAAAGAAGCAGGCGAGCCCGCGGGAGGTGCACGATCCCGACTCGGAGTGTCCGCCTCCAATCTGGGAAAGCGCGCCCATGCGAGTGACGTTTCAGCATGGGGACGAGCAGAAGCTGGTGTTCACAATACGAAGCCGCGTGGTCGACGTGGTCAACGACGCCGAAGAACCGGAAGAATGGGCTTCGCCTGTTAGGTCATCCACCCGAAGAACAAGGCGACCACTCCAAATGTGTCGATGAAGCCATGCGCCAGAATGCATAGCCACAGGTTGCGGCCAGATAGGAGATAAGCAGCTCCGAGAATCAGGCCGGCCATGCCGGAGTCCACCATTCCCGAGCGGCCTTTGTAGTAGTGCCCGATTCCGAAGAGCACGGAGACGGCCAAGACCGCGGCCCGATACGCAATTTTCGAGCGGCCGCCAATGTCCGCGGCGCGCGTGACCAGGTATCCCCGGTATCCGATTTCTTCTCCGAATGCAGCAAAGGTCCAGACGATAAACAGCCAGCGAAGAGCTACCATCATATGGCCCGTGATTTGATCGAAGCCGCTCGGCCCAACTGCAGCCGGCCAGAAGTGGGCGGTGAGGGGATCAATCACCAATGCACCGAGCAGGATTCGTATGACGGCCGCGGCGAGCGCGGATAAGACGGTTCGCCGCCACGAAACGGGCCAACGCAGGCCGATCACACCCCAACCGCCATCGCGTACCCGCAGTGAAATCAGACCAAGCACCAAAAGAACGGGCACTTCGTTGGGAATGACATGATAGACGTTGTGGCCGATCACAATCGCGCTGCCGACTACAAACTCGGCAAGAGAAATCCAGCGTTGCGCGGGGCTCAGTCGGCACTCTGGCAGCCGACTGAAATCAGTCGCGCTGGGCAACGACATCTCGCTGGCGCCGATCGATTCGTTCATTTCCTCCTCCTTCCTGGGCAGTTCCGGCCCGAATCAGGCTGGAGGGAGCACCAGCGATTTCCGATACTGCCGCACAAACCAAAGCGCAATGTAAGTGGTCAACATCACGAGCCCGCAGCCCACCAGCCAGCCGATCGGTACAATCCACCACCCCAGCACATCCCTGCCGCCCGCCGGCGCGCTTCCGAACCCAAGTCGAAAAGACATCTCAAAGTCGCCGCTGCCGTTCGGAAAAACCCACAAACCCGCGGTTCGCGGATGGAGTAGTTTCGCCACCGCTACCAGAACGAAAACAGCCCCGAAGAAATATCCCCCGATGGAACCGAGCAGCACGAAAAAGCCGGCAACACTCAAGCTTGACCATCGGAACAAGCTCTTGAGGGTGCGCACTGGCGACCGGCTGACCTCCGCTTGCGCCAGCAAATCGTCGGTTATGTACTGGCTGGCTAACTCTTCTGGACTGCCCAGCCCGGCCAGTGCCGCGTCGACTCCAGCGGACGTTAGGTCTCCGTGCGCTTCTCCGGCTGCTTCTCCGGACGATTTTCCGGAAGCGGCGGCCTTATCCATAATGTGGCTGCGCAGTTCTTCGACGATCTCGCGGGCGTCTCGGTCGCTCACGCCGCGCAACCGCTGGCGCAACTTGCTCAGGTACGTTTCGATCCTCTGCTGCGCATCGCCTGACATATCGTCTGACATGGTCATCTATTTTCCCTTCACGAGTGGAGCGAGCAGGCGGCTCATGCTCGACGAGAACCGCGTCCACATCCCAGCCATCTGGCGGACCCGCTGTCTTCCGGCCGACGTGAGCGCGTAGTATTTCCGCGGATGCCCGGCATCGGACTCCACCCACTCACTCTGCACCAGCCCCAGCGCCTTCAAACGGCTGAGCAGCGGATACACCGTTCCTTCCGATACGATCAAGTCGGAATCGCTCTCCAGCCGCCGCAAAATCTCCAGGCCATAGAGTTTTCCGTCCCACAGCGCAGCCAGAATCGCAAGTTCAAGACATCCCTTGCGGAGCTGTATCTCCCACTTGTCTCCGGTCTCTAGATCGCGGGCGTCGGCTCGCTTCACCCCGATACTATGTAGTACAAGGTATGATGTTGTCAATACTTAGTGGGGGGGTGCCCGGCCCGTCCAGGCGCGGCTATGGTTTGAGCTTGAAGCCCGTTTTCATCAGAAAGCTGCGAGCGGCAGCTGGGAACTAATCTCCCGTGGCCTCGACCGCGGGCAGTTGTTCCGCCACCGTCCGCGTCGAGACCTTCGCGCTCGTTACCAGCACTACTGACGCCACGATGATGGCGCTTCCCATCGCGATGTAGCGGTCGATGCGCTCATGCAGAACCAGCCATCCCAAAAAGACCGCGACCACGGGATTCACGTACGCGTAGGTAGAAACCTTCGAGGTCGGAACGTGCTGCAGCAGCCAGATGTAGGCGGTGTAGCCGATCCAGGAACCGAACACCACCAGATAGAGAATCGCGCCTACTCCGCGGAGGGTCCACGTCACATTGGCAGGCTTCTCTACGAGCAGCGCGAAAATCAGATTCGCGATTCCCGCGAAGGTCATCTGCCACGCGATTGCACCGAACGGATCGGCCGCCGCGGTCTGCCACTTTTTCGAGAGCACCGAACCGAGCGCCCAACTGAACGATCCGAGTGGCAACGCCAGCGACCACCAAAGTTCGCGATGGCCCAGCGCATTCGGATGACGAAGATCTGGCCAGATCAGCACAACTACGCCGGCGATCCCAATCGCCAGCCCGATCTTGCCGCGCTGCGAAATGTGATGGTCGCCCAGCAACAGGCTATCCAGCACCAGAAACCAGAGCGGCGTAACTGCAACCAGCAGCGCCGCCAAGCCGGTGGGAACGATCCGCTCCGCGTAAGAAAGGGTGAGATTGCCACCCATCAGAAGCAGAATGCCGACAGCCCCCAGATGCCTGAGCTGCCGCGCCGAAAAACGAATGCGACGTCCGGTGAGCGCGCAGTAAGCCAGCATGACAACGCCCGCGATCGAAAAGCGCGCGGCGCACATAAAGGCCGGAGGAATCTGTTCCACCGCAATGCCGATGCCCAGATAAGTCGAGCCCCAGAAGACATAGACGAGGGCGAAGGCAACAATAATCTTCCATGGACTAGCGGGCGCAACATTGCTCATGAGAATCGGAGTGAGAAAAATTCAGAATAGCAGAGTGGAACTAGACTCATAGATGCTCTGAGAAGGATAGGGCTTCACAATTTGCGGAAAGGATCTAGCCCCGGTGGGGCAACAGCTTAGCCCGTCGCCGGGGTCCCCATCACTCCGGTTTTGACGTGATGGGGCGGAGCTGTTCAGCCCGGAGGCTCAGTCAGCGTGCTGGCGATCGACCGACCAGATCTGTGCGGAGCTCTTTTCGAGCGGATAGAGATGCACCATCCAGTTGAAGACGATGGGATAAAACTCTCCGCCGTTGGCGTCGCATTCTTC
>Ga0181532_10000741_pt1 | contig 32623 bp, 26 predicted proteins | sample PEATcosm2014_Bin_33_FD_119768 | JGI IMG/M metagenome (GOLD analysis project Ga0181532, IMG submission 119768) | Peatland microbial communities from MTU Mesocosm Facility, Houghton, MI, USA - PEATcosm2014_Bin11_30_metaG | ecosystem: Environmental > Terrestrial > Soil > Wetlands > Peat | place...
GCTGCGCGCACCTCCTCCACAGTGTGGTTGGTGATGTCGGCAATTTCTTCCAGCGTGAAGCCCTCGACGGTATACAGGATGAACGACTCCTGCTCCACACGCCCGGCGTCGCGCAGCGTTGTTTCGACCAGGTTGAGCAGTTCGCTCCGCGCCGCCAGTTCCTCCGGCGTGTTAGCGGTGGGGTCGGGGATTACGTTTTCCTCCACCAGTTGCTCGTCCGGCTGATGGAACTGAAGCATCGACTCGTCCGAACCCTGCACATTCTGCTGGCCATGCGAACGCTCCAGCGAGACCATGCCGTTGTCCCTGCCATCCAGCGCCAGGGTGTCGATCGCCTCTCTTGCGAGACGATGCACCCAAGCCTCGAGCTTCATCCGTTCCGGCTTGTCATGCTGTTCGCCGAGAGCATTCGCAATGGCCTCGTCTACCACCTCTTTGACCGTGACTTGATCGGCTGCCAGCAGACCTTGGTCCTCGCGGTATTGCAGTTCTCGCTGGATGAATCGCTCTAGCCGTGGCAGGTTGACGTTGACGTAGCGCGCGATATCGCTGGAGGAGATGGTATCCGGTTTGACCGCGGCAACTGTCTGCTCGAACGGAACCGTACCCACCATTGCGCGATCGGGCCCGCGGCGGCGCGGCCACTTGTGGTGACTGCGCAGGAGCTCCTTGTGCCGCTTCACCTGGCCGCTGATATCGTCGAACGCAGCCTTGATAGCGCTGATCGCGGTCGAGCTGCTCTCTTGCGACGCAAGTTGGCCGGAGGGCAGGCGCAGGTTCAGCGATACCACAATGCCCTGACGAGCGGAGTTCTCCTCCACGATGCCCTTCAGGTGCACTAATTCAGGACGGAACACCTGCAGGTACCGATCCAGCTTTTCCACTTGTTGGTTGATGACTTTTTCGAGGTCGGGTGTCTTGGAAATCTTGTAGCTGATATGAACATTCATGAAAAGCCTCTCCGGATGGACCGCTCCACCCGCAGCTACAGTCCTTTTCTAACTGAATTTTACTCCTCCTAATACAGGAGCAAGCAGAAAATGAGGAGTTGGCTGGTTTTAGCAGTCACTTCAGGAACTTTAGGGTGCCCGTTCCCGCCTTTTCCTGGCTAGGGGGGCCAGTCAAACAAAAAGCCCTCCGGTGAGGAAGGCGTTTTGAGTTCGCCGGCGATTGTTACCGTTCCGGAATTCTGACCTTCACGTCCGGACGCCGGTCGAGGTGGATGGTTTCGATGAAGCGCACCTTACCCTTGCTGAGCTTCATGACCAGCGAGGTTGTGCGCACGCCGTCGCCAAAGAAGCGCACGCCCTTGAGCAATGTCCCTTCAGTCACTCCGGTCGCGGCAAAGATGATGTTCTTGCCCGGCGCCAGTTCGTCGGCGGTGTAAATGCGCTTGGGATCGCTGATGCCCATGTCCTTCATGCGCTCGCCCTGCTCCGGTGTGTAGCCTACCAGGCGGCCGACCATGTAGCCGTTCAGGCAGCGCACGGCCGCGGCGGTAATCACGCCCTCAGGAGCTCCGCCAGTTCCCATTACCGCGTGAACACCCGAGCCCAGCATGGACGCTGCAACTCCGGGCGAGAGGTCGCCATCCGAGATCAGACGAATGCGCGCGCCCGCTTTGCGGATTTCGTTGATCAGCTTTTCGTGCCGGGGACGGTCAAGAATGATGATCACCAGGTCTGCCACGTCGCGATCCAGTACCCTGGCGATGACGTGCAGGTTGTGGGAGACGGGCGCTTCCAGATCGACCACTCCCTTGCACGACGGGCCGACGACGATCTTCTCCATATAACAGTCGGGAGCGTGCAGTAGTCCTCCGCGTTCCGACGCTGCCAGCACCGTAATGGCGCCGGGAGAGCCGGTGGCGCAAAGGTTGGTGCCCTCCAGCGGATCGACCGCGATGTCGACCGCAGGGTAGTGGCCGCCATCCTGCTTGCCGACTTTCTCGCCGATATACAGCATGGGCGCTTCGTCGCGCTCGCCTTCACCGATGACGATGGTGCCGTCCATCGGCACCGAATCCATGACGCTGCGCATGGCCTCGGTTGCCGCTTCGTCGGCGTGCTTGCGGTCACCCTGGCCCATCGTCTTGGCTGAGGCAATCGCCGATTCTTCCACTACCCGCAGGAACTCCATTGCGAGGTCGGTTTCGAAGTTAGCGGTAGGAGTGTGTGTCATCATTTCTAGCTCTTCAGTTTGAATCTTGGTTGCCATGTGGCCTCCGTAGGCGCGGCCTGTCAGCAGAACTATGATCTACGAATGCGGATTACGCAAGCCGAGCGCCTGACTCCGATGCGCAGGGACAAGTCCCGGGTAATGACTCGAGAATCCCGGCACAAACGCAAAGGATACACCTCTTACGGCCGGTGTTCGAGGACTTTCATCACTGAACCCCGGTCGAAAGGGAACGGCCTTCAGAACGCTGCGTGCCCGGTGATGTGCTCCCCAATAATCAGCGTGTGGATGTCGTGTGTGCCTTCGTAAGTTTTCACCGACTCCAGATTCGCCATGTGGCGGAAGATGGGATACTCGTCGGCGATGCCGTTGCCGCCGAGAATGTCGCGGCCCATGCGCGCGCACTCCAGAGCCATCCAGACGTTGTTTCGCTTGGCCATCGAGACGTGCCACGGCTTGGCCTTGCCTGCGTCCTTCAGCCGGCCGAGTTGCAATGCCAACAGCTGCGCCTTAGTGATCTCGCTGATCATCCACACCAGCTTCTCCTGCACAAGCTGGTGCGAGGCAATAGGCTGATCGTGGAACTGCTTGCGGAACTGCGCGTACTGCAGCGCGCAGTCGTAGCAAGCCATCGCTGCGCCGATCGCACCCCAGGCGATCCCGTACCGCGCCTGATTCAGACAACTCAGCGGCGACTTCAGGCCGCCCGACTGCGGCAAGAGGTTCGCTGCCGGAATCCGAACATCCTGCAATGACAAACTTGACGTCACCGAAGCCCGCAACGACCACTTACCATGGACATCAGCCGCCTTGAATCCCGGCCGATCCGTCTCCACGATGAAGCCGCGAATCAGGTCGTTCTCGTCTTCCACTTTGGCCCAGATGATGGCAATGTTGGCGATGGAGCCGGAAGTGATCCACATCTTCTCGCCATTCAGGACGTACCCGTCGCCATCTTTGCGCGCGCGGGTGCGCATCGCCGAGGGATTCGAGCCGGCGTCGGGCTCGGTGAGTCCGAAGCAGCCGAGAATCTCGCCCAGCGACATCCTGGGCAAATACTTCTGCTTCTGCTCCTCACTGCCGAAGGCATAGATGGGATACATGCACAGCCCCGACTGCACGCTGACGAACGAGCGCACACCGCTGTCGCCGCGCTCCAGCTCCTGTGTCATCAGACCGTACTCCACGCTTGACATGCCGGCGCAACCGTAGCCCTGCAGGCTGGCGCCGTAAAAGCCCAGCTCGCCCATGGGCTTGATCAGTTCCTTGGGGAAGCGGCCGTCGCGGTTGCACTGTTCGATGATGGGGACGAGGTTCTCTTCGATGAACTTGCGGGTGTTGTCGCGGACCAGCCGCTCGTCGTCGTTGAGCAGCGTATCGAACTCGATGAAATCCACGCCCTTGAACTTGAGTGCCATGCTCGATCTCGCTTATGGAAATTTGCGGGTAAGACGAATCTTTGAAGGTAGCAGGGGTGAAGAGCGTGGTCAAACGGAGCGGGAGATCGGCCAGTGGCGCGCGAGTGAGTTGTGCGCGGGCCGCTCTGGCGTGGCGAGGGTCTGCCCAGCCAGTTGGGCCATACCGATGTCAGCACCACTCCGAAAGCCGCCCGCACTGTACAATCATTCGCCGTGCCAAAACATAATAAGGAGGAATTGAACCATGATCAACCACACCGTCCGCTTCGCTGTCGATCTCACGATTAACGAAGGTAAGTTGGACGAGTTCCAGGAGATTGCGCGCACGATGATTGCTGTCACGCATAAGGAGCCGGGGGCTCTTAGTTACGACTGGTGTTTCAGTAGCGACGGCACGCGCTGCCGGATTCTGGAAACCTACGCTGACGCCAATGCCGTTCTGGCGCACCTGGCGGGCCCGGCGGTGCAGGAATTTGTGCCGAAGATGCTCGCGGTGTCCAGCCTCAGTCGCTTTGAGGTATATGGCGACCCTGGGCCGGAGGCGTCACCAATGCTCGCTGGATTTGGGGCCGAGATCTTCGAACTCTGGCAGGGGCTCAGCCGCTGACTCGCACGTAACCCGGAGCAATCACCCAATCTCAACTCATTGACTGACAGGTGCCGCGTCCCTTGCGATGAGGTGACAAATAGTCCAGACTCTTTTGATGGTCGGCCCGGTGAACAGTACCCTAGCAATTTCGAAGCCTGAGACTGGCGCGGACGCAGAGCCGTGGAAAACGAGGATATTGCGGGCCTCTGCGCCGTTCTCCTGGGCGATTCTTCTGGCTGGAATCATCACTATCGGCGTAGCGGTGTACATGGTGGCGGTCAGCTACTCGAGCCTGCCGTGGGACGATGGCTGGATTCAGGTTGAACCGCTGGTCAATGGGATCAACCCGTACTCGCTCCATTGGATTTGGGCTCAGCACGACGACCATAGACTCGTGTTCACGAAGCTGTTCCTGCTGGCGGACTTGCGCCTGTTTCACGCTCGACAGTGGTTTCTGCTGACCAGCATCCTGGTAATTCAGCTTCTATTTTGCGCGGTGCTGAGTTGGAGCATGCGAGTACTTGGAGGTTGGCGGGGGCGGGTATGGCTCACCGGTGTTGGTCTTACAGCGTTCTGCCTGTTCAGTCCATCCCAATGGCATAACTTCGTATGGGGCTTTGAGCCCTGTTTCGTGCTTCCGGGCTTGTTTGCGGCGCTTTCATTTATCGGATTGCTGCTCTATTGGATCGACTCGGAGGGGCAATCTGCCAAGCCGTCCTCGTGGAAGTTCATAGCGCTTTCGATCGCTGCAGCGCTGGGAGCAACCCTTTCGTTGGCAAACGGAAATCTTGTTTGGCCTCTGCTGGTTGTGGCAGCGCTGTTCCTTCGATTGCGCCGCTCGGTGGTGCTAAGTTTTGCTCTCACGGGAACGATCACGATTGCGCTCTATCTTCATCACTATGTCAGCCGTCAGGCCGAGGCCAACGCAGGGTCGTTCAAAGGGGATCCGCTCAAGTTCCTGCAGTTTATAGCTGTGTATCTGGGAAGTGTTTGGGCACACGCGAGTCCGATTCTGGCGGGCATATTCGGAATAGCCGGCGCCGGCTTCGCATGTGCGCTTGTCCTGCGCTCGCGTCTGTACCTTCGAACCAGGCAGGCATTCTCTATTCAACTAGTTCTCTTGCTGTTGTTCTGCATCGGCACGGGCTTCGTCACCGCACTGGGAAGATCAAACTTTGGGCTGAGCTACGCGTTTTCCTCGCGATACCAGACTGTCGTGCTCGTCTTCTGGTGTTGCCTCGGCCTTATGCTGGTAGGTTTCACAGCGACGATTAAGCGCACGCGAGTTCCTTTCCTGGCTGTACAGGTTTGCCTGCTGGCTGTCATGGCCAGAGGAGCGTATCTGGCGCAATACCCGATCAGAGAAGCGCGGCACTATGGGTTCCAGCTCGATGTGGCATCTATGGCGCTGTTTACCGGTGTGAATGACTCGAGGCAATTTTACCTTGGGGTAGGCGTTAAACCTGACTACCTGCTGAAACAAGCGCGCTACCTGCAAGATAACCATCTATCGATTTACTATAGCGATACCTATTCTCAACTAGGCAGACCTTTGGATTCTGTCTTTCGCCAGGCCTCGCCGGTGGAATGCACAGGAAGCGTGGACTCTATTACGCCGATGGAAGGAAAGGGAAAGCGGGCCCTGCGGATCACCGGGTGGGTTTGGGACAACAAGCACGAACAGCCACCGGCGGAGGTCATCGCGACCACTGACGGAGTTATCACTGGTCTGGCTGCGGTGGGCGACTGGCGCCCGGAGATTAGTGCGGCCAATCCTCAGGTTACGAGCGATTATATAGGTTATGTTGGGTATGTTCGTGAAGTAAACCCACACACGGCAGTAAAGATATACGCCATCCTGCGCGGCAGCCCGCCATCGGCCTGCTATATAGCAAACAATACGGCCTTGGGATTCTGATCTGGTTATCTGGATGCGAATCCGATGGCTACAATAACAGCTGCAGTGATCAGGCTTACGCGATCGCGTAGCGCAAAAATGATTGGATCCGAGTGCATTCTGCCCCTGCCGGCGAGTATCCAGATTCTGCCAAACCAATAGAGCAAGACCGGACAAATTAATCGAAGCATCTCCCAGTGCTTGTATAAGAGCGTAACCTCGGGGCTACGAAGATATAAGGCAAGAACCAGGACCGAAATGACCATAGAACTCAAACCGAGAGCTTGTATGGTGCTTTTGTCAATCGGTTCATAGCCGCGCCGGGAAGTTAATTCCCCTGTTTCCGGCCATGCTTGAAGTTCAGAGTAGCGTTTAACTGCTGCCAGCCCCAGGAAGCAAAACATTGCAAAGGCAGCAGTCCATTCTGAAATAGGAATACCAGTCGCAGCTCCCCCTGCGAAGAGACGGATTGTGTAAAGTCCGGCGAGGGTGCAGATGTCTAGGATGACTTTTGTCTTCAGGTAGAGTGAATAGAGGACAGTGGACAATAAATATACGGTTAGCATGATTCCGAAAGACAACGGAAGCTTAACCGCAAGCAGAAAAGAAGCTACGAAGAGAACGACGGCCATCTTGATGGCGGCCCCTGTTGTTACTTTCCCGGCTGCCAAGGGGCGCAATTTCTTGTGATCGTGTTCTCTGTCAGAATGTACGTCGAGGAGATCGTTAAAAATATACGTTGCGGACGCTGTCAGGCAGAAGCAGATGGTTGCGAGAAGCCCCTTGCCGGCAATCGCACGATTGTTCCAAGTGTGTGACAGGAGTACCGGCACCAATACCAGGATGTTCTTCGACCATTGGTGCGGCCGGAGCAGGAAAAAAAAAGGCGCGATGGTGCGATGACCTTTTCGGGCAGGCGGATGTCGAGTAGTCAATGTCCGGTCAGAAGTTGTACTCGGCATCACAATTACAATCTAACGGAGCCCCCATTCGCAGGGATGCGAATCAGATTATATCGTGCTGCTTGCGAATGCAAGGTGCGTAAGAGTTCTGAGATTGCATTTAGCAAGAGCCGCAGCCGGTGCGCGGCAGTTGTGGCGAATGCGATACCGCTTGCCGTCTTCGAGCATTACCGGCGAGCGGGCCGTCGCTTCAGGTTCCCCTGCTATGCTGACTGGGCGTCGTTGCAGAGTTCTTGACGTTGTGGGTGCAACAAGGAACTGCGAACGAAGAGGATGGAGCCAGTGAAGCCAGAACGAATACCTAATCTGATTCTGGGAACAGGTCCTACGGCTATTGCAGCGGCCTATGCATTTCGACGCCTTGGAGTGCCCTTTGAAGTCTTGGATGTCGCCTACGATCTGGAGTCTGAAAGAGAGGCAATGGTGGAAACGCTGTCGGCTACCGAGCCGGCAGATTGGCCACGCAAGTACGTTGAGACATTGTTTCCGCCGCCAGTAACTTCAGCACAGGGGGTTGAAAAGCGATTTAGCTTTGGATCCAACTTTCCCTATGAGCGACCGCTATGTATCTCCTGCGCTACCACGCAATGCAAGATCGACCTGTCCCATGGCCTTGGGGGTTTCGGGAATGTCTGGGGTGCCGCCGTGCTTCCGTATACGGACTCGGACTTGCGCGATTGGCCCATCTCTTCTGCTGATTTGGCCGACTCCTATCGCAACCTGTCGAAGTTTGTACCGATGAGCGCCGATTTAGACCATTTGCAAGAGTCATTCCCGTTTTATCGTGACAAAATAACCTCACTCACAAAGTCAGAACAAACCGAGACCTTACTTAAGTTTCTAACTAAGCGAGACTCTACATTGCGAAGCCAGGGGATAGCCTTCGGCCGCGCTCGTGTTGCGGTAGATTCGTCAGGAGGGCCTTCTACTTGCCGCTACTGTGGCTACTGCCTTGACGGCTGTTCTTATGGCTCCATATTTAATCCCCGGCTGCTATGCAAGAAACTCGAGCAGGAGGGAGTAAAGATCCATAAGGGCCTTTATGCGCTTGAATTTGAGGAAGAGTCGGACGGAGTAACCCTGTCCGCTGTGGACATAAAAGATGGCTCATTGAGAAAATTGCAAGCTCGACGGTTGTTCGTGGGTATGGGAGCTATTTCCACGACGCGCCTTATTGCGAGATCCATAAAGATATTCGACAAACCGATCCGAATACTGGATAGTCAATATTTCTTTTTCCCGTTCTTGTCTTATCGTAAAGCTAAAGATTCGACTGTGCGTTTTACCTTAGCTGAAATATTCCTTGAGATGCTGAAGCCGGGGGTCAGCGACTACTATATACATTTTCAGCTGTATGGTTTGAATGACATATTCCGGCAAACCATACGGTCGACATTACCTTCTTTGTTTCGGAGCCAATTTGTTCTCGATAATGTCGAAGGCCGTTTCTATTTGTTTCAAGGTTTCCTCCATTCGTCCGATTCGGGCCAGTTGGAGCTCACCGTCAACTCATCTCAATCGAGCAGAGACGACATACATGTGCGAGGAATAATCAACCCGGCTTCCCTGCGTGTGGCGAAGCGCTCTCAAGCAGTTTTGCGCCGAAACATGGCCGGATTCGGCATCATTCCGCCGCTGAATCTTACTATGGTGGCTTTGGGCAGAAGCTTTCATGCCGGGGGCAGCTTCCCGATGGGGAAGAACGATACAGTCTACGGCTCAGACCTGCTTGGCCGTCCGGCGGGGCTCAGCCGAATTCACATTCTGGATGCAAGCAACTTCCCGAGTATTCCCGCAACAACCATCGCCTACACAGCTATGGCCAACGCGGACAGGGTGGTCAACGAGACGTTCAGGAACGGATATTTGTGACGCGTGTGGTGGGTATGCAGGACAAGTGAGCGGTGGAACGACGGGTCTGAAGGAGAACGCTCAATGATTCGACGCGTAGGGACTGTCGCCGTAACATTTTGGCTTGTGCTTGGGTGCGTCGCCGAAGCCTGGCAGACGCCATCGGCTAAGTCGCCGGCAAAGGCCGGACCTCATGCGGTCAGCATCACCGATGAAGACAATGGCAAAGATGTCGATCTTACATCTGGCGGCGTCCTGATTGTGAAGCTCAAGAGCAATCCTTCGACGGGGTACAGTTGGGTGGTTGCCGGCGATCCTTCTCCACTGAAGCTGGTGAAGACTTCGTATCGAAGGAACACGGCATCCTCGAAGGCGGCAGGTGCTCCAGGAGTTCAGGTATTGCAGTTCAGCGCCAGCTCTGCCGGGATGGCAACGCTCCAGCTGATCTACCGGCGCTCTTGGGAATACAACGTGCAACCGGCGAAGACATTCACCGTCCGGGTCAACGTTCCCTAGGACGTCACCGGCTTTTGGATGAGGGTGCGCCTGAGTCGTACGGCTGGCATAACCCGAAGAAGCCGGAAACAGTTTCAAGGTTGTTGCAACAATTGGCGCAAGTGGGGGCAACAGCGCCCATTTAGGCAGTATTTTCGACCTTCCCAATAACGTTCACATGTCACAAACGAGTGTGACTTTGGTCGTTGCCTGTAGGCGTGGAGGAGTTAGAATAGAGTTGGAATTGAAAATGATTTTCAACTTCATATTCGGCCGTCCTAAGAGAGAACTTCCGACACCAGCCAGCGCCTTGGCCGATTTGCACGTCGGCGAGAGCGCCATCCTCTCCGATCTCGAATTGTCCCCGCCGGTTGCCGAGCATCTGATGAACCTGGGTTTTGTTCCCGGCCTGGTGGTGAAGGTCCTGCGCAGCGGACCCGGTGGCGATCCCCGCGTTTATCGCGTGGATGGTACCGAGGTTGCCATGCGCCGCGATCTCTCCCGTCACATTCACGTGGAGCTGATCGGCGCTCCCGCGTTTGGAGACTGATCCATGGGAGCTTCGACGGTGAGCTGTCACGCGGTGGCATCGCCCCGAGATGAAGCTCCTGGTACCTCGTACCGCACCATCGCGGTTGTCGGCCCCCCCAATTCCGGCAAGACCACTCTGTTTAACCGCCTTACCAAGTTGCGCCAGAAAGTCGGCAACTTTCCCGGCGTCACCGTCGAACATCACACCGGCTACCTCCGCGACGCCAACGGGGAAGAGATCGCGCTCATCGATCTTCCCGGCGTCTACAGCCTGACGCCGAAATCCGAAGACGAAAAAGTAGCCATCGATGTTTTGACCGGGCAGATGCCGGGAACGGCTCGCCCGGATGCAGTCATCCTGGTTCTCAATTCGACGAATCTGCACACCCACCTGGTGCTGGCTGCACGCGTGATCGCGCTGGGCATTCCCACGCTGGTACTGCTGAATATGGCCGACGAGCTGCGCAAGCAAGGTGGCCATGTTGACGTCCTTTCGCTGGCCCGGGAGTTGGGAACTCCGGTGGCATTGATCAGCGCTGCCACAGGCGAAGGAATGATCGCAGTTCAGAACTTCCTGTCGGCTGCCGCCGCCACTCCGGAACCGCTGGAGCTGCCGGTTGTGGGAAGCACGCGCGGCTACCGCGAATGGGCGGTGCGGGTAGGAACTAACGCGGGATACCGCCGTCCGGCCACGCCCGTGTGGACGGCTCGCCTCGACGCAATTTTCCTGCATCGCGTCTGGGGCCCGATTATTTTCGGGCTGGTGGTGATCGGCGTCTTCCAAACCATCTTTGCACTCGGCCAGCCACTTTCGAACCTGCTGCAGAAATTTCTCGACTCCACCGGAGCCCAGCTTGGCGCTCACCTGCCGGCGGGAATGTTCCAATCGCTCATCATCAACGGCGTGTGGAAGGGCACCGGGTCGGTACTCGTCTTTCTGCCGCAGATTTTGCTGCTGTTCCTGGTGATCGGCATTCTGGAGGATTCCGGATACTTATCGCGCGCCGCGGTGATCGCCGACCGCACCATGTCACGCGTCGGCCTGAACGGGAAGAGTTTCATCCCACTGCTCTCGGCCTACGCCTGCGCGGTGCCCGCCATCATGGCAACCCGCACTATCGAGAGCAAACGCGATCGCATCGCCACCATTCTGATTGCGCCGTTTATGACGTGCTCGGCGCGTCTGCCCGTGTACACCATGGTAATTGCGGCGTTTCTGCCGGCGCGTCCGTTGCTGGGCGTATTTCTCGGCACGCGCGCAGCGGCCATGCTGGGTTTATATGTTCTCGGATTTCTGATGGCCGTGCTTACTGCCCGGCTGCTGAAGTCAACCGTTCTCAAGAGCAAAGACGCTCCGTTCATTCTGGAGATGCCGCCCTATCGCTGGCCCATGCCCGCATCGCTGGCATTACGAGTGATCGATCGCGGCAAGGCGTTCCTGTATCGCGCGGGAACAGTGATCATGCTGGTTTCACTGCTGCTGTGGGCGGCCACCAATTTCCCCATGCATCACGGCCAGCCACCAGAGATTCAGAACAGCGTCGTCGCCCAGCTGGGACATGCGATTGAGCCGGTGATTCGTCCGCTTGGCTTCGACTGGAAGATTGGCGTCGGCCTGCTGACCTCGCTGGCGGCGCGCGAAGTCATTATCGCTACCCTGGGCACGCTGAATGGAATCGATCCCCAATCGCACGCCAGCGGATTGCAAGCAGCTTTGCGTCAGGAACTGACGCCGGCCGGCGCAGTGGCTCTGCTGATCTTCTTTGCCTTTGCCATGCAGTGCATGTCAACCATTGCCGTGGTACGCCGTGAAACCAACGGCTGGAAGTGGCCGGCGCTGCAGTTCATCTACATGACCGTTGTGGCTTACGTCGCTGCCTTCGCCGCTTACAATATCGTCGGACACTTCGTGCAATGAAGCGCTAACCGACGAGTTCCTTTACCATCCCGGGCAACACTTCTCCTGCCTTGCCCAGCACCACCGCGTCAAAGAATGCACGATTCGCCGGTTCCTCCGGCCCGACGTAAATCGCTTTCGCCCGGTTCATCCGCGCCATGCGCACGAAACTGGCAGCAGGTTCGACTACTCCTGAAGTTCCAACCGTGAGCAGCACGGTGCAGATACGCAACTGCTCGAAGTTGCGGTCCATTAAGAACGGAACTTCGCCGAACCAGCACACGTGCGGGCGCATCATCGCTCCGCATTGCGGACAAGTGGGAATGTCGGCCCGGTGCATGTACAGACGTTCGTCATCGAAGGGCTTGGTGCGACAGCTCTCCCGCGAGCAGCGGCTTTGCATCAGCCGGCCATGCATGTGCACGATCCGCTGCGAGCCAGCCTGCTCGTGCAGGGAGTCGACATTTTGTGTGCAGAGGAAAAACCGCTCGCCCAACGCCTGCTCCAGCTTGGCCAGCGCGAAGTGCGCGGCGTTGGCAATGACGGTTGCGTGCCGTCTGCGCCGCTCCGAGTAAAACTGCCAGATCATCTCCGGATTAGCGCGGAAAGCTTCCGGCGTCGCCACATCCTGCACGCGCAGCCCGCGCCATAAGCCATCGGCGCCGCGAAACGTAGGCAGGCCGCTCTCCGCGCTTACGCCAGCCCCCGTGAGCACGAACACCCGATCCTGCGACGACAGCGGCTTGGTCATTTCTATCTTTGTCCGAGCCCAAGAGTTAGACGGGCCGAAGGAATCCGGCACGGCGGCTCTGCTCAGCGAACACTTGGACACTATATACTGGAAGGTTCGGTGATCATCGTCGCCGTTCACGTGGCGAGTGCATCCGCCCGGCCAGTAAGGAATCTTTAACCAGGAATGTTCTGAGCGACGCCTTATCTTTCCCGCAGGGGCCGGTTGAGGCCGAGGAGCTATCGATTCTTGTCTACTGTAATGATGAACGTTGACAGCGAGAAACAGGAGCGCGTAATGGACGCGTTCCGTCGCTGGGGGTACCTTCAGGCCAATCTCGATCCGCTGGGGCATTTTGGTCCCCTGGCCCATCCCGAGTTGGACATCTCCGGCGATGTGGCCGATGCAGCGCGACGCGTATATAGCGGCAGTATCGGCGTCGAGTTTATGCACATTGCCGATCCCGAACGCCGCCAGTGGATTCAGGAGCGCATGGAGTCGGAGCAGGCGGAGAAGCTCGACCGCTCACGCATTTTGGATCAACTTGTGCGCGCAGACGTCTTCGAGCAGACCATCCATTCGCGCTACATAGGAACAAAGCGCTACTCATTGGAAGGGAACACGGCGCTGATTCCCTTGCTGGACGAGATTTTGAACTCGGCAACGGGATATGGAGCCGAGCAGGCGGTGCTGGCGATGAGCCATCGCGGACGCCTGAACGTCATCATCAACATCGTGAGCCGTCCGGCGGCGGAGATCTTCGCCGGCTTTGAGGACGTAGACCCGCGCAGCGTGCTGGGCGGCGGCGACGTTAAGTACCACATTGGCGCGACCGGTGTTTACACGGGAATTAGTGGACGGCCCGTGCGTATTCACATGGTCTCCAATCCCAGCCACCTGGAGGCGGTTGATCCGGTGGCCGTGGGCCGGGCGCGCGCCAAGCAGACCCGGATGGGACGGGACGGAAAAGCTCGCGTACTGCCCATCCTGATGCACGGCGACTCGGCGTTTGCGGGGCAGGGAATCACTGCGGAGACGCTGAACCTCGCCAACCTTCGCGGCTACACCGTTGGCGGAACAGTGCACATCATCGTCAACAACCTGATCGGATTCACTACGAACCCCAGCGATGCCTATTCCGGACGATTTTCATCGGATCTGGCAAAGCGTCTGCCGATACCGATCTTCCATGTCAATGGCGAGGATGTTGACGCGGTTGTACATGCCGGCCGGATGGCACTGGAATTTCGCTACGAGTTTGGTTCCGACGTGCTTGTGGACCTGATCGGCTTCCGCAGACACGGTCACTCCGAAGTCGACGACCCAACCATCACCCAGCCGATCCTGTATCGCAAAATCAAAGACCATCCCATGCTCTATCAGATCTATGCCAAGAACGTGGGTCTGGATGCTCAGCCCGATGTGGAGAAGTTCCAGGCTGAGCTTGACGCCGCCGAGAAGGCCGGCAAGAGCATGGTCAAGAAGCCGCCGATGCGGCAGATGCCGAGCTACTGGGCCCCGTTCCACGGAGGTCCTTACAATCCGGAGGATGAAGTCGATACCGGACTCTCTGCGGAGAAATTGCACGAAATAACTAACCAGTTAGTTAACTATCCTGAGGACTTCCATATTCATCCCAAGGTACAAAAGTTGCTGGAGCAACGCCGGGAGATGGGCTATGGCAAACGTCCCCTGGATTTTGGAATGGCTGAGGCGCTGGCACTCGGATCTCTGGCAATGGAGGGAACTCCGATTCGGCTGAGCGGTCAGGACAGCCGCCGCGGCACCTTCAACCAGCGGCATTCGGTCCTCATCGACATAATCGATGAAAAGGAATACGTACCGCTGTGCCATTTGGGGCCCGGTCAGGCGCGAGTGGAGATCTACAACTCGGAACTGTCGGAAGCCGCCGTCTTGGGCTTCGAATACGGGTTTGCGCGCGACTATCCCGAGGCCCTGGTGGCGTGGGAAGCGCAATTCGGGGATTTTGCCAATGGCGCCCAGATCATCATTGACCAGTTCATCGCCCCCGGCGAAGACAAGTGGGACCTGCTTAACGGGTTGGTCATGCTGTTGCCGCACGGTCACGAAGGCCAGGGACCGGAGCATTCCAGCGCCCGGATTGAGCGCTATCTGCAGCTTTGTGCGCGCGACAATATGCAGGTGTGTCAGCCTTCGACCGCAGCTCAATACTTCCATCTCCTGCGGCGACAGGCGCTGCGCAAGTGGCGCAAGCCGCTCATCTGTTTCACCCCGAAGAGCATGTTGCGACATCCCGAGGCGCAATCGCCATTGGCAGACTTGGAACGGCCACGCTTCCTGAACATCATCCCCGATGAGACAGCGCTGGATGCAAAACGTGTGTTGCTGTGCACCGGCAAAATCGGACAGGAACTGCGGATGGAACGCAGGAAGCTGAAATATCCTGGGCCGGCAATCGTTTCATTGGAACAGATGTATCCGTTCCCCGAGACGGAAGTTAAAGAAGTCCTGGGACTTTACAAGAACGCCACAGAGTTTATCTGGGTGCAGGAAGAGCCGGCGAACATGGGCGCTCTGTCGTTCGTGACGCCGCGCCTGAAGCGCATCCTGGGTTCCAGGCTGCGCAGCATCAAGCGAGCGCCCAATTCGACGCCTGCTACCGGTTCGGCCAAGGCGCATGAACTGGAACAGAAGACGCTGATCACATTGGCGTTGGGCAAGGGAGAATGAAGCAGCACGCTTGGCGGCACCGTTCTGCCAGCATTTCAGCTAGATTTCAACCGCCCCAGCGTTTCCCTCAGCACCTGCGCCGAGTGCTGTAGCTTCTCTTCCTCTTGAGCGGAGAGCTGCAGATGCAGCACCTTGTGGATTCCGCCGCGATTGACGATAGAAGGCAGAGTTAGGCAGAGGTCAGAGATTCCGTACGCACCGCTCACCAGGCTGGACACTGATAGGACTGTGTTCTGATCGCGCAGAATAGCCTCGATGATCCGCATCAGTCCCGCGGCTACCGCGTAGTATGTCGCCTGCTTGCGGGCAATGATGTGATAAGCGGCGTCGCGGGTCTGCTCGAAGATCGCGTGCAGGCCCCTCCAATCGCACGCTCGGCCTTGGGCAGCGCAGAATTCCTCCAGCCGCATTCCCGCGATGTTTGCCAGTGACCATACGGGCACCTCACTGTCGCCATGTTCTCCGATGATGAAGGCATGTACACTTCGCGAATCAACGTCGAAATGCTGGCTCAACATATAGCGAAAGCGGGCGGTGTCAAGAATGGTGCCAGAGCCGATTACGTGCTGTGCGGGCAAACCGGAGAGGCGCAAGGATATGTGGGTCAGGACATCAACGGGATTGGTAGCAATCAGCAGGATGCAGTCGCGATTGTGCTGCACCACGCGGGGCACAACTTCCGCGAAGATACTGGCATTGTGCTGCAGCAGATCGAGCCGAGTTTCCCCTGGTTTCTGGCCGGCACCAGCAGCGATCACGACCACGGCCGCACCGGCGCAATCTTCATACGTCCCAGCCCAGATGCGTGTCGGATGAGCAAAGGGAACGGCATGGTTCAGGTCCATGGCCTCGCCCTCGGCCTTGGCATGGTTCTTATCGATGAGGACGATTTCCGCCGCCAGGCCACTCAGTAACAGGGCATAGCCCAAGGTAGCTCCCACATTTCCCAAGCCCACGACGGCGACACGCGTGGGCGCATTGTTGTCCATCGCTGTTTCCTTGCCAGTGAATTCGCGCTCGAAAGCTGCGCTGATTGGATGCGGAAATGGGCGGCGCGAATCGGCTTGGAGGCCGAAACCCGTCGTGCGACGGCTCAATTCGTCAGCGCCCAATCTAAGTGTCCTCCCAAGTGAATGACTGACGCGCCGCTCCAATTCGGGAGCGAACATTGTGCGCTCCCACCTTGGTGCTTACTGCCAGCATTGTTGGGCTTTTTCTCTTGACCTGCGTGGCCTCTTTTCCTATGCTGGCACTCGACCGATGTAATGGTGGATTTTGAGGAATAGCAAGCGGGCACTTGCTCTGTCCCGTCGGGAAAGTGTCACAAAGCGTGAGAGTTTCCGGACGGAATCAGATCGAGATGTTAGGTTTTGAAGCGCGCGGTTGCAGATTACTCAAAGTTTGAACAGATCACCTCTCTCGTTGAGGAAGGCGAAGCTTTGTCTCTTGCTGATAATCATTCCACCGCCGCGGTGCTATTGTCTCCTGGATGGCGCGGCGACATTGCAGTAGTGGATCAGGCCGCGAAGTGGTTCGCGGCTTACACGACGCCTCGCCACGAAAAGGTCGTGGCCCGCCATTTGCAATCGCGTCAGATTGAATCATTCCTGCCCTTGTACAGTTCCGTTCGGCGATGGAAGAACGGTTGCCGCGTTGCGGTCGAACAACCGCTATTCCCGAGCTACCTTTTCGTGCACATTCCCCGGCGGGAAGCCGTAAGGGTACTGCAGGTTCCCGGAGTCGTTTCTCTGGTCAGCGCAGGCCGCGAGCCGGCAGCTCTTCCCAGCACTGAAATTGAATCGCTGCGCTCCAGTCTGCCGCTTCGCCGTTTTGAGCCCCATCCGTACCTGGTAGTCGGGGAAAAAGTACGCATCACCGCAGGTTCGCTGGAAGGCATGGTCGGGGTGCTGGTTCGCAGGAAAAACGATTGCCGCGTGGTGCTGACGCTTGAGTTGATTATGCAGAGTGTCGCGGTGGAAATCGGTATCGACGAGATTGAGCCCCTCAAATCGTAATGACCCTCCCTCAGATTCAATCCAAAACACAGGATCGACGGTGAAAAAGGCTGCGGAGAGAAGTGTCACGGAGGTACGGATCGTGGAGGCCGCGGTCCAGTTGTTCTCCCGCCGGGGATATAAAGGGACGAGCACACGGGAGATTGCGCAATTGGCGGGGGTGAATGAAGCGACCCTGTTCCGCTATTTTGCCAGGAAGACAGGTTTGTTCTGGGCAGCGGCGGAATCCAGATTGACTCGCCTGAAGCTGGGCAGAGAGCTGCAGAACAGTTTGGCTACGGACCTGGATCCAGAAGTCGTTGTTCCCATGCTGGTGGAGTTTGTGGTTAACATGGTGGCGCAATATCCGGAGCTGATGAGGTTAGTCTATGTCGCTGGCTTTGAGCTGCCCGGAGCCGACAGCATGTTTCGAGAGCATCTTGGGCCGATTTTTGATGCGGTTAATGCCTACTTCGGCAGGTGCGCTGCGCGGGGCGCAATCGGCAAGCTGGAGCCCACGTTCGCGACCCTGGGATTGGCTGGCGCGGTCAGTGCGCACTGCAATCTGCACCAGCTGTTTACCGGGCAAGACCTGCCGTGGGACGTCGAAACCCTGGCTCCCGCTTATGCTCAGTTCTGGTTGAATGCTCTGCGGCAGCAGGTACCGGCTGCAGGCGACAATGGTAATCCCGGCTAGACGGGCGCAGCGCATGCAGATGGAGTGATTCTTGATTTCACTTTTCAGGCTGCAAGATTTACTCGTCAACGAGAAGAGATTCTGGAGCACGACCTTGAAAGCTTCCTTCAGCAAGAGCAGGAACGAGAATCATCCGGTAAAGGTTACTGCCGAAGCCGGCCGTCGGGTTTTGCTGGTGATCGTGCTGGCGCTGGCGATTATTGAAGTGAGCGCCCCCCGGTATGCGGCTGCCCAGGCGGATGGCAGATCCCCTGCTGAGCTGTTCCCGGCGCAAAGCACGGTTCAACAGCAGAGTGGCGGGACGCCCGAGGGGGTGCCGAGTTCAACTCCAACCGTTGTGTTGGATGATACCCGGACGGTTACACCAACGACCGCACAGACGCCGGCGCAACAAGCCCCGAAGACCGGAACCAGGACAGCTGAGCTCAGTGACTTTCAACAGTTAGTTGCCACCTCTCTGGGGCAGACGCTGCCGATCTACGGAGAAAACCTGTTCGAGAACGTGCCGACGACGTTCGCTCCCGTGGACCGGGTACCCGTAACGGCAGATTATGCGCTGGGCCCCGGCGACGAGCTATTGATTCGCGCCTGGGGCCAGATCGATCTTGACGTGCACAGCAGAATCGACCGCAATGGAGCGATTTATATCCCTAAAGTGGGCAACCTGAATGTTGCCGGACTGCGGTATAGCCAGCTCCAGGACTTCTTGAAATCACACATCGGACGCATCTATCAGAATTTCGATCTCAACGTCAGCATGGGTGAGCTGCGCTCGATTGATGTTTTCGTCGTGGGTCAGGCCAGACGTCCGGGCAGGTACACGGTAAGTGCCTTAAGCACGCTGGCAAACGCCGTCTTCGCTTCCGGGGGCCCGTCGTCCAGCGGGTCCATGCGCCACATCCAGCTGAAACGCGGCTCTACGGTTGTCGCTGATTTCGATTTGTATGACCTGCTAATCAAGGGCGACAAGAGCAAGGACGTGCTCTTGCAGCCGGAGGACGTCATCTACTTCGCGCCCATCGGAGCACAGGTTGCGATGGGGGGGCAAGTCAACACCCCGGCCATCTACGAGCTCAAGACCGAAGCCAGTTTAGGAGATGTCCTGCAATTGGCCGGTGGACTGGGCACGACCGCCTACGGCGGCAAGGTTTACGTCGAACAAATCAAGAACCGGAAGGACCGCAGCATCGAGGAAATCAAGCTGGACGCCCCTGGGTTGGCTCTTCCTCTGAGAGATGGCGATGTGCTGAACTTTGCTCCCATCTCGCCGCGCTTCGTGAATTCGGTAACCTTACGCGGCAACGTGGCGTCTCCCGGGCGCTATCCCTGGCATGAAGGGATGCGAGTCACAGATCTGATTCCCAATCGCGAGTTTCTGATCACGCGCGAGTACTGGAACCAGCAGAACGCCATCAACCTGCAAATGCAGGAGAGCGGAACCAGGCTCAGCGGAGAGTTGAACGATGTCCGGAGGAATGCACCCGAGATTAATTGGGACTACGCTGTGATTCAGCGAATGAGCAGTAAGGACTTGTCTACCGAGCTGGTGCCCTTCAATCTGGGAAAGGCAGTGCTGGAACATCAGGACGACAGCAATCTTGTCTTGCAGCCTGGCGACATTGTCACCATCTTCTCGCAAGCCGATCTGCGCGTGCCCCGGGAGCAGCAAACGAAGCTGATCAGGCTGGAAGGTGAGTTTGTTTCGGCCGGGATTTACCGTGCGCAGCCGGCTCAAGGACTGCGCCAATTGGTGGCCCAATCCGGCGGACTGGCGCCCTCAGCCTATCTCTATGCCGCGGTTTTCACGCGCGAGTCCACTCGCATTCAGCAGCAGGAACGGCTTGACATGGTGATTGCGCAGATGGAGCGAGACCTGGCGCGACAGGCGGCACAGTCGTCACAAAACGCCCGCACGGGAGATGAAGCCAACGCCGCCCGGGCTGCACTGGAAGCGCAACGCACCAGTCTGGACAAGCTTCGCCAGCTGAAAGCGGATGGGCGGATTGTGCTGAATCTGCATCCGGACGATACGAGCCTGGACGCCATCCCGGACATTCCTCTGGAGGATGGAGATCAGTTCTACATTCCCAGCCGTCCCATTGTTGTGAGTGTGGTCGGCGATGTTTACAACCAGGGATCGTTCATCCAGCGTCCGGGAAAGACAGTTTCGCGTTACCTGCGCGATGCCGGAGGGCCGACGCGCAATGCCGACAAAGGCAGGATCTTCGTAGTCCGCGCCAATGGAGCCGTGGTTAGCAAAGATGCTGCCTCCGGCTTCTGGTCGGGCGGCTTCGAAAGCATGGTGATGATGCCGGGAGATTCGGTGATCGTTCCGGAGCAGTTGAATCCGGGGGCGGCCTTGCGGAACTTCAAGGACTGGTCGCAGATTCTCTTCAATTTCGGTTTGGCGGCTGCGGCAGTGAAGGTGCTGACTCCGTAGCTTAGGAACCGGCGGCAGCATGGCCGCTGGAAACAACCGAACGCAAGTTGGAAAGTGAGCGTATGCGTCAGGGTTCCCAAACGTCCGAGTTGCATCCCGGCAGCGATGGCCGGATGGACGATGCGGTCATGGTGCCAGGAATTGAGGGTGAGAGCGTGGGTCCCGGCGACATTGACTTAATCGAACTGCTGCTGATTCTCTCCCGGAAGAAGGCGACCATTCTCAAGCTCACGCTGGCCGCGGCCGTGGTAGCAGCGATTGCGTCTTTCCTCCTTCCCAAAATGTATACGGCGACGTCGACTATCCTGCCGCCACAGCAAAGTCAGTCGGCGCTGACCGCCATGCTCGGACAACTCAGCTCGGTTGCCGGGCTGAATGAGTCCGACTTGGGACTGAAGAATCCTGGCGACCTGTTTATCGCGATGTTGAAGAGCCGCACCATTGAAGACCGGTTGATCGATCGTTTCGATCTGCGCAAGGTGTACTGGGTGAAGCGTTATCAGGACGCCCGCAAGAAGTTGGAAAGCCGCAGCTACATTGTGGCGGAACGGGAAGGCTTGATCTCGGTCAGCGTTGCCGACCGTGATCCGCAGCGGGCTGCCGACCTGGCCAACGGCTACGTCGAAGAACTCCATGTCATGAACTCGGATCTGGCGGTCTCCGAAGCTGCCCAGCGCCGCGTTTTCTATCAGCAGAAACTGGATGCCGAACGCGAGCAGCTGTCGCTGTCCGAGCTGGCGCTGAAACACGCGCAGGAGAAAAGCGGACTGTTGCAGCCTGATGCCCAGGCCCGGGCGATTATCCAGAGCGTAGCCGACATGAGGGCCCAGGTTGCCCTGCACGAGGTCCAGCTCGAGGCCATGCGCAGCTATGCCACTGCCGGAAACCCCGACTTGCGCCGTGCGGAGCAGGAGTTGGGCGGCTTGCGGGCCCAGTTGGCCAAGCTGGAGCGAAACACTGGCGAGATTGGCAACGGCAATGTCGAGTTGCCGACGCGGCAACTGCCGCAAGCGGAATTGGAATACATCCGCCGGGCCCGTGACCTCAAGTATCACGAGGCGTTCTATGATTTTCTCAGCAAGCAACTGGAAGCCGCCCGGCTCGACGAAGCCAAGGATGCGGTGGTGGTTCAGGTGGTAGATAGGGCTGTCGTGCCGGAGAGGAAATCGAGTCCGCATCGCATGTGGATTGTGTTGGTAACGGCGATCGCGGCCTTTATCCTGTCTTGCGTGGGCGTGCTTCTGGCGGAAATCTTACGCCGTAAGGAGCAGGACCCACAGGACCGGGAGCGTTTGGCTCTGCTGCGCCGCTCACTGAAGTCTTAATCCTGGAACTCATGAACCCGCCGGCCCAAAGCTTTCCTAAGGCAATGAGGATCTCCCTGGCGATGCCAGTGGCAGCTATCGAGATCCTGACCTTGTTCGGTGCAGTGGCCATCGCCTCGCTATGCTTCGTCCTGGCGCGGCTCACGATCAGCCAGGCCGAAGTTCTGACCGCGCTGTTGCTGGTGGCTTTGGTTGTCCTGTCATGGAAACGCTTCGATCAGGGCCGGCATCCCTGCTTCCTGTTTCTCTCGACACTCTTGTTGTTGCAGGGTGGGAGACTGCTGACCTACTGCCTGGGTGGCGAGCCCGATCCGCTGAGGATACGCGGAGTGAGCATTTACCCATTCGATCTCACGCGAGATCAGGCCGGGACGGTTCTGTTGTGCCTGGCGCTTTCGGCGGTCTGCGTCTATGGGCCCTGCCGCTGGAACTATCGCCGTCTGGCGCCGCCGGAGGACACCAAGGTTCGACAATTTCTGCCCTATCTCTACCTGGTGTTCTACGGCACGCTTCCTATCCAGCTTTTCAAGAACTACGAGTATTACCAGTTCATCCAGGAGCATGGCGGATATCTGCATTTCTGGGTAAACCACGCCGATATTGCCGCCAGCGTTCCGTTGTTTGTACGCGCCATCATCGTCATAAGCCTGCCCGCGTTTGTGGCGATCTTTGTCTTCGAAAAAAGAAGGAAGTACGTCTACCTGGCGACGGCAGCCTACCTCTTGATTTCCATACCGACGTTGCTGCTGGGCTTACGAGGCGGCATCTTCGCCCTGGTTGTGACCTTGTGGTACGTCTCTGCAGTGAAATCCACAAAGAAGAGCCGAATCATGACGGTTGCCCTATTGGCGTTCGCGCTGGTTGTGGTGGGAGACGTGGTGCAGACCCTGCGGGAGGACACCGATGCGACCCTGTCGGACTACGCTTTTGCTCCCTTGGAATTCGTTCGGCTGCAAGGCAACTCGCTGGATGTGACCTCCGTAGCCGTCAAGTATAGAAACCTCCTGGCGCCGCACGCGCTTTCCTACCTTTGGAACGAATTGCAGGACGCTTTCGTGCCCCGTGATCTCAGCGATTATGCTCCCGGCAGGCGCTTGAGCTATGACGTGACGGTGCTGCTAAATCCGGCGGCAATCTCTCGCGGCCTGGGGACCGCGGGCTCCTATCTGGCCGAACTCTATCTCTTAGGCGGCCTCGGGGGCGTGGTCATACTCTCGCTGTTAGTTGGAGGCAGTTTGCACCTGCTCCACTCTCTCAGCCGTAATGCACTTTCCTTGTTTATCGTGGCGTTGATTCTTCCGCTGGTAATCCTGATGCCAAGAGGGCAGCTGCTGGATTGCGTGTCGGAACTGTTGCGGAGTGCCATCTCCATCGCCATTCTTCTCTGCGGATGGGTACTCTACCGCACCCTAATTTGGCTGAAGCGGACCCCGCGTGCCGCTGGCGTGCTGGACATCGGAGTGACCAATGCCTGACCCGGCGGTGTCACTCATTGTCGCCAGCATGGAGCGCGTCGCAGAACTAGAGCGGCTGCTGGCCAGCCTTGACGGCCAGGCCTTTGAGCACTTTGAGGTCGTTATCGTTGACCAGAATCCCGACGATCGTCTGGCGGGCACGCTGGCACGGCATCCCAAGCTGAACCTGGTTCATCTCCGCTGCCGGCCCGGCGCCTCGCTCGCACGCAATATCGGCCTGCGCGCGGCTAAAGGAGAGATCGTCGGGTTCCCGGACGACGATTGCTGGTATCCGGAAAACGTGTTGAAAACTGTTACCGAATGGTTTGCCTCGCATCCGGAATTCGACGGTTTGTTTGGGGTGCTGCGGGACGAGAATAATCGCCTCACCGGGCCGCAATGGCCAAGCTCCCCCTGCGTCTGTACGCGGGAGACACTTTGGCGGACCGGCATTACCCCGACTGCATTTCTCACTCGACGAGGCGCAGATAGCATCGGCCGTTTCGACGAGCGGCTCGGCCCCGGTGTGGCGTCCGGATATCACTCCGGTGAGGACCTCGACTATTTTCTGCGCGGCATCGAGCACGGCTTGCAAATGTGGCACGACCCCGAACTCGTGGTTCACCACCCCAGCTTCCATGACCCTGCTCGAATTCGCCAGAAGGCGTACACCTACGCCAAGGGCGGCGGCTACATCTTGCGGGCGCAAGGATACCCACTCCGGCTCCTTTTCAAAATGTTGTTAAGGTCCGCCGGCGGCGCCCTCGTAAGCCTTTTACGGATGGATTGGGCCAGCGCCCGGGCCTATCTTCTTCGCGCTGCCGGTCTCTTGCGAGGCTATATTCTGGGTCCGTACGATGTGGGGAAAGCGTCGCCGCAATGCAGGGAATATGATTCCACGGCAATGCCTGTTTCCAGCAACGACAGCTCGAGCGGACTGCGGCCATGAGCGTTGAATTCGATCACTATCTGAGCGAACATTTTCGCCATATCGCTGCTCCGTCGACGCTGCGCTGGAACGCAATTGCCGCCATCGAACACCACGGGAAGCACTTTCCCGCCGATAAGGACGCCGCAATTCTGGAGATTGGACCGGGCTTTGGCAGTCTGATCGAACACTTGCACAGCCAATGCGGCTACCGGAATGTCAGCGCGGTCGACGTTTCGCCGGAAGTGGTTGCGGCCTGTAACCGTGTCCTGCCGGGGAGCACAGCGTTAGCCGAGGATACAGCGGCATTCCTCCGCGAGCGGCCGAACGAATTCGACCTGGTCGTGATGCTGCATGTTCTGGAGCATGTGCCCAGGGATGGCGTCGTGCCGCTGCTGGAGGCGCTGCGGGCTTCGCTGAAGACCAATGGCAAGCTGATCGTGGAAGTGCCCAACATTGCCCATCCGGTTATGGGGGCTTACAACCGCTATCACGATTTCACCCACACGATCGGTTTTACCGATCAGAGTCTGGGTTTCGTGTTGCGCAACGCCGGTTTTCGTGAGGCCACGGTTTACGGGTGCCGAATGCCACGAAAAAATCCGCTGCGCCTGGTGCAGCGTACCGCGCAGGATATCGTCGAGTTGCTTGCCGCCCTGCGTCTGCGGCTGTTCTTGCCGCGACAGTCGGTCAACCTGGCTGCGGCACTGGGAGCGTGTGCCACCAAGTAGCCCGGCATGCCGACCAAGATGAATCCTCGCCGCATGATCCAAATAGCGCTCGCTAACCTGGCTCCGGAATCGGTGTATCTCTCCATCAGCGCACGAATCACAGCCAGAAACATCGCCTCCCGCCGTTCTACCCCGCCTGAGATCAAGTTTTTCCCGCGGTTTGTCCAGCCCGGCGATACGGTGGTCGATGTCGGAGGAAATCGTGGAGTCTATACCTATCATTTAAGCCGTCTGGTTGGTCCCTCGGGCCACGTTCACACCTTCGAACCGATGCCGCCGAATCTCCACATCCTTCGCCATACGGTTAAGCGATATAAGCTGGACAATGTTGTCGTGCATCCGCAAGCTTGTGGCGAAAAGGCCGAGCGGACAACCTTCTGCATGCCGATGGACCATGGTATTCCGGAGCTTGCCGGCGCTCACCAGGGAACCCAAGGCCTTACTTTCGATTGTGAGATTGTGCGTCTGGATGACGTAATCGACGGCCCGATCAGTTTTCTGAAGGTTGACGTCGAAGGCGCAGAGTTATTCGTATTGCGCGGGGCGCAGCGCCTGTTGCGTACCTCGCGCCCCGTTGTTCTGTTCGAGGCCAGCGAACTGACCTCCCGCTACGGATACGCGCCGCAGGAGGCGTTCGATTTTCTTGCCTCCGTGGGTTATGAAGTGTTCAACGGGAGGATGGAACCGTGCCCATCGTTTGTTGAAGTACTGGACCATTTTGCTATCCCGGTGAATACGGCCGGAAACTGCTTGTAACGATACTCACCATGACGACCGAACGGGAATTCCCATCCCGCACGACCAAGGATTTCGCCAAGAAGATACTGGCCCCGGTAGGACTGTTGCGTCCGGCGCAGAGCCTCTGGTACCGGCACCTGAATCGCGTGTTGCGGCGCGATACCATGAAGCTGTATTGCCAGTTCATATCGCCCGGAGATCTGTGTTTCGATATCGGGGCCAATACGGGCGAGATGGCACAGGTGATGCTGGAGCTGGGCGCAAAGGTAATTGCTGTAGAACCGCAGCGGGAAAGCGTAGACGCCCTTCGCAAACGATTCGCTCGCTATGCAAATTTTGTGCTGGTTCCCAAGGCCGCAGGAGCGGCGATCGGGGTGGGCAAACTGATGGTATGCGGGCGCAGTTATTGCACAACGTTATCTTCGGAATATATCGAGGCAGTCGTTGAATCGGGACGCCTTTCGACAGAGGAGTTTCGTTGGGATGAAGTGCGGGAGGTGCCGATCACAACGCTGGATGAACTGATTCGCGAGCACGGCATACCGGTTTTCACCAAGATTGATGTGGAAGGGTTCGAAGCGGAAGTGATTAAAGGTTGTTCTCAAAAGCTGAAGCTGCTTTCATTTGAGTTCACACCCGAGCGATTGCAGCCGGCGCTGGACTGCATGGAGATGCTGGAGAAGCTCGGGCCGGTAGAGTTCAACTACTGTGTCGAAAGTGAACGGGAGCTGCGGCTGCCCGCCTGGGTCAGCCGCGATAAGATGGCCGATCTCCTCAAGACCACGCGGTTTCGGGTGCGGACCGCGCCCGGCGGTGACGTCTATGCCCGCTACCTTGATCTGTTATGAAGGCGTCCCTGCGCCATTTGATAAGTCAGATGCTGCGTCTTGGTTCCGGCGAGGCCCTGGCACGCATCTGGGGCATTATCACCCTGTTGTTCCTGGCGCACAGGTTTGGCGTGATCGTGGTCGGCGTCTACGCCTTGGGCCAGACCATGTCGCAGCATTCGCTCCCCTTCATCGATTTCGGCTTGCGCCACGTGGGCGCCCGGCTGGTGGCTCAATATCCGCAGGCTGCCAGGCAAATCGTGCATCGCGTGCAACGGCGTCGCATCGCCATGGCGTTGGCACTCCTGCCGTTTCTCTGCATTTATGCGGCTTCCACCAGGCTGCCATGGAACCTGAGGGCATGTCTGCTGGCTTTCGCTGCAAGTTGTACTCTGCACGCTCTTTCGCTGGACTGGCTGGCATGGGGCCGGGAGCGCCTGGGGCTGATTGGCCTGGGCCGGAGCATCATCCCGCTGGCCATGCTCGTCTGCGCGCTGGCGGGAAGGAATTCCAGCGACGTGCTGTGGTGGCTGGTGCTGGGCCATGTTACCGGAGTCCTGCTCAATACCGTCATTCTCTGGATTTGGTGGAAGAGCCAGGAGCCTGGTTCGGATGAAGTCGTGCTGTTGCCGCTGATTCAGGATTCCCTGGCGTGGCAGCGCACCAGCATCCTGGGACTGGCGACGCTGTGCAACCTGGCGTTCAACAGCATCGACATGCTGATGCTCGGCGTTATGGCACGTCCGGAACAGGTGGGGCTCTACAGCGCCTCCTACCGCGTGATCAACCAGGTCTTGTACACTTACTATCTGCTCACGCAAGTGTTGTACCCGCAATTGGCGAGGCAAAATGTGGAGCAGCGAAAGCGAATGCTAAGACCGGGAATACTGCTTACGCTGCTGGGCGCGGGAATCGGCATCGCTGCTGCCCTTACGGTGGTGCGGCGGCCGTTGCTGATGCTGTTGTTTGGCCATCAGTTCCTGCCCGCCACAATGTTGCTGCTATTGCTGGCCTGGGCCATCCCACTCGATTTTCTGACATCGTACTTGAGCAATGCCTATATCGCCTGGGGCATGGAGAAGAAGATTCTGCTGTGCATGGCAGTCGCTGCCGGCAGCAACGTGGTCTTGAACCTGATCTGGATTCCGGCCCATGGAGCGGCTGCAGCCGCCGTCAATACGCTGATCAGCTATGTGATCCTGCTGGCGAGCCTGGCATTGGCCGGGTGGTCGGCCAGGCAACTCACGTCCCGGGCCGAACCTCTGTCGGAGTTGATCGCGTAGGCCCCGGGTGCGGATACTCTACGACCATCAGGTTTTTTCTCTGCAAAATGCCGGTGGCGCATCCCGGTACTTCTACGAACTGATGAAGTTCCTGACCACCGTGCCGGATGCACAAACCGACTTGCTGCTGGGAATCAGCGGCACGGTGTATCCGTTTCGCGAGCTGGATTCGTCAAACCTGCGCGTGATGAGTTTTCCCGAGTGGCTGCCACCGGGCACGCTGCGCTACATCGTGAACGAAGCCTGGAGCAATTCGATCGCGCCGTTTCGCGGCGGATGGGATGTTTACCACTCGACCCTGTACATGCGAATGCCTGCAGTGCGAGCGCGGAAGCTGGTAGCTACCCATCATGAATGCACGCATGAGCGCTTTCCCGAGCTCTTCCCGGACGCCGGGAAGATCATCGCGGCAAGGAGGCGACTTTTTCCCAAGGCCGACGCGATTATTTGCGTCTCCGAGTCTACCCGCCAGGACTTGCTGCGTTTCTATAACCTGGATGCGAAGAAGACACGCGTGATCCATCATGGACTGACAGCGCTTCCACGCGGTGCAGGGGCCGCGGCCGCGCTGCGGAAGCAGGTGCGGCGCGACTACGTTCTCTATGTTGGAATGCGACCGGCCTTCAAGAACTTTGACGGTCTCCTGCAGGCCTTTCACGACAGCAGATTGAGGGACTCGTTTGACTTGCTGGTGCTGGGCGGCAAGCCACTGACGGCAGGGGAAAGAAAGCGCATTGCCGGCCTGGGAATCGCGGATTGCGTCATCAGTTTGCCAGACGTCTCCGACGAACTGCTCGGGGAGGCGTATGCGGGAGCGAAACTGTTCGTGTATCCGTCGTTCAACGAAGGGTTTGGTTTTCCTCCGCTGGAAGCCATGGCGCTCGGCTGTCCCACGCTCGCCAGCCGCATCCCAGCGATCGTGGAAGTCTGCAACGATGCTCCGTTCTACTTCGATCCCCACGACCAGATCTCCTTCAACCGCGAACTGCTGCGTGCAATCAATGAAGACGAACCGCGGAGGATTGCGGTCGAACGAGGAAGGCAAATCGCGGCGCGGTATCATTGGAGCCGCTGCGGGGAGCAAACCCTTGCCTTGTACCGGGAATTGCAGTGAGTTCGAGATCCCAGGGAATGCAGTTCGCAGCCAGGCCTGCCTGTTATCTCTGCCATAGGCCAGGAACCATCCTTTACGAGGGGCTGCAGGACCGTCTGTTTGCTGCTCCGGGTACTTGGAACGTACGGAGATGCCAGGATCCTGATTGCGGCCTTCTATGGCTCGACCCGCTCCCAGCCGACTTGAGCGAGGCTTACGAATCCTATTACACGCATCAGGACTCGCTGAAACATGGCGGCAGCAATGGAACTTTTTCAGCACGTCTCCGCTGGTTTGTGAAGTTCGGAGAGTTTCCCGGAAATCATCGCAATGGAAAGGAAGCAAGCGTTGCCTCGAGCTGTTTAGGCGCGGTTACCGGCTTTGCCTTTCCGACGCTCATTTCCAGCTTGCCGCAGCAGAAGTCTGGCCGGGTTCTGGATGTCGGCTGCGGCGACGGTGACCTCGTCCTGGCGGTCCAAAGCCGCGGCTGGCAGGCTGAAGGAATCGATCCTGATCCGGCGGCGGTTCAATTTGCCAGGCAACGCGGCGCTGATGTTCGGCTGGGGGCGCTGAGCGACCAAAGGTATGACAGCGATAGTTTCGACGGTATCGTGATGAACCATGCGATTGAACACGTGGCCGATCCAGTCGGCAGCTTGCGTGAGTGTCATCGGATTCTAAGACCGGGAGGCCGTCTTATCCTGGCAACTCCCAACATCGAAAGTTACTTTCACGGAAGATTCCGTCAGCATTGGCTGCATCTGGATCCGCCGCGGCATTTGCATCTTTTCGGGGCCGGGACACTGGCTGAGGCGGTCCGGCGGGCCGGGTTCCCAAAACAGCGCACCTTTACAGTTTTGGGAGCACCCTTTGCCTACCGGGCGAGTGAGGAGATTCGTTGCTCTGGCAAGTTCCGTCCCGGTGGTGCATCCTTAAGGGTGGGGATTCGGGAAGCGTTCGCAATGTTGGCGGAACTTCTCATGATAAAGTGCGGGCGAGGTCTCGGAGAGGAGCTGAGGCTGATCGCTGAGAAGTGAAAACAATGCACCAGGCACAAAATCCGGAGGAACGCGGAGCGGTTTCACCGGCTCTCGATCTCACGGTAATTATCTCGAGCTATAACACTCGCGTGCTGTTGCGAAACTGTATTCAGGCGATTTATCAGCACACCCACGGGATCGGCTTCGAGATCATTTGCGTGGACGACAATTCGAGCGACGGCAGCGCCGAGATGGTCGCGGAGATCTTTCCCGAGGTAATCCTGGTCAGAAATCGTGTCAACCAGCTTTATGCCAAGAACCAGAATCGAGGCATGCGCATGTCGCGCGCTCGCTATGCCTGTTTGCTGGACAGTGACACGGTGCTCAAAGGCAACGTGTTCAAGGCGTTGGTTGAATTCATGGATGAGCACCCGGACGCGGCAGTGTGCGGCCCAAAGTTGCTGAACATCGATGGTACAGTCCAGCATTGCGTGCGAGGCTTTCCCGGCCCTGGAGTGTTCTTTCTGCAGGCGATCAATTGGCACAAGCTGGCCCCCGGCAGCCGTTTGATGAACCGCTATTACAACACTGACTTCGACTACTCCAAAGCCCAGCCGGTGGATAGCCTTGGAACTTCGGCATACGTTATTCGCCGCTCGACGTGGGAAAATGCCGGTATGCTGGACGAACGCTTTCGCCTTGCTCTGGTAGATCTTGCTTATAACTACATGTTGCGGCAAAAAGGCTACAAGGTTTACTACACCCCTTGCGCGGAAGTCATTCACCTGGGCAGCCAGAGTATCAACCAGAATCCGCTGGCCTCGCTGCGTGACCAGAGGCGGGCTCTCGTTGAGTTCAGCGAAGCGTACGACTATTTCGGCAAGAGTGCCGTGACGAAGAGACTCGTTCGTATTGCCGTAACGCTTCGTTATTACCTGAAAGTGCTGGAAAACCGTTTCAGCTCCGACAAGCGCGTCATCAAAGGGCCTGGAGCACCAAGCAGGGAACAGGCGGCGCGAGCAGCTTTGCTGCGCAACTCGGAATAAACTATGGGTCGAGCGGTTCTTTACGGAAAAGCATTTCGCTGGACAGGCTTGATTCATTCTTGTCTTGCCGGCAGAGCGTGTGACGCCCGCTGTGCGCGCTCCGGGTTTGCTCACGAGCAACGGATATGGGAGATGGTATGAGCCGCCCAGTACGATTGCTGCTGTACAAGCCTATCGTAATGATTTGCGATGTGGGTCTGGTCAACGCGGGCTTCCTGATCGCATTCTTCCTGCGCCGTAACCACTTGCTTACGCCCCACGCTAACATCTCCTCCTACCTGAATCTGTCGGCCCTGGTGTCGTTGACGACGCTGGTGATTTTTCATCTCCTCGACCTTTACCGTGACTGGCTGCGGCGGTCCCTGCGGCATGTCCTTTATTCCGTCATCATTGCGGTGGGCATGACGTTGCTGACCACGATGGGCCTGGGATTTTGGGCCCGCCAGTTTGCCTTCCCGCGCAGCGTCCTGCTGCTGGCGGCTTTCATACAGGTGGGATTGTTGTGCAGTTACCGGGTGGAGATGCGGCGGTTATACCGGCGCTGGTTCGGCAATCGCCGGACGATCGTCATTGGGGAACGCGATGATGATGCCTCCCTAGTCATGGAAAAGTTCGAGGAACACGATGTCGGGCTGTATCGCATGCAGGGATATGTGCTTCGCCGAAACTTGCGGCCTCCGTACACAGAGTTGGACGACGCCGAGACCATCGTATTGAGCCAGAGTCTGGAGCAGAAGGAAGACATCATTCTGCATTGTTTCCGATGTAGGAAAGAAGTGCTGGCCGTCCCCAACCTTTCGGAGTTGACTCTGTTTGGAGCCGAGGCCCGCGAAGTCGACGATCTCCTGATCCTTGGGATCCAACCGCACCGCTTGAATCCCGCGGAGGAGTTACTGAAACGGACACTGGATCTGGTGGCGTCGTCGGCTTTGTTGCTGTTGAGCAGTCCTGTGCTTGCCATCGTGGCCCTCGTAATACGCGCGACCTCCGCCGGACCCGTGTTTTACCGGCAGGAGCGAATCGGACGAGGGGACACGCCATTCCACGTTCTGAAGTTTCGGACCATGAGCGTGGATGCTGAGAAACATAGCGGCCCGGTGCTGGCTTCCGAACACGACCCTCGGATTACAGAAATCGGCCGTTTTCTTCGGACTCTCAGGATTGACGAGTTACCGCAGCTGTTAAATGTAATTAAGGGAGAGATGAGCCTTGTCGGACCTCGTCCTGAGCGGCCCTACTTCGTGCACCGCTTCGAGAAGAAGCTGCCGGCCTATGGATTGCGTCATGCTGTGAAGCCTGGCATCACCGGGCTTGCTCAGGTCATGGGCCGCTACGGCACCACTGTCGAAAGCAAACTGCACTTTGACCTTCTCTACATCTATAACTACTCATTGCTGCTCGACATGAAGATACTTTTCCAGACCATTCGGGTTGTGCTGCAGGGAGACCAGGCCACCGGCCTGAAGATGCGAGCAGCATCCGGTGTCGCCCGGGCGGCAGCGGCAGGGGTTGGTACTATCAAGGACATCGTCGAACCGGGCAGTTCTCATACCGATTGACTGGTTTCCCCGTCGGGATCGCGGCTCTCCCCGCTGCGCTGGAGCTTTCGCCAATAGGGGTGCCATAGCCGCCGCCGTACTGCACGCCAGACCCGGACAATCGGTCGCGACATGAGCCAGAGCCAGGAGCCATCCGACAGCAGCCTTCGCAGGCCGGTCCGCGCCGTGTGCTGCTGCCGAATCTCCTCCAACGCCAAGGCAGTCGAGTAGGTCATGCGGCGGTAGGTTGCGATTCGAGGATCCAGGCAAGCGGCCCATTGGTTGACGA
>Ga0181532_10000745_pt1 | contig 32523 bp, 43 predicted proteins | sample PEATcosm2014_Bin_33_FD_119768 | JGI IMG/M metagenome (GOLD analysis project Ga0181532, IMG submission 119768) | Peatland microbial communities from MTU Mesocosm Facility, Houghton, MI, USA - PEATcosm2014_Bin11_30_metaG | ecosystem: Environmental > Terrestrial > Soil > Wetlands > Peat | place...
AAGCGCGGGATTATCGAGCTGGATGTCCGCCAACGGTAGGACTCGAAAATCCTACTTTTGACCCTTTCGATCTATTTCCAGGATCACTAGCATGAGACCAGCAATCGGAGGACGTGTCTGCAACGTTTGTTTTCCACCTTCGCCGAAGGCTGGCCTGGCGCTGGTCTTTTGCTTCAGCGCGTGCTGACGAGCACGATTCTGCTCTATTGCGGGGCCTCGCATTTCCTTGAAACTGCTAGAGTGGTGCCCAGCCTCCCTTATTTGATTGCGGCTGTCGCGGGCGTATTTCTGCTTCTCGGCCTTTGGACACCACTAGCCGGAATCACGATTGCCATTGTTGGCGTCTGGGTATTCTTTGCGTGCTCGGCGCATTCGCTAACGGCAATCATCGTGGCTGTCCTTGGAGCCACCGTGGCGATGATCGGACCGGGAACGTGGTCGATTGATGCCAAACTCTACGGCCGAAAACACCTCCAAGACCCGCGACACTAGACCACGTTCGACCTCCCAAAAGTACTATCGCTCTCCTCTCCTGCAGTACAACCTGTAACCCCCTCCATATACCAAAACCACGATCACCCGATTTACCGTTGTGAACCGAAGGCAGGTCGGTGCAGACTCATCCCGTAAACAAGGCCTCACTTGAGTCTCGATTTCCTCTTTGGTAGCGCTTATGTGGAAGATCACAACTCGCGGTTTCAACTTACAAGAAGTCCTAATCATGGCGGCAACGAATGTTGCATCCGCCCTGATAGCGACCGACAAAAGCGAGCGAACGACTGGCACAGTCCCGCGCACCGAGATTCAACAGGCTCCAGGAGATTGTCATGGCCAAGGTGATTGAGTTTTACATACCGCAGAGCTTTCGGAAACCGTTCAGGACGGCGGCTCAGCCGCAACTCGGAAAAATCATCGAGTTTTGCGCACAGACGAAGAGATCAGCTTAGCTGTTCGCAAAGAGTGCAAGCGTAAGGTGTGGGAGGAAACTATGGGCGCGACTGTTGCTTTCACCGACCTCGGGAGCCTCGCAGGAGCGGGTTTTCCAATGAGCGATCTCGAAGACCAGCAACTGCATCTGGAAACAGAAATCAACTCTGAACCCTGCTTCGAAGATATCGTCGGCAGAAGCCCAGCCCTCCAGAAAGTGCTGAACCAGGTGGCGATCGTCGCACCCACCGATTCCACCGTCCTGCTTCACGGGGAGACAGGCACCGGGAAGGAGTTGATTGCGCGCGCGATTCACAACCTCAGCTCTCGGCGCGAACGCCCCTATGTGCGCATGAACTGTGCGGCCATTCCCTCGGGCTTGCTGGAGAGCGAACTGTTTGGCCATGAGAAGGGAGCCTTTACCGGTGCCCTGATCCAGAGAAAGGGCCGATTCGAGTTGGCGGACGGAGGCTCGCTGTTTCTGGATGAAATCGGCGACATCAGCCTGGAACTCCAGCCGAAATTATTGCGCGCCATCCAGGAGCAAGAGTTCGAGCGGCTCGGAAGCTCGAAGACGATCCAGGTCAACGTCCGGCTGATTGCCGCCACGCATCGCGATCTTCCCGCCATGATTCGGGACGAGAAGTTCCGCGAGGATCTTTTCTATCGCTTCAATGTCTTCCCGATTGAGATCCCGCCTCTTCGTGAGCGGCGCGAGGACATTCCGTTGCTCGTGAGTTTCTTCGTATCGAAATTCTCGACACGGATGCGAAAGCAGATTAAGTCGATCAAAACGCAAGCAATGGAGATGCTGACGAACTATCCGTGGAAAGGAAACGTTCGTGAATTGGCAAATTTCATCGAGCGCGCCGTGATAATGACACGTGGTGTGCAGCTAGAGGTGCCGATGGCAGCCCTCCCCACGTCTTCCGACACGGTTGTTGCTGTTGGCTCAAACTCGACGTTCAGACAGGCGGAATCGAGTGTAATCATCGAAGCATTACGAGCAGCGGCCGGACGAATTGCAGGCAGGGGCGGAGCCGCGGAACGGCTCGGACTGAAACGTACGACCCTGCAGAACAAAATTCGCCGACTCGGCATCACGAAAGTTCAATATCAGAACTAGCCAATCTCGATCATTTGTATCTCTTCAATGGGATGAAAAGGAGTTCAATATGTCGTTTGAGGCAGTGTGGGGATTCGACCCCCATAAGGTGATTCAAGCTGTGGGCTTGCCACCGTCCGAGATAGAAACGGAATTCACCTATAGCGCAGAGGAGCAGCGAGCTGCGCGTATACCGTCTGATCTGCACGCGCAGGTTTATGAGCTCCGCCGAATGTATCGATTGTGATGCTGTTGGTCGAAAAATTTTCCTCGCGTAGCCCCACCGATGTACTCCCCTAGGCGGCCATTTCGATATGATGGCCGCCCCTCCTCATCCCAAGCCCGAAGCAGATCCAAGTTGGCGCTTTACAATAGCGTCGGCGCTTGCTATTGCACTGGTCGAGAGCCATTACCCCCAAAGAAAGTCTGGATACGATCGCTGCAGAGGCATTGGAAAAGGTTGACCGAACAGAAAGACATTTTCATGCCGTTCCACTCAATGATAATAAGAGTCGTGAACATGATGGCCTCTCGTCGGAGCGGGAGGCGGGAGGGCGATATGAAATTCCTAGTGCTTTGGCATTTCGAGTTGAACCGGCTCGGCCCGGAGGTGGTCCGGGCTGTAACGCAGATGCCTGATTATGCCAAGAAGCTCGGAAATAAACTGGAATGCCGCTATCACGTGATAGGCAGTCACGGAGGCGCGTGGATATACGATGTCACTTCGAATGAAGAGCTAGACCGGTTGTTGGCCATGTCTCCGGTCTACAACTATGCAAGCTATCAAGTGCTGGCCCTGGCGGAAATGGAAGATCCCAGAACAGTAATGGGCAAGGGCGATTAGCAGAGGTACAACGCAGTGCGCTTGCACATCAAGAACTAGCCCAATCATTCCAGTCGCAGAGCATGAGAAGCCTCTGGAGGTGCTGCAGACAGTGCATTCTTTCGATCCGTGCATTGCCTGCGCCTGCCATATGCTTGATCCTCCACCTTGGAAAGCCCTGCCGACAGAAACGACGAGTATCCGTGTTGTCGGATGGCATCGACCAGGCGGACCCCTTCTTCTCCAAATCTGCGCGTTCCACCGTCAATTTCGGTTCTTTCGTAGCCGCCTCCACCGGCAACTTTTCTTCTGGTTCAATGGTCTCCCGAATAAGCAAATCGCCGACAAGCTCTCGATCGCAGAAACCACGGTCAAGAACCACATCTCGAATATTCTCTCCAAACTGGGCGCAAACGATCGTGCGCACTTGGTCACCATTACGCTCCAGCGCGGGATTATCGAGCTGGATGTCCGCCGACGGTAGGACTCGAAAATCCTACTTTTGACCCTTTCGATGTGTTTCCAGGATCACTAGCATGAGACCAGCAATCGGAGGACGTGTCTGCAACGTCTGTTTTCCACCTTCGCCGAAGGCTGGCCTGGGCGCTGGTCTTTTGCTTCAGCGGGTGCTGACGAGCACGATTCTGCTCTATTGCGGGGCCTCGCATCTCCTTGAAACTGCTAGATTGGTGCCCAGCCTCCCTTATTTGATCGCGGCTGTCGCGGGCGTATTTCTCCTTCTGGGGCTCTGGACGCCAGTGGCGGGAATTACGATTGCAACTGTCCAGGTCTGGATATCGTTGGCGTGGTCGGGGAATTCGCTGATCGCCATCGTGCTGGCTGTCCTTGGAGCCACGGTGGCGATGATCGGACCGGGAACGTGGTCCATTGATGCCAAACTCTACGGCCGAAAACACCTCCAAGACCCGCGACACTAGACCACGTTCGACCTCCCAAAAGTACTATCGCTCTCCTCTCCTGCAGTACAACCTGTAGCCCCCTCCATATACCAAGACCACGATCACCCGATCTACCGTTGTGAACCGAAGGCAGGTCGGTGCAGACTCATCCCGTAAACAAGGCTCACGGGAGAGCAAATATGACGTTCATTCCTACACAAAACGGCTTTATGCGTTTGGAAGATTCCGAAAAACTGTTACGGGCTATCTTCCCAAACTATCCCAGCCTGCAACCGTGCTGTCCCGCACCGCGTCTGGAACCGACCGATGAAGGCAGCGCAGCTCGGAGGAATTAGCCATGTTCCAGATCACTGCTGCAACCTGCTGTGCGTTCACATTCGGCGAAGTTCTCATCATGGCGGCTATGAACATCGAAAGCGTTCGGTTGAGTTCCGAAGGGCGCGTCCGTCCTAACGGTGCGGCATCGCAGAGCAAATACGCTCGCCACGTTGTTCGTACAGGAGTTCCCAATGCACCGCAATTGTAAGCGGTAGACGGAGGAAATCATGGCATACGCAACCGTTGCTTTCAGCGACCTCGAAAACCGAGAAGGAACAGGTTTCGCGAACATGAGCGAATTCGAAGGCGATGAGATGAATCTCGAGACGCAAATCAGCTTTGAACCCTGCTTCGAAGATATCGTCGGCAGGAGCCCGGCCCTGCAGCAGGTGCTGCACCAGGTGATGATCGTTGCACCCACCGATTCCACCGTCCTGCTTCACGGAGAAACAGGCACCGGAAAGGAATTGATTGCGCGCGCGATCCACAACCTTAGCCCTCGGCGCGAACGCCCCTATGCGCGCATGAACTGCGCGGCGATCCCCTCGGGACTGCTGGAAAGCGAACTGTTCGGGCACGAAAAGGGCGCCTTCACAGGAGCGTTAATGCAGAGAAAGGGTCGATTCGAGTTGGCGGACGGAGGCTCGCTGTTTCTGGATGAGATCGGAGACATCAGCCTGGAGCTCCAGCCGAAACTACTGCGCGCCATCCAGGAGCAAGAGTTCGAGCGGCTCGGAAGCTCGAAGACGATCCAGGTCAATGTGCGGCTGATTGCCGCGACCCACCGCGACCTCCGAGCCATGATTCGGGAAGAGAAGTTCCGCGAGGATCTTTTCTATCGCTTCAATGTCTTCCCCATTGAGATTCCACCATTGCGGGAACGGCGCGAGGACATTCCTCTGCTGGTGAACTACTTTGTGTCGAAGGTTTCCCGGCGCATGGGGAGACAGATAAAGTCCATTCCCAAACGGGCCATGGAGGTGCTGACGAACTGTCCGTGGAAGGGAAACATCAGGGAATTGGCGAACTTTATCGAGCGCGCTGTCATTCTCTCACGTGGTCATGAACTGGATGTACCGGTTTGCGAGCTTCCCACGCCATCCGAGATCACTGTTGCCATGGGAACGCGCTCTACGTTTCGACAAGCAGAGTCTTCTGTAATCGTCGGCGCATTGAGAGCCGCATCGGGGCGGATCGCAGGCAAGGGGGGAGCCGCCGAGCGTCTCGGATTGAAGCGTACGACCTTGCAAAACAAGATTCGCCGACTGGGAATTTCGAAGGCGAATTATTGCCAGTAGGTTTATTCCATGTGTCCAGTGTGCAACTTCCGACGGTGGCTTCAGAAGTGCCTGAAGAGCAGTAAACCAGTAGGGGTCAAGGCAATGACAGATAAGAAAGACAGAGAACGCGTGATCGCTGAAATCACACTTTCGCATCTGATACGACTGGGGAACGAGCAGGGCTGTCCTGTGAGTCGGCAGCAGGCTCTCGCATTTCTCAATCAGGAGGGGCGAGCGTTCGAGATGTGGAAGCACATGATGCAGGCGGCCGAGGAGTTCATCGCAGGCAACTTGTTCCAGCATTCCTTCAACCCGGAAGACACAACGGATTCGCGTCTTGGCCTGGGCCTGGGCAGTCGATTCGCACCGCCGCGTGCTAGCGACATCCCATGCTCCCTCCGCCGCCTGTAGTCCACGAAATGAGCAGGCAAGGAAGGCGCCGTGCTGCGGTCGCTCGTTAAATGGAATTTCAAAACAGACCGTCTCAACGGTGCGTCTGATAGTCCTCCTTGCCGATCCCGAGCCGTCTCATCTTGTTCTGCAGAGTCGTACGCTTAAGACCCAGGCGTTCGGCCGCTCCGCCGTGACCCGAGATTTGCCCGGAAGCCTCCTGCAAAGCCTCGAGGATGACTTTCCGCTCGGCTTCATGGAAGGTAGAGGCCGGGCTCGAAGCGGTATGAGAATGAGAGACTTCAAGCTCGGCGATTGGCACTTTCAGTTCTTCACCCTGCGAGAGTATGACTGCGCGCTCGATGAAGTTGGCCAATTCCCTGACGTTGCCTTTCCATGGAGAGTTCGTCAGGACTTCCATCGCCCGCTTGGGAATGGACTTGATGTTTTTTTCGCATTCTCTTGGACAGCTTCGAAACAAAATAATTGACCAGCAGTGGAATGTCCTCACGCCGCTCCCGCAGTGGTGGGATTTCAATCGGAAAAACGCTGAGGCGATAAAAGAGATCTTCGCGAAAATTGCCCTGTCGAATCATCTCGGGGAGATCCCGATGGGACGCGGCGATCAGACGCACGTCAACCTGCATTGTTCTGGTGCTTCCCAGCCGTTCGAATTCCCGCTCCTGCACGGCCCGAAGCAATTTTGGCTGCAGTTCGAGGTTGATGTCGCCGATCTCGTCCAGAAATAGCGAGCCACTGTCGGCGAGTTCGAATCTGCCTTTCTTTTGCATGAGAGCGCCAGTGAACGCTCCCTTCTCGTGCCCGAATAGTTCACTCTCCAGCAACCCGGAGGGAATGGCCGCGCAGTTTAGTCTCACGAACGTCCGCTGGCGCCTGGAACTGAGATTGTGGATAGCCCGTGCTATGAGCTCCTTGCCGGTACCAGTTTCCCCGTGAAGCAAAACTGTTGAATCCGTTGGCGCAACGATGGTCACTTGCTCGAGTACCTTTTGGAAGGCCGAACTTCTACTTACAATATCCTCGAAGTTGTATTCAGAGCTGATTTCAGATTCTAGATACACTCGCTGGTCTTCCAGATGATCTCGCGATGCGCTGAGCCGCCCGTAGGCCAGTGCATTGTCGATCGCCAGAGATATCTGACCGCTAACCTGAGAGAGCAGATCCAGATCTGCCTGGGGGAAGCTCTTCTCTTTCCGGCTCCCGAGCACTATGGCCCCAATCGGGCCACTTGCGCCAACCAGTGGCAGTGCCGTAACTGAGGTGATGGACTCTGCTCGGAGCATCTGTGCGATCACCGGTGGCATCTTGTCGGAAGGTGTCAGCACCCTCGGCTGGCGGGCTCGCAACCGCTCCAGGTCTTCCTGCGAGACGTGCACTGGGATATCGCTCATGAAGCCGCGGCTCGCAGGAAAATCCAGAACTACAACGTTCAAACGATCAGAACGGCCATCGAATAGCATGAAGCTGGTGAAATCATTTGCGAAATGCTTGCGGATTGATGCCGATGCGGCCCGGAAGAGATCGTTGATATCGAGAATTGTGACTACGTGGTTATTGATCTCCAACAGAAGGCTGAGGCGGTCGCGCTCGCGGGTCAGATCCCGCTGATACGCTTCGACGGAACTTATCGCCAGAGCGTTCTCCAGTGCGACGGCAACGTGTCCTGCAATCGAACGCATGAGTTCGATGTCAGCCGAGCTGAATTCAAGCATCTCCCTCCTGACGAAAACCAAAGCGCCAAGCCTTGTCCGCGAAGTGGAGACCGGGAGGACGTATGCGGTGTCCGGTTGATTAAGGCGCGAAGCGAGTTCCGGATAGATTGCGAGCTCCTGCTTCACGTTGGGAACGAATACGGGGATTTGCTCTTTAAGGGCGCGTCCCAGGCCTGTGCTGGCGTATCTGATTTCAGTGCCAACCTCGATCGCAGGATGATCGTAACCACTCTCGAAGGCACGCAGAATCAGATGTTGGCCCGAAGAATCGAACAAGAGCAATGCCATGTGGTCGAATGCAACCACATTAGATAATAAGGCAGCCAGGCTCTGAAGAACCGCGTCAACCGTGGGCTGGGCTCCGACGATGCCAGAAATCTTTAGGAGTGCGCGGTATCTTGTCAGGTCACCATTGATGGCAACATCATCTTGGTCGGTCGTCAATTTCGCACTCATCCAGTCGTCATGTTTGGAACATCTCTAACGCGGCGCTCGAGTCTGGCCGCCAGTCTGTATAGCCTGTCGGCTACCTCGGAGGTATCCGCATAGCTCAAGTGTTCCTGCGCCTGTTCGAGAAGGACCCTATGCAGCAATCGAGTGTCGTCGTCGTTAAGTTCGATAATCATTAGATCCTCGCTAAATCGGGTCGCCCCCGAGTGGAATCGCGCTCTCGGCCAATAAAACCAAACTGCAGGCCGTATATTTCACTCCGGTGCCCGTATTTCTACACAGCGTGCGAAGCGTCGTGATTCTCCCCCACTTGCCTCGCATTGCCGTGGTGAAGCCATGTCATGGCATGACAATTGGCGCCGAGCACTGCTGGGCGGGACACGTTCAGGCGTAACGCGCAATCTTGAATCGACGATCGGATTGCAACTCTGAGTATCAGGACTGCACGGCATAGCGAATCCAATTCCGTAAGCAGTTTCTTGGTGTCGGCTCCGAGAATGAGGTCGAGAGTAGCTGCACGTTCTTCCGCATCACCCTGCGATAAATGCTCAAGATGTGGACATCGTCGATCCTTGTGCGTGGCTTCACAGATCCGAATCGCCTTCGCTCCGTGTGAAATCGCACTGGCAATGGTCGCAGCCTTGGCCCACTCGAAAAGCCAATCGCGGAAAGGACTGTTTCCTTGAAGCGTTATCTTACAAGCCTGGACAACTGCCTGGTCTGCCGTTGCGTGATCGCCAGTGATCAAGAACGCAAGCCTACCTAGGACATTTCCTTGATCTTGGAAGCAGGCCACGACTTCGGCTGGCGATGCATGATTGCGGGCATCGACTGGGGCTGTGCTCGAGTGAAACCAGGACATAATTCTCCTCTTTCTCTAACACCCTCAAATGGCCTCAACTGGATGGGAGTGCTTAATGGATGATCTTTCCCCGCTACTCCCATGCCGCTTGCGTCGCTCGGATATCCTCTGCATAAGCGGTAACCGCAGTCGGTCGCATACGGCAAATGCGTAGACGCTGCCACCGATAAACACTGCGCCGACACTAGCCAACCACTTCAACAACTGTTCGCCCACTGAATCGACATAGCTCACCTCGGTGAGGTCGACCATCAAACCCTGAGGCAATACGTCCTTTGTGACCAGGCACCTGGCCTGTTCTGCCCAATCAGCGACGAGTTTGCCTTCCAACTTCAGGGTTGGGCCACTCGCTAACCATCGAATTTCGGCACGAAACATTGGCTTGATCCTCGAAGCGCCTTGCCCTGCTCTCCCTGTCCCACTTAGCAGCGCAAGTTTTGTGCCAACGCTGCGGCGGCTATCTGATTGATGGGAATTGCCTAGTGGCACGAATCAATTCGGCCGATTTGCCTCAATGCGGTCATTGTCCGCATGCGGGCAGGTGAGGCCGGGTTAACCGAGGTGATGGAATAACAGACCACGGAGCTTCGCGCGTACCGCGATGCGGGCACGGTCCACACCTGGGCAGGACAGCATCGATGGCAACTCGAAGAGGGCTCTTGCGAAGTGGCGAGCGCTAGCGCTGATGAATGCCGTGTTTAGCTAGGAAGGCCTTGAGTTTGCCCTGCAGATCCATCTCAAACGCTTGGCCATTTGCAGCTTTCCAATGGACATTAATGCTCACCGATACCGCCGAGCGATTCCCCAGAGCAGGCAAACACAGAATCGAGTTCGAATGAGAGTCGACATTGTACGTCAGGGAATTTCCGCTGCCTCTTAAGTCCTGAACCATGAGATCGGCGATCCCGAGGAGGACCAATCTAACGTGGTGGCACATTGGGCACGAGGGATCGAGATGGTTGTTGTTGGAGGCGTGAGAACCAATTAATTCCACTTCCAGGCCAACCAGGCGACGCTCGCCGGTTGTTTGCTCAAACTCTGGCCACTGCTGCCAGAAAACGCCGTATTCGTTGACGATCGATTGTCCGCGCGAGCTTATTGCTGAACTTGCCATTGCACACCTGCCCTGTAATGTATTTCGCTTGCCACTCGTTTCCAACCTCGAAAGACGGTTTGCTGCGTCACCAGGCCTCAACACTTGTCTCGCTGGGCTGGGGCCGTGGTGAGTTTCTTCTCAGTAGCACTTCTGCGACAGTGCGAATCTCACAGTTTGGATCGTCCAGCGCTGCCAAGAGCTCTTGATAGGCATTCAGGTTCCGACTGCTGTGCCACAACAAATGGCGAGCAAATAAGTACAAAGCGTCGCGATGTCCGGTTTTCTCCGACATGTCAGTCGGGTCGATCCGTTTATTGCAGACTGACTCAACGGAAGTTCTTTAGCCACGGACTCTCTGACGCCGGCCGGTCTCAGGGTCTACCAGTACCGAGGCCGCCGGCAATCACGATGCTGACGGCATCAACCACCACCAGCAGGAAAAGTGAGCCCACGAGTACAAACGTCGCGAAGAGGTTCTCATCAACGCTGACGGCACGAAGCAGAAGGTGGATCGGGTAGATCAGCGCTATCACATTCACCATAGTCAGAACCGCCCAAAACTCTGTGGTCGGCTTGTTCGTCTTCATTTCCAGAACCTCGAATAGCTGACGCGTGCATTTAGCTCACTTCTCGTCATTTGTTTTCTGGCCTTGTCGTCGAGTACCAGCTCATTCACGAGGAACATACTCATCCTGCAATTGCTGTTGCTGCACACCATATGGGATAGTTCCCCAGGAAGGCATGACTCTTGGTTCACGCAGTGGGCCGTTCCGCAGGCCCAACAATGAAGTACGATCACTTCGCCCTGGACTCGAACTGCCCTTGGATATGACTCCGTCTCCATTCCTCGTCTCCCTCAAATCCTCTTTTCGACCTGCGTACCTCGTTCCCGTTTCGAGTCCTGCGTTACGCACGAAGCTCGAAATTCACCGTGATCGTGGTTTCGACCTCAACGGGCTGTCCATTGAGGAGATATGGCTTGTACCGCCATTGCTTCACCGCGTTAATTGCTGCGGGCGCGAGCATCGGGTGCCCGCTCACGAGCTGCAGATTCTCAATGTTGCCGTCCTTGTCGATAAGTGCTGTCAGCACCACCACACCGTGAATGCGGGCTTCGCGCGCCACCGTCGGGTAGGTTGGCTCAACCCGGTATGTAAGCAGACCCTTGGTCACGCCCTGTGAGATACGCACGCGTTGAATTGGTGTGACAACCTTGGTCCCCAATTTCGGCACGGCCGCGAGACTGGAAGTTGAGCTGATGATTCCACCGATCACTCCACCCATTTGGCCTCCGGGAATCCCCCCCGGTACGCCGCCAACCACTCCGCCGGTAGCCATGACCGGGGGCGGCGCGTCGTCCTCCTTTATGATTTGCACCTTCTTCGGAATTCGCGTGGGAGTGCGCAACTGCCCATTCGAGATGTCGCTCGCCACCTTGACTACCTTTCGACTAGCTGCCTCGGGTGCTGCCGGTGGTGGCGGAGGCGGTGGGGGAGGGGGAGCGGCAAGAAACGTCATCAATTGCTGCCGGGGCAACACTTCCGTAAACAATAGGGGAATCAGAAGCAGGACGCCCACCAGCGAGCATTGGAACAGGATCGAGAAGACTGTTGCGGACGCTCTCCTCGCGCGTTGCTCTCCGGGTGTTTCCAGTAGGCTGTCTGCGAACAAATCTTTCTGGTGAATGGCGGCAGTCGAAGGCATTCCTTCTAGGTGCAGTCGCTGCGGAATTGCTCTCGAGGCCTTCAACTCGTTCTCGGTCGTCGTGTGCGTTTTCATGGCCTTTCCATCTCAGGCAATACGAAACCTCGTCATCACAGGGGCTGAAGAAAGACGGCGTTGAACCGACATGGTCTCCAGCGAATATTCGAACTTCGCCCCACAGTCAAAACACACTCGGTAGGTCTCGCCGCCGAGTGTGAAAACTCGGCTGAGGTGGCCGTGGTGGCAACCAAACAGGAAATCAAGGATAACTACGAGCCTCGCGACTAACGCTCCGAGCATTGGCCCGACCTCCTTCAGCGCGGAACTCAAATTCATCCGTGAGAGTGCAAGTGGGCTACCAATCCGGATCTTTGCTTAAGCTCTTGGTCCTTCTACTTATGTAAGGTTCTCCATTCCTGTTTGTTCTGACCTTTCGAGGTCAGTGCCGCAATGTGGGCACTCAGGTTGGCCGCATCAGAACATCGATATCGCCAGACCTAGATGCGACCGTAGCGCTGCTGACCGAGCCATTACCTGAAGTGGATCAAGACGATGGATTGCACTCGCCCCGAATCTGCAAGAGGTCACGTTTGAGTTGATGAGCAAATGGCAAGACGAATGCTTTCGCAAGAGTCATGATGACGAAATCCATTGACTGCGAACGATTGTCAGTCACTCAATACGTGATCGAAACAAGGAAGGGGATCCTTCGCTGCGATCGACGAAGGCGGATTTGGTTTCTGGATAGGATGTCGGGCTTAGCCGGCACGATTCTCATTAGCATGTTTCTTCTGACCTCCGCGTTCGCACAGGAACAACAAAAGCACGCTTACAGCGAATACACCTTCTGGTACGGTGGTGCATTTGGAAATGGCCACGCATTCGCCAACACCCTGGACGCAAGGAATTATCAGTTCGAGAATCGGTATGAACGGCTCATATACTGGAAAGAACCCTTCGCGGTTCGCTGGGTTTTCGACGCAACCTCGGCACTGGTGGGCGATCCGCGCACTGGGAATGGTCACCGAGTGTACTCCTACGGTATCGGTGGCAGTCCTATCGGTGCACAAGTAAACTTCGTGCACTTCCGCCGCATCGAGCCGTTCCTCACGAGTGGTGGCGGATTCCTGTATTTCAACCATCGCATGTTTGGGCAAACGCACTTCAACTTCACGGCTCAACTTGGTGGCGGAGTGCAGTTGTTTACTTTCAGCCGCCACGCCGCGCTGGATCTGGGATACAAGTACCACCACATTTCCAACGCGAATCTTGGTGATAGGAATCCTGGCATGGACTCGCACATGGTATTCGTCGGCGTTTCGTTGTTGCGGTGAGTAGTGTTCCCAGACTCGGTCGATTCAGCGCTTTGCCGCTTCGGATATTTGGCCGAGTTAACTGCGATAATACCGCCGTATATGTCGCTGGACTGAGCTGGTTGCATCTCGGGGGCGCGCAGTATGCGGGCGAGACGGCCCGCCGGCTGGCCGAACTTTTCGCCGCCAATCTTCGAAACTCTGTCGACGGCATTGGGACGAGGCTTCTCAGCTATGACGATATCGGACGGCTCTTCCAGGCATTTCTAGCACCAGCGATCTTCGTATCAGCGACGGCACTCCTGATCCTCTCGATCAATGTGCGCTTGATGGGAATCGTGAGCCGGTTGAGGCAGTTCGTCCATGCCCGGCACGACGCGGCCAGAAGTGATCGTGCGCAAGAGGCTGAAGCCTACACCACGCAGATCGAATCGATCGAAAGGCGAGCAGACTTGATTCGTCGCTGTTTCCTTCTGGCTCTGGTTGCACTCGCGGGCGTTATCGCATCCTGCCTGCTGCTCGGCCTTGGCCTTTACGTCAAACACGCGGCGTTGGTTGCGGTGATCGCTTTTGTGTTGGCACTGATCTGTCTTTTTGCCGCGACAATCTATTACGCACGTGAAGTCAGGGTCGCCCTCAGTTCAGCGCAGGAAGAAGCACGCGATTTACGCTTCATGGACCTGGGCACACACAGAGAACACGAACACCGGGACACGATGTGAAGAAATCTTAGGTTTTAGATGTCAGGAATTCTAAGTTCGTGACGGTCTGAGCGAGGAACCAAGAGGGTGGGACTTGCACTTACGCAGGTTGTGATCTGCAATCGGCGCAGGCATCGTCCGCAGCAATCGGAGTTCGTCGGAGCGACGAATTTGTCATATCGCTGCTGTATCAGAAATAATTCTCTCCGCCACAGAGGTCATCGTCGGTCCGTCGGCTGGGAGCTGCACTCCGTTTGCAACCATTTCAGAGAGCAGCGCTTTCGCATTCTTATCGACGAGGGTGACTCCGCCCAAATCCAGCCTGATCGGATCATGAGTGTCAAAGCTGGACATGTTCTTCGAGCAGTTTTCCAGTTCCGATACTAAAGAACCGGTCAATCTGCCGCGGGCATACACGACGACCCGATTTGCGTCTTTTTCGACAGTGATTTTTCGCATCTCCAGTTCCTTGCAAACCAATCAGGCTCGTGCCGGGCTCGGGATCTTGTCTACGGCCGGAATAGTCTTCCTCAGACGGCTATCCTCGAAATGCTCCTCGCCAGGGCGACCTAACACTTTTCTCCTGAGCTCGGTCAGGCCTTTGGCCAGCAGGGCACAGGCAAGAGCTCTAATATCTGGATCAGGAGAACTAGTCGCCCTGAGGAGTTCTTTGCCTGCTTCTTGCTGCCCGTAACCACACCACATGACGCCACAAAGAAATACGTAGTTGCTGTCCATATTGGCACACCTCGTTCTATTACGTGCAATGCACATGCCAAACGGCCGATTCCACTGGAGTAGGCGCATTGCTGCCATTTACTTCTTGATTAAGCCATTGATGGAGCGTGTAGACGGCTGATTTGCGCCCGAGGCCGTACTGCCCAGGCCGAGGTCACTCCCTAAATTCTGACACTGAGCTGGAACGCAGTGAGCCGCGCAAGACTCACACAACCCCGCGCCCGCGGTCGGGCACCGTGTCATGATCATGCTGCCGCAATGTGGGCAGTGTTCCGCAGACATATGGCCGTGTGCTGGAAATACTGAACTTGCAACAACTTGGTTTTGGCTGCACAACTGCACTTTCGCAATCGCGACAAGGATGTGAAGGGCATGACATACATACCAAATTACGTTGGAATGGTCAGCACCGAGGATTCGCGCCGCATCCTGCGTGCGATCTTCCCGAACTATCCTGAACTGAAGCCGTGTAATCCCGTGCCGGCCCTCGAACCGATTGCACCGTCACCCGAGAAGGCGACGCTTTGAAGCTGCCCCTTACAGGACGGACAGGTTCCAGCAATCCACCAGGGCCTGAGCGAGCTGCTAAATTAACGCAGGGACGCTAGAGTTCCACTCCAGCTGCGGAGCACGCGCTGGGTAGATGCTGATTTTCAATCCGAAAGTTGTTGTAATGTCCTCAGAGGCACCTCCTGCTCATGCGAACCCTCATCATCGGTATCGGCAATCCCCTTCGCGGCGATGATGGACTCGGTTGGGATGTCGCCGGCGAGCTTTCAAGCGAGCTGCGGCGCGACGACGTTCAAGTACTGGCCACGCATCAGCTCACGCCTGAGCTTTCCGACTTGGTCAGCCGCGCAGAGCTGGTCTTGTTTATCGATGCGACTCGTAGCGAAGACCCCGGAACGATGAGATGCCAGCAGGTTTTGCCAGCCGCGCCGCCCGCGCGCCATTCTCATGCTCTATCCCCTGCGACCTTGCTCAGCATGGCGGAGAGACTTTATGGTTGCCGGCCTGTGGCTTATCTTCTGACGATTGCTGCAGACTCTTTTGACACCGGTGAGTCGCTCTCCGCAGCAGTGTCCAACGCTCTGCCCGCGTTGCGGGCCCAACTTCATCGCTTGATTGGTATTGACCTGAAAAATCAGTGTTAGCAGGCATGCTAGCAATCGGGAAGAGTTGCGCCAATGCACATGCATGTGCCTGGCGAGCCTGGGGACTACGCTCTGGGCTTTGGCACGAGATCGTAATAGGAGATCAGCTCGACGCCTTCTTGCGAGAGCACCTCACGGGCGGTGGGCAGGGTTAAGACCCGCAGTTCCGTCTCCCGCGACTCGCGCAAGCGAGTCCTGCCTGCCTGCAGATCCGCGTCGTTGTATCCCGGATGGCACACGAATTCCCAGGTTCCTTCTGGAATGCTGCATGCGATCGCGCGAAACAGCGATTCGTCGAGCGCTCCTGTGGCAACAACCCCCAGCGTGCCGTCGGGTGTGATGAAACCCTCACGGTCCACCAATTCGCGGAACTTTCGAGCAAAACGGTGCAAGGCGCGAACCTCGGCACAGCGCGCCCAGAGATTGGGCCGCTTTAGAAGCTGGTTTGAAAGCATGGGAAGGCAAGGTTCGAAGGGATTGCGCACAGCGCGAACCCCGCAACTCGCCGCCGCCCGCAGCAGCGGCCTCAGAATCGCCGGGAACAGGTGAGTGTGCTTGTGAGTATCGAAGTGCGAGACCGCGATGCCCGCGGCTTGAATCTTGCAAATCTGCGCCTTGGCTTCGGCGACGATTTCGTCGGTGTTCATTTTGTCGGCGATCGCCCGCGCCGCGAATGTCATCAAGCCATCGCGGAAGCGTGGTGGCGCCGTTCTTGTAGTAAGTGACGGAAGTTGCTCCGCGCCAAGGACCGGCTCGCCATCGATGAGCACAACATGGCAGCCGACGCTCAGCCGGGGCAGCGTCTTTGCCAGTTGTGTAGCCCCGGCGAACGCCGGACCGTTGGCCATCAACGTCGAAGAGGTCACCACTCCGTGCGTGTTCGCCTCGACGATGGCCTGGTTCACCCCCGCAGTGAAGCCGAAATCATCTGCGTTGACGATGAGCCGCCGCACCGATGGGGTGCCAACTTTTGCTACCAATTTCTCCTCCCTTGTTCCCGCGCAGAGGCCTAGTTCGCCATCTCGTCCAGCAGATTTCCGGCACCGTCGAATAGTTGGACTTTTATCGCTATCGTTCCGTCGGCGTGAGTGGCACAGCTCAGGCACGGATCGAAACATCGAATCGCGGCCTCGATACGATTCAACATGCCTTCCTGAACCGTTCTCGCAGAAACGAAGTGGCGGGCTGTTTGCTCCACCGCCCGATTCATCGCGAGGTTGTTCTGGCCTGTGGCGATCAAGAGGTTGACTTTTCGGATGAGGCCATCGTCGTCAACTTCATAGTCATGAAAGAGCGTACCTCGGGGTGCTTCGCAGCAGCCAACGCCGTGGTTGCGGTTCTGGCCCGCCTTCGCGCGGACGTGCTCACGCAGCAACTCGGGATCTTCAATCAGTTCTTCAATCCGTTCCACGGCGTGAAGCATTTCGATAACCCGCGCCAGGTGATAGTAAAACGATTGACAAACGGCCCCCCTACTGCGCTGCTTGAAGTCCCTGAGTTCTCGATCGGCGCGTGGCGTACCTGCCGATTTTGCAACATTGAGACGCGCCAGTGGTCCAACGCGATAGACGCCACCGGGATAGCCGAGCGGCTTGTAATATGCGAATTTCATGAACGACCACTCTTCGCTGGCTTCGCCCAAGTACGAGGGATAGCGCAGAGGGTCCAAACCATCGGCCACGACGTTCCCTTCGGCATCCACGATTCGAATTTGGCCGTCGTAATACTCGAGTGCGCCTTCAGGGGTCACCGTGCCGAGAAAAAATGTGGGGAAATTGCCCATGTGCTCGATCTCAAGGGCGAATGAGTCGATCACCGATTTCAGTCGCCCCAGGGCCAAGTCAACAGACTGAAGCGCCTCCGGGATCCACTGGCGAATTTCATCACGTTCGGCTGCTCCCAAAGCTCGCAACACTCCGCCAGGCGCGCCCCAAGCAGGGTGGATGCGCTTTCCTCCGACCAGTTCGATAATGCGTTGGCCAAATTGTCGCAGCCGAATTCCACGCCGCATAAGTTCCGCATCGCTCTCCAGCAAGCCGAAGAGGTTGCGTTTTTCGGGCGGTGAATCCATGCCGAGCAGCAGATCGGGCGCAGAAAGGTGGAAACAACTTAAGGCGTGCGACTGCAGAAGCTGTGCGTAGTTGACCAAACGGCGCTGCTTAGCCGCTGCGCGAGGAATCTCGACTCCGAGCAGCATGTCGCCCGCTTTAGAACTGGCCAAAACATGACTCACGGGACAAATGCCGCAGATTCGCGACATCAGACCGGGCATCTCGTGAAACGGGCGGCCTTCGCAAAGCTTTTCGAAGCCACGGAATTCTGTGACGTGAAACTGAGCTGAGCTGACTTCACCGCTGTCGTCAAGATAGATCGAGATCTTGGCATGTCCCTCGACCCTGGTCACCGGATGGATGAGTATGCGCTCCGTCATTTATCCAAACCTCCCCTCCGGTGCAGGCGACCGACCCTCAAGCAACGTCATTAGGAAACTGTGAATCGTGTCAGCTGAAGGCGGACAACCCGGGATGAAATAGTCCACCTTAACTACCTCATGCACCGGACGCACGCGTGCCAGCAAGCGAGGAACAGCTCCATTCCCCGTGGGCACGCCAATTACCAGAGCCGCGTTCTCGCGATAGGCACGGTCGAGCACGTCCTCCACTGCAAAAATGTTGCGCATCGCTGTGACGTTGCCAGTGACCGCACAGTCGCCGAGCGACACCAGCAGCTTGGTGCGCATCCGAACTTTGCGGATCTGCTCAAGGTGTTCCTCATTAGCCACCGCTCCTTCAACGAGGGTGATATCGGCCTCCGGGAAATCCTTGTAGTCGGTCAGGGGACTGGCACAGAGCTCCACGCGTGCAGCAAGATCGAGCAATCGCTCGTCCAGATCAAGGAAAGACATGTGGCAGCCGGAACATCCCCCGAGCCAGACAGTGGCGAGCCGCGGTTTCTTGTTCATTCGGTCCATTGGCTCACCCGATCCATTGTTTCTCTTTCCGCGCCGTCACGATGTACTTGAGGAAGCCACGGTCTTTACGCATTTCGGCGATGGTCCTTCCTTTGTCAAAAAGAGCACCAGTGGGACATACCTGGACGCACTTGCCGCAGCCAGTGCACGAATCAGAGGTCCCCCAGGGGTCGCCCAGATCGGAGATAATCAGAGAATTGGCCCCGCGTCCCATGACGTCCCAGGTATGCGCACCCTCGATCTCATCGCAGACGCGGACGCATCGCGTGCATAGAATGCAGCGATTGTGATCAAGACCGAAGCGCTCGTGGCTCGTGTCGACGGACAAGGCGGGGAAGCGGTAGCGGAAGCGAATGTGCTCGATGCCCAAAGAGACGGCCAGAGTCTGCAGTTCACAAGCGGTATTGGCAACGCAAACTGCGCAGATGTGATTGCGTTCGGCCAGCAGCATCTCGACGATCAGCTTGCGATGCGACCGGAGCCGCGGGGTGTCCGTGCGCACGACCATTCCCTCCTGCGCTGGGGTCAGACACGCAGCTTGCAGGCGCTTCTGGCCTTCCACCTCCACCATGCAGAGCCGGCACGCGCCTACGTCGCTCAGCCCGCCGACGTGGCAGAGGCGCGGAATACGAATCCCATGTTCCCAGGCCACCGAGAAAATGGAATCGCCCTCCCGACCCGTTACCATCTTGCCGTCGATTTGCAGTGTATAGACGCTCATGCGAGGACCTCCTGGGTCTTGGAGGTAATGTGGCAGTGCCCGGCGGGACAGCGTTTTTCGCGGATATGCGCCTCGTACTCCTGAGGGAAATATTTGAGCGTGCTGACGACCGGGTTGGGCGCGGTCTGGCCCAGCCCACAGAGGCTGGTCTCCCGCAGCAGCTCTGAGAGGGTCTTCAGCATTTCAAGGTCATCTTCGGACGCGTCGCCGGTGGTAATCCGCTGCAGGATGTCCTGCATCTGCACGGTTCCGGCCCGGCACGGGATGCACTTCCCACAGGATTCGTCCATGCAGAATTCCATGAAGAAGCGGGCCACATCCACCATGCAGGAGGTTTCGTCCATCACGATCAGCCCCCCCGATCCCATGATCGAGCCAATTTGGGCAAGTGACTCATAGTCGACGGGCAGGTCCAGAAATTGTTCGGGGATGCAACCTCCGGAGGGGCCTCCGGTCTGTGCCGCTTTGAACCTCCGATTGGGAATGCCGCCGCCGATGTCAAAGAGAATCTCGCGCAGCGTCGTGCCCATCGGCACTTCGATCAGCCCAGTGTTGGCGATCTTCCCGGCTAATGCGAAAACTTTGGTGCCTTTGCTGCCTGCAGTTCCGATGCCGGCAAACCAATCGCCGCCGCGCTCGATAATGGGCGGAATATTGGCAAAGGTTTCGACGTTGTTGATCAACGTGGGTGCGCCCCAGAGCCCCGACGCCGGCGGATATGGCGGGCGCTGCCGCGGCTGCCCGCGCTTGCCCTCGATGGAGGCAATGAGTGCCGTCTCTTCGCCGCAAACGAACGCCCCCGCCCCGATGCGCAGATCAATGCGGAACTGAAACCCCTGTTCAAGAATTCGTGCGCCCAGCAGGTGCTCACGCTCTGCCTGCTTGATGGCCGTCTGCAACCGTTGGATGGCCAGACCATATTCGCCACGCACATAGATGTAACCTTGTTGCGCCCCTACGGCGTACCCTGCAATTGCCATCCCTTCGAGCACGCGGTGCGGATCACCTTCCAGTACGCTGCGGTCCATGAAAGCGCCCGGGTCTCCCTCGTCGGCATTGCACACAATGTACTTTGTCGGCGTCGTTTGCTTGGCGACCAACTCCCATTTGAGACCGCTGGGATAGCCAGCGCCGCCACGTCCCCTCAGTCCGCTCTTTTTGATTTCTTCGACGACATCACGGGGCGTCATTTCCTCCAGTGCCTTGGCCAGCGACTGATAGCCTCCAGCGGCAATGTAATCGGCAAGTTTTTCCGGATCGACGCGCCCGCTATTGGCAAGCACAATTTTCCGCTGGCGCGAGAAGAATGGACCTTGCAAGTCAATGCCACGCGGAAGCAGGCTCTGGCGGTCAATGACATTTTCACTGACAAGGACGCGGCCGTCCTCGACGGTGACGCCTCCGTAGAGTTGCTGATCGGAGGATCGGAGGACCAGCGGCCCGCGGCCGCACATTCCCATGCAGCCCGTACCGCAGATCTCGACGGTCCCTTCGCGGCCCTGAGCTTTAGCCTGCGCCAAAAGAGCTTGGCGCACGCCCTCGGCCCCGCAAGAAATGCACCCCGCAGCGGTACAACATAGAATCCGATCTTTCAGGGCTCGTTGCCGCGCTAACTCTTCGGTTTGTTTTTCTTTCAGCTCTTCTGTATTCATGGCACCGCAATCTTGTTAAGTTCTGTGTCGAGCAGAACAGGCGTCACCCGGGCAAGTACGTTTCCGTCATAGATGACAGCGGGAGCCAGTCCACACGAACCAATGCAGCGCGCTGTTTCCACGCTCACCTTTCCATCCGGCGTGGTTTGCCCGGCTTTGGCGCAGCGTCGTTCCAGACCCTCGATCAAGCCCAAAGCGCCGGCAACATAGCAAGCAGTACCGATGCACACGACGAACGTGTGCTCACCCTTAGGCTTGAGAGAAAAGAAATGATAAAAAGTTGCCACCCCGAGCACACGGCTGTGGGGCAATTTGAGCTTCTGCGCGATGGTCTTCAGCAGCGGACGTGACAGAAATCCGAACAACTCCTGCGCAGTGTGCAGAACTTCGATGAGCGCGTCGCCGGAATATTGATAGCGCGACATGGCCCGCTCAAGCAGTTTTTCGCGATTGTCTTTTGCTCCGACGGGTGTTGCACTGGCGGCCACGGTGACAACTCTTCTATGCTAAGAAAATTAGACTTCCCTATGCGCAGGAACTAGGAACACGAACACGTGTTCGTGTGATGTGAATCACTAACCTAGCCCCGGACTCCCATTCACTCCCTAGAAGTCTGCAGATTGCGTGCCAACCCTAATTCCCGCAAAGTGGCTGGTGGCGCTCATCTTTATGGCACCGCGGCGTGCCCAGCTGAGGTCACTGCCCAAATCTGGGCAGACTACGGATACCCACGCCCACGTTCACATCATTCTTGAAGAATGCTTTCGTCTGAGAGCTACGCTGAAAGGCAGGAGCTTAGAGGGTGCTCTATCCCACCATGGCCAGAACGCGCACCGGACTCTCGGCGGCATTTCTGTCCTTCTCAGGCGCGACAATGATGATCGATCCGGTCTCAGGCAGCGCCGCCAGCCGCGCCGATCCCTCGACTACGTAGTTCCCGTGCAGAGCGATCTGGTGGGAGAGCGTGCGATCGGAGCCGAGGCTGGCCGGGGTTTCGACGATGAAACCGCGTGTGCAGCGCGCATCCATGAGAAACCGCCCTGCGTCGGCTGACACAGGGAATTGATCTGAGGGGGAGCTGTGGGCAGATCCCACACGCCGCACCGCAATGATCGCTCCCTGCGGCACATACCCATGCTGCGTTTCCCAGTTGGCGATATCGTCGACTGAAATTTGTGTGGACGACGCTTTCAGGTCCATCACCACCAGAGGTGCGATCAACCGCTCGGCCAAAATCTGCGCCGCACCCCAGGTTCCGGGTATCAGGGCGGCTGGGGAAATAATGCGTGTGCCCGATCTTGCCTCTGAGTTCATCTTCTTCGCCGGCGCGGGGTCGGTCAGGTCCACCACTTGGGAATAGTGGTTCTGCGGACGAGGTGCCGGGCGCCGAACGGCAAGCAGCAAGAAAGCCATCACGAGCGCGTAAGCGACAATGAAACTGTGCAATCGCATGGGAAACCTCAAGGCGGGCACTGGACATTGTGGTTGAGATGTGGCCTGTGCCTACTTCCGCTTGTCTCAAAAGCACGTCGGTGTCCAAACTGCAGGGTTCTAACTCGTTTCTCAGCAAGGATCACCCAGTGAACTGGGTTTGGGAAGTTTGACCGCATGCAGGCTATGCCCTGGGATGGGCAGAGGGCCCATTTCCGAAGATAGATGAGCTTCCGCACAATCTTGAGCGACCACGTCGCTCGACCGTGTTTTATAACGCGTGAGTTTCAGAAAGACTGTCTGTTTGCCCAGATTCAACTTTAAAAAGGCCCGGTGTGTTGTCTGGCGTTTTCTCTGCCACTTCCCCCGTCTTAACGGGCAGCCCGAAACCGTTCACCAGATTGCGGCGGCGCTCGAGAATCTGCTGCATCTCCTTCGTCGTGCCTCGCACCGGTGGAGTATGCGAGATGGCGTCGTTGAGCATCGCCCAACTCACTTCCGAGGCAATAACGCTGTCGCGAGCCTGCGGGAAGCCGAGGTTCCTTCCTGCGAGTATGGATCGCCCGAAAACATCGACCATCACGTCGAGCTTTTTATCGTTAAAGGCCGCCGTTTTGCAGATTGTGTTGCGGACGCCATACAGTTCTACCGTCGCCTTAGCAAAGTCATGCCTCATGCGCGCGACCCCCTTCGTGCCGATCGCATCCAGGTAGCAATTGTGGGGTTGTTTCTTCGCCAAATGTCCATAGACAAATCCCTGGGTAATGTCGAACACCACACCATTGACGAACGTACCGTGTACCTGAACCCACCAGGGGTCTTTGTGGGCCCACATGCGAATCCCCTGTGCATGCCAGGTTTGATACTCGCTCTGAGCGTACCAGCGCGCCACGTCTACGTAGTGCATGCCACAGTCGTGGAACGGCGGTCCCTCTGGATCGTGGCCTTCGAGAGGCATGTGACCGGGCGTCATGTGACAAATCCGAATTACCGCCAGGTCGCCAATTTCGCCTTCTTCAATGAATCGCTGGATGTCCTTGTGGTACCAGGCATTTCGATTGAAGAGATTGACCGCCACCAAACGGTTACTAGCTTCAATATCTCTTACCAGCTGCCATTCCGTGGATACGTCGGTGCCGAGCGGCTTTTCCGCCAGTACATGCTTGTGGTTCGCCAAAGCTTGCCGAATGTGCTGAGGCCGCGCGTCCGCAAGCGTAAACAATCCCACGGCATCGATCGACGGGCCACGAAAGACGGCATCGGGGTCGTCACAGATTGCTACGTTCGGTACTTGCTGTCTGGCCAGTCGGCGCGTTTGACCGCGGATGTCGTACACCGCGGCTACATCCCAAAGATCGTTCTCCTGCATCGCGGCCACAAATCCACGCCCCATCCGCCCGTACCCGAGGATTCCTATCCTAAGTTTCTTCGGCATACCGTAGCGAGACTACGACTCCTTAGGCCCCTGCCCTTCAACGTTCAACCGCAAACTGAGCACCCACCGCTCCATATGTGAGATCAGCGAGAAAGCCCGACTCCTTTAGGATTGAACTCAGTGCAATCGTCATACTGCAGGTCGCTGGCCGCTTCGAGCGTGCCTAAGGCTCCTGCTCCTTCTCACGATTCCGCATTCCGCCCGCCGGCTGTCCTGACCGTTCAAGGGCACTGCCGCAATATGGGCACCGATCTCGGGCCCGATGCTCGGCCATGCTCCTTCAATTCAGTGATTTGCCGCGTTACGCCTTTGGCGAGCCAAGTGCGATGACACGGCTGGCTGTACGAACTGTTATGCAAGCCGCTGCTGTGCTGAAGCACAAGAGCGACGAAGGAGTCGAGATGTACTCAACAACATCTCTGAATGGCGTTCCTACAATCCAGCGAGGCGGACGAAACATCCTGGGCGTGTTGGATCAGAACTGGGAGTTTGCAAATGAAATCTGCGATCTGCTCAATTCCCTGGAAGACGACCCGCACATCTTTCTAACTGAGCACGATCGGAAATGGCTGAGGGCAATGGATCGGGCTTTCAGGAAGGTGCAGCATGCCTGATCTTAAGACTGCAGCGAGCGTTTCCATTGTCGTGCCATTTCATAACGAAGAACCCAACGTCATCGAAATGTACTGGCGATTGCACGCCGTTATGGAGGCTCTTGGCCGCAATCACCAATTCGTGTTTGTAGATGACGGAAGCACCGACCTCACGTACAAACTGCTAAAGGAACTCGCGGTGATCGACCCTCGCGTGACAGTCGTTCGGTTGCGCCGAAACTTCGGTCAAACCGGAGCGCTGGCGGCCGGATTTGCGCATAGCACCGGCGACTACGTCATCGCTATGGATGGCGACCTTCAGCATGATCCCGCGGAGATTCCCGGGTTCCTCGAAAAAATCGAAGAGGGCTACGACATCGTGAGCGGGTGGCGCAGTCACCGCATCGACAATTTGCTGCTCCGAAAGATTCCTTCGCGCTGCGCCAATTGGCTGATGGCCAAGCTCAGCGGCGTTAACATTCATGATTTTGGTACTACGTTCAAGGCGTATCGGGGCGACCTGCTACGACAATTGCCGCTCTATGGCGAAATGCACCGGTTCATCCCGGCCATGGCTTCATTCTACGGAGCCTCGATCTGTGAAATACCGATTCAAAACAACCATCGGAAACACGGGGAATCGCACTACAACATTTCTCGTACATTCAGGGTGTTTTTCGATCTCATGACGATCCGATTTCTTATGCGCTACATGTCGCGCCCCCTCCACTTTTTTGGCCGGCTGGGCGCGATCAACATGGGCTTGGGCTCGGTCATCGCACTCTGGCTCCTGATCTGGAAAGTCGTTTCGGGAATCGACGTTCTGCAGCAACACGGGTTATTGCTGGTGTTTGCGGCCGTCCTGATATTGGTCGGGCTCCAACTGATAGCGCTCGGACTTCTGGGTGAGTTGCAGGTTTGGCAGTACTTCAATCGTTCTGAGCGCAGGCCCTATGCTGTCGCTGCGGTGCTCGATCAACACGCCAATCGGAAAGCTGAGACCACATCGCAGGTGAATTCGTGAACACGCGACGACCTTCACGGAACACGAAACGAGCTGATTCAATCGGGACCTCTGCTGGTCGGGTTTCTCGCGAGAGACTGGGCTCGACAGTCACAGTGCTCGCAATTGAACATGCGTTAGCGGAACTGGGGATCCATGCCAGGCTGAGCGACATTGTTCGAGGAGCTCAATTGATCGAGACCGCAATCATACAATCGCGTTCGCGCCGTAAGCCGGAGCAAATGTGCTGAGTGAGGTCCAATATCGTTGCCTTGGACGGTACCGGGAGCTGGCGATTGTACTCCTGTTGACGGTCCTGGCGTTCGCAGTCCGCGTCTACCGGGTTGACTTCAACAGTCTGTCGGAGGACGAGGTCGCCAAATGGGCAGCCATTCAAGAGTATCGACAAGGACACTTTGCCGGAGTCAATAGCGAGCATCCGATGTTGCCAAAAGTGCTTGCTTGGGCGAGCCTGACAGCGGGGGAACGCTGGAACCGGGTCGCCGCGGTGCACGGCTGGCCTTCGCTGAATCCTGAGGGTTGGCTTCGTCTGCCCAACGTACTGTTCGGTACCGCCACCACGGCAATCCTTTTTTTCTTTTGCCGTCGAATGATGGGTGTTGCCGGCTCATTTGCGGCCAGCCTTTTCTGGGCAATTGCGCCTCTGCCAATCGCGCTGAATCGTCTCACAAAGGAGGAAACGCCGCTCACCTTCTTCACCTTGCTGGCCTGTTACTTGTACTGTCGCGCCCAACAGGCAGAAGTGGATAAGAGTTCGCGGCGATGGTACGACCTGAGCGCAATCGGTTTCGGCATGAGTCTTGCGTCGCAGTACATTCTTCACCTTCTCGGCCTCAATGCCCTTACATGGTTTGTCGCCGGAAAGATGAGCCTGACTCGAGAGCCTTCACGGTTCAGCTACAAGCGATTCTTCCTCGTGATGTTCATCACATTCATTCTGGTGAACCCTGTCATTCTCTCTCCGGTCAACTTTCACGCGATTCTGAATTGGCTACACCACGATGGTGTGAAGCACACTGGCTACGATTTCGACGGCAGGCTGTACATGAACTTCCCCTCGCGTCTGCTTGCTGGAGTGCCGTGGTTCTACTATCTCTGGCTGATGCTGGTAAAGACACCAATTCCAATCCTCGTGGCCGTGATTGTGGGCGCCGCACTCCTCTTGCGAGATCGCCGGACACTCGCGTCGTGCTTTTTTCTGTCGTTCGGAGTGGTGCAATTAATCGGGCTGTCTGTCAGCGGAGCCAAATGGATCCGATATTCACTTCCCCTCCTGCCCTTCCTCTATCTGGCAGGCGGGTATGCGGTGCAACAAACACTGAAAGCCGCAAAAGGAAAAGTCCTGTCCCAGGCCCTGGTGGGTCCTGCCGCCGTCATTTTGCTGGGATGGCCGCTCCTTGAATTGCAATCTTGGGCGCCCTTCTATTCGTTCTACCTGAACTCAATTGGCGGAGAGAAACAGAACATCACACGCTACTTTGCAATGGATGAAGTGTCCGAGTTTGACACGCGCGAGGTAGCGCAAAAGGTGTGTCCGTTCGCCCCTGCTGCGGCGACGGTAGCAACCGCAAGACCGATGAGCATGGCCTATTACCTGCAGGCCTGCGGGCGCGCGGACCTTCACATTGTGCCGCTTTACGACACCCACTATGCACCGCGCGACGGAGATCTGATTGTGCTTGAGCCGTCGCGCCGATTCTTTGAGACACAGCGATTTTTCGATGCTTTGGGAAACTCAGGGATGCTCCACAGTGAAATTCGCGTCGGACCGGTTTTGGCGAGCACAATTTATCTCTTCGATCCGTCCTTGCCGGGACCAAAGAACGGGAAGGAAGAGTTCACGCTAACCGAGTTGCGGGCCGCACCACCTCGGTTCGAGAACGACGCTCAAGAAACCGCATCGACAAATACCAGCAGGTTTGGATTTTCAGATCTTACCAGGAGACTCTTACAATGATTCCGCTTTACCACGCAAGGAAATCTGATGGGCGCTGGTTTGTGCGCGCCATCGCTTTCTTGATCATCGGCTTCTCGGCAGTTGCACAACAAGCAAATGTATCTGCACCTCTGAGCGCTGATGAGGTGATCGGACGTGTTGTAGAGATGAACGACGCGCGTGCCAAAGCACTCGCAAGCTACTCCAGTGTCCGCACGTATCACCTGGAATGCCACTGTGTGTCACATAAGAAGGCCGACATGGTCGTACGCACTGACTACCAGGCACCAAATAAAAAAGAATTCACGATCGTGTCAGAGAGCGGCTCTGGCACGGTGCGGGACCGTGTGTTCAAGAAACTCCTGGAGGCGGAACAGGAGTCGATGCGGGATGAGAATCAGCAGCGGTCCGCCATCACGCCCGAGAACTATACATTTCAAGTCTCTGATTACGAGAAGACCGATACGGACGAATTCTATGTGCTCGATGCGCAGCCGCTTAGCAAGAACAAGTTTCTGTTTCGAGGCCACATTTGGGTGAATGCACAAGACTTCGCTATAACTCGAGTCGAGGGCGAGCCGGCTGTCAACCCTTCGTGGTGGACTGTCAAGACTGACTTCAAACGTCGCTACCAGAAAATCGGTGACTTCTGGTTGCCGGAATCCAACGAGAGCGAAACGAAGGTGCGCGTTTTCGGCACAGCGTTTCTAAGCATTGAATATCGCGATTACCAAATCATGCAGGCTGGAGGCGCAACGGTAGCGTCGCCCCACAGCGAAGCACTAGCAGTTACAGTAGCCGAAGAGTTTTAAAGGCAAACCCATGTCCTCGCCAACCGTTGCGCGACCGAAACCAATCGCGCCAGTTAGCACTTCGCCCGCCACTTCCAAACAGCTCCGAAAATTTATTGGGCCGCTGGCCCTGGGACTCATACTTCTTCTGATACCGACGCCTTCCGGCCTGACCGCGACAGCGTGGCATTACTTCGCACTATTCGCCGCTGTCATTGCTGCCCTCATCACGGAACCGCTGCCCGGCGCAGCCATCGGTTTTATCGGCATTACAGTTGCCTCCGCACTGCTGTTGGTTGGAAAAACGCCGGCCGACGCCACCAAATGGGCTCTCTCGGGATTCGCCAATGATGCGGTATGGCTCATTTTTGCCGCCAACATGTTCGCGCTGGGATATGAAATCACCGGTCTTGGCCGGCGCATCGCGTTGCTGCTGGTCAAGGCACTGGGCCGCCGCACCCTTGGTCTCGGTTACGCCATCGCGCTCTCCGATCTCTTTCTTGCTCCGGCGATGCCGTCGAATACCGCGCGCACCGGTGGCACGGTGTATCCCATCGTAAAGAATATCCCACCGCTCTATGGTTCGTTTCCCAACAATAGCCCGCGAAAAATCGGCGGATACCTGCTGTGGACCGGCTTTGCCACCACCTGCGTCACCAGTTCCATGTTTTTGACCGCGCTCGCACCCAACCTGCTGGCAGTGGAAATTGCGCGCAAGGTCGCGCACGTGGATATCTCGTGGGGCTTGTGGGCGCTGGGCTTTCTGCCGGTCGGGATCCTGTTGTTCGCGGCGACACCGTTGCTTGCCTATTTCCTTTGTCCGCCCGAGATCAAGCGTGGCGAAGACGTTGCACGCTGGGCGGGCGGCGAGCTCATCATCATGGGACGGATCACTCGGCCTGAAGTGACCATGGGTGTGCTGGCCGTGGCAGCGCTGGTTGGCTGGATCGGCGGCAGCCGCTGGATAAGCCCGGTCACCGTCGCTCTGGCTGTAATCTCCGTAATGCTGCTCGCCAGGGTGGTCACCTGGAATGACATCCTTGCTAATAAACAGGCCTGGAGCGTCCTGGTCTGGTTTGCCACGTTAGTTGCGATGGCTGAAGGGCTCGGCAATGTTGGCTTCCTCGCCTGGTTCGGCTCCCGGGCAGCCACTTACATGACCCGCATTCCACTGGTTCCCATGTTGACCGCGGTCGTCACAGTCTTCTTCGTCATCCACTATCTGTTTGCCAGCATCACGGCGCAGACGACCGCGCTGCTGCCCGTTTTCCTGCTGGCCGTCCTGTCGGTGCCGGGCGTTCCTACCAGGGCCATCACCCTTATTCTGGTTTACTCGCTGGGTTTAATGGGCGTCCTTACTCCCTACGCCAGTGGGCCTGCGCCAATCTGGTATAGCAGCGGTTACATCCCCACCAAAGACTTCTGGCGACTCGGTGCCACCATGGGAGTGCTGTACCTGGTTGTGCTGCTGGCACTCGGTTTGCCATTCGCAAATCAACTTCCTGCACTGACGGTGCGTTGACTTGGTCGTGGTCAACCGGAGGTTCTAGGCGATGGACGAGCACCTCCAGAAACTCAACCTCAAGCTCTGGAAGTGGAACGAGTTGCATGTTGAGAGCTGCGGCCTGCTTCGCTGTCCAACGTAGTTGTTGCTGTCGATATTTGGCTTCGTAATATTCGATTCCCTGATCCACGTAGTGGTGACCGAACTTGAGCCTGCGATAAACAAGTCGAGCCAGGGTGTGCGCCATCGCGATGATCGCTTCTAAAAAGAACATCGATGTAGGCTGCATTTGTGGCTCGGCGCTGCTACTGATCACTACGGCAGTCCCGCTCGCATAAAGCACGCCGCCGGGCGTTCGTGCAATCTCACGTTGGTCGGCGCAGATGGGGATCCTTCAGCGATCCCGGGGAACAGTACCGGCAAAGAATGCGCCGACCATCCTCCATTTCTCTTTCCTGAACACAGTTGAGAACACCGGAATCAAAGCAGAAATGGCGCACAGATCGAGGGTGCAAGGGATCTGGTCCACAGCTGCCGACCTTTGATGTTTCGACTTCGGCACATGACACAACGAATTTGCGTATCAGTCCGTGCCCAGACGCTGTATCTGGTTATGACCTTTTGAAGGCAGCTGCCCTCATGTGGGCACACGCAATGCGATTTCAATGGTCCATCTCCCTTTCCTAGAACGAGTTCCACTTGGACCACAAAATGCCTTTATAGATGCGTGAGACAAGACCGGGTACCTGACGTTCTGACCTGATCCGTGTGGCAATTCACAACAGGGGAGAGCGAGGCTACCGGGAAAGGGATCAATGTAAATGGCAACTTGTGACTATCCTTCGGACTTAGCTCATCGCATCGCATACCCGGCCCTTCAGAGGCCAGAGCTGCGAATTGATTTGCGGGTTGCAGCATCGCCGGCGGAAGAGGAAAAGCAGTTTCCCGTCCCTTCCAGTCGGCAAGAAATAGAAGAGGGTTCTTTATTTCGTGAAATTGAATCGGGTGCGAAGTTTCGACGAAATCCCTGGGCGGGGGCTGGCGCCATGGCCCTGCAGTTGCTCCTTCTGCTAGCGGCAGTTGTCATTCCGCTGTTTCACACGGATCCACTGCCCAAGAGGGAAACGCTGACGATGTTATATCTACAGCCGCCAACGGCCGCGGGTGGTAATGCCACGAAGCTTCGAGCACCCACGCCCCCGTCCACTTACACCCCGACCAGCATCGCCATTCCCACCCCAGTGCAAAAGACGCAAGAAGCGCCACCACCTCCGGCCGGCACAACGAGTGGTGTGGTCGGGGGAGTCCCTGGTGGAGCGGTCGGCGGCGTTCCCGGCGGAGTGTTTAACGAAATGCTGAATAGCGCGCCAAGCGTTCCAGTCCTTGCGAAATCGCCTGTGCCGACGCCGGTTAAGAGAATGCGAATCGCCTCCCGGGTAGCGGAGGCGAACCTGATCCACGACGTTACCCCCCAGTATCCGCCGGAGGCTGGTCGGGCGCGGATTGAAGGAACAGTAGTGCTGATGGCCGTGATCGGCACGGACGGTAGCGTGAAGGATGTGCGAATCGAGAGCGGTTTACCAATACTCGCGCAAGCCGCTATGGATGCGGTGAAGCAATGGCGTTACAAGCCGTACATGGTAGACGGAGAACCGGTTGAAGTTGACTCCCGGATCACAATCAACTTCAACCTTTCCGCAAGCTAGGAGTTTCGACGATGCAGAACAACATACATGCCTTGTCTAACAGGTTTTGGGACCGGTTCCTGAAACTAACACAAATGTTGATACTGATCGCCCTGGGCGGAGTGATCGTTGCAGTACCCATGTCCGCCCAGTCTGCTGAAGCGCCAAATGCAAGAACAGGAAGGATCCTAGGTACTGTGGTCGATACGAGCGACGATCCGATTCCCGGTGCCACAGTATTCCTTCAAGGGCCGACCGGCGATCGTCTCACAGTTGTAACAAAGGACGATGGAGCCTTTGTATTCGAGCAAGCCCCGGCGGAAATCGCCTATCAGGTCACTGTCACTGCTGAAGGATTTGCAGACTGGAGTTCGGCCATTACAGTCGAACCCGGGCAAAACAAAACGCTAACCGACGTCAAACTCCGCATTCTGGCTGTGCAGCGGGCAGTTACCGTGAGTTATTCGTCGAAGGAGGTTGCTGCCCAACAGCTCAAAGCTGAAGAACAGCAGCGCGTTCTAGGCTTTATACCGAACGTTTATGTGGTCTACGAACCCCACCCTGAGCCTCTTACCACGCGGATGAAATTCGAGTTAGCGTACAAAGATCTCACCCATCCAGTTTTCTTCGCCCGCACGGCTGCGTGGGCGGGAGTCGAGCAGGCCGCTGGTCTCCGTAATTACCCCCAAAATGCAAGAGGATATGGAGAGCGGTTAGGGACCGGCCTTGCCGACGGCGCTACCGAAGGCTTGATCGGCAATGCTGTTCTGCCATCACTGCTGCATCAAGACCCTCGCTATTTCTATGAAGGCAGCGGTACAAAGAAGTCCCGGGCGCTCCACGCCATCTTAGCTGCATTGATCTGTAAGGGAGACAACGGAAAAACGCAGCCGAATTACTCTACGTGGGGGGGCAGTCTGATTTCATCTTCCATTTCCCTCGCGTACTACCCAAGTTCTGATCGTAATGCTCAGCACGTATTCAGAAGCTTTGGAATCGGAATGGGCCTGCATGTTGGCGGCGGTTTGGTGCAAGAGTTTATCTTGGGCAAATTCACCAGCAGAGGTAAGCACTAGTCAGATGAAGGTGTTTAGCTCTGTCTTAGATTGTATGGGCGCCATCGAGGAGCGAAACCGACTGACGTCACGTCCTCTTTATACAACCGTCAAGTTTTCATGAGGTCATTTATGGTTAAAGTCCGTTGGCGAGAACAGATGTTGCGGGTTTCAGTCGTGCTCCTCGGCGTCACCTTGCTGGCCTGTCTGG
>Ga0181532_10000748_pt1 | contig 32369 bp, 23 predicted proteins | sample PEATcosm2014_Bin_33_FD_119768 | JGI IMG/M metagenome (GOLD analysis project Ga0181532, IMG submission 119768) | Peatland microbial communities from MTU Mesocosm Facility, Houghton, MI, USA - PEATcosm2014_Bin11_30_metaG | ecosystem: Environmental > Terrestrial > Soil > Wetlands > Peat | place...
CGAAGGAAGAGTTTATCAACATCGGTGTCTTCCTCTCTTGCCCTGGTGATCGGTTCCTGGATTGCGTGTTCAGCGACGACTGGCGGCGAATCAGCCGCTTTCACCAGGAGGCGGATGCGGAGTTTCTGAGGGATTTCCAATCGCACTTCAAACAGGAGATCGAAGATCACAGAAACGATCTCGCTGGTTACGTTGGCGAAATGCAACAGACCTTTTCAAATCTCATTCAATTGTCCGAGCCCCGCCCCTGCCTGACCTCCAACCTCTTGGCGCAGCTTCAGGACCTTTTCGAACGCTATGTGGGGGCGCGTGTTGCCAGTCCAACGGAGCAAGACAGCCGGGTTTACGTCAGACAGCGAATGACAGATTGCTTTAGCCGGTACGGCATTCTCGGGCACAAGTCATTCGAAAGGCGCGTTCCAGCCTCCCAATGGACGGGGGTTGGCGATCCCTTTTCATTCGACTTCGGGTACAAGCCCCAGGCACAGGCAGGCGAGCCGAACGGACGCCTGAAACTGATCCACGCCGTTTCCTTGCAACGAGATCCTAAACTTGCCGAGGCGCTGGTGTGGACCTTCGAAAAAGTCCTCGGGCAAGAGCCTTCCACGCTGACGGTGGGTCACGAAGATAACGCTGATCAGCAGAATGCCCAGGTCCGTTTCTCGCTGAGCGTGCTTCAGCACGAGCATATCCTCCTGGTGCCGGTTTCAGGATTCGACGCCTACGCTCAGTCCATCCGCGCAGAACTCGGGATGTAAGCCCGCGAAGGTTTCCCGTGAAGACTGTTCTGCTTAGCCCATGGCTTGTCATTCTGAGCGAAGCGAAGAATCTCCGCAGTTCGTCCTCCAACGCGCGGCGCGTAAGCCAACTGCAGGGATTCTTCGCTTCGCTCAGAATGACAGGCATGTTGAAATGACATGAGCGGCCGTCTCAAAGTCGAATGCTATTCCGGCTACAAGGCCGATGAACGGCCGCTTCGGTTTTCCTTCCAAGACAAGCCCGGCGGACGCGTCTTCGAAGTCGAGGAAGTCCTGGACCAGTGGTACGGCGTGGGCTATCAGTGTTTCAAGGTGCTGGCCGATGACTGCAATTCCTACATCCTTCGCCATCAGCAGGCGGAGGATATCTGGCTGCTGGACTCCTTCCGGTCCTCTCAGTAGGCGAACTCCGGTCAGACCCGCCGGCTCATGACAATCCTGGCGAGAAATGCTTAAATAGATGCCTCGAAAGTCGGAACCAGCCTCGCGGTTCTGCGGAAAGGTTAGCGGGAAATGCACAAGGGCGAAAACGTGATCTCTTTCGCGCTTGCCGTTGTTGTGGTTTTGTCCTTCGTGGCGATCCAGCGACAGTGGAACCCCGCCAGTCTGAAGGACATGGCCTCGACCGCGGAGGACTTTATCCTTACCAGCACCGGGATACGCGGCCAATTGCCGGATTTGGTTGGCTACGAAAGGCTGAAGACCTATCGGCTGGAGAACTTCAGCGCCGCCTTGTACCGCCGCACCCCTGCCTCATTGATCTTCGCTCCGGGCCGCTTTGTTGTTTACAACCGGGAAGATCAACCCGTCTTCAAGCTGGAGACCCTGGAAGGATCAAAGGACTCCTGGACGACTCTCTACGACTTCAGCGGACGGCACGGGCTGCCTGTCGCCGGCAACCGGAGCCGCCCGGAATACGCCCGGAGCATCACCCGCAGCGGCCTGCCTGACGTTGTGATCGGCCAGTATTCCGGCGGGGATCACTGCTGCACCGTGGCCACGATTCTGGAATTAGGCAGCGACGCAGTGTCCGTTGTAGGGCGAATCGAGGGTTTGGATGGCTTGCCTTTCGAAGGCCTTGAAATTCGCGACATCCGCAAGGATAAGAGTTGGGAATGCGTTGCGCATCGCCCCTATACGACAACTTGCGGCGACCAGGCCGAACCGGCTGACGTGCTCTCGGTGTACACGTTCATGGACGGGCATTGCGTTGACAATACCACGCAATATGTAGACTACCTCACCGGCGTTTTGAACCAGAACCTTGCGAAATGGCGTCAGGAAAAAGGCCTGTCGCTTGGGCTGTTGCAGACCATGGCGGGCCAATTCGCGGAACTAGGCCGAATGGATGAGGGAAAGCGTTTTTTTGCGATGAATTTCAACCGCTTCTTGCCTAATCTTCAACAGAGAGGCATTGATCCCAACGTCTGCCTGGATGATTTGGAAAACCTCATGAATCGCTTGCCCGGCGTGACGCCGGCAGCCAGTCAAGAGTCGAAAGTCGATAGTCGAGAGTCGAAAGCGGAAGGTCAACAGCCTACAGTTAACAGTCGATAGCCTTTCACTCGTCACTTGTCACTCGTCACTGCTTTCACAGCGCCGGCTCGCTCCAATTTTCGAGGATTTGCTTAATTCGTCCCAGGAATTTTTCGGCCACTGCTCCGTCGATAACCCGGTGATCGTAAGAAAGCGAGAGGTAGGCCATGGAGCGGATGGCGATGGCATCGTCACGCACCACGGGGCGTTTTTCGATGTTGCCAATGCCTAAGATAGCCACCTGGGGCTGGTTGATAATCGGCAAGCCGAACAAACCGCCGAAACTTCCTGGATTGGTAATCGTGAAGGTCCCTCCCTGCACGTCATCCACGCTCAGGCGCTTGGTTCGCGCCCGCTCGGCGAGATCCTGAACGGCGCGCGCGATGCCCAGGAAGTTCTTTTCATCGGCGCGCTTGATGACGGGCACGATCAGCCCCGCCTCGAGCGCCACGGCAATCCCTACGTTGACGTCGCGCTTGTAGATAATGTTGGCGCCGTCGACCGAGGAATTGACCACAGGAATGTTTCTGATCGCTTCGACCGAAGCGCGAACGAAGAAGGGTGTGTAAGTCAGCTTGAAGCCGTTTCGCCGCTCGAACTCCTCACGTTGCCGCTCCCTTGCCTCCACCACTTTGGTCATTTCAACTTCGAATACGGTGTAGACGTGGGCCGAAGTCCTCTTGCTGGCCACCATGTGCTCGGCGATTTGGCGCCGCATCGGCGTCATTTGAACCACTTGTGCGGGCCCGGCAAAAGCGACGGGGGCGGGAGACGGCTGGACCGTGGCGGGCGCGGGTGGGGCCGGGGCTGCGGCGGTTCGACTTGCGGCGGCAGACTGGCGCTGTTCCACATAATCCAGAATGTCTTTCTTGCTGATTCTGCCGCCTGAGCCCGTGCCGTGTACCTGCGTGAGGTCGACCTGGTATTCCCGGGCGATGCGCCGGACGAGTGGCGACGACCTCACGGGCTCGGATTCGGGGGAAGCTGACGGACCTTCGGCCTCGATTTCAGCACCTGCTGTTGCAGCAGGCGCTGCCGGTTCGGCCGCCGCAGGAGCTGCCGGAGGCGCCGAAACCTGCGCGTCTGCCTCCTTCGCCGGCATGGTGATGGCTGCGCCTTCGCCGTCGATGACGGCCACCACCGTGTTCACTGCTACGGTCTCATTTTCTTTCACCAGGATTTGGGTGAGAATCCCTGCTGCCGGCGAAGGAATTTCCGCATCTACTTTGTCGGTCGAAATCTCAAAGAGAGGCTCGTCTCTGCCGATCGGTTCGCCGACCTTCCTTAACCATTTTGTAATCGTTCCCTCGGCAACACTCTCGCCCATCTGGGGCATGATCACGTTGGTCGACATTGCAACCCCCCGCAGAATTGAGTCATTGAGTGATTTCGTCATTGAGTCATCGGTTCATTGATTTATTGACCGGTTGAGCGGCCGGCAATTCAATGACTCAATGATTCAATGGCCCAATGACTCAATGGCCCGATCGCTCAATGACTCAATCCTAGAACTTCGCCAGTTTCCTTGCTGCCTCAATCACTTTTCGGGCGTTGGGCAGATAGTATTCCTCAAGGGGCGGCGAGAAAGGAACAGGCGTGTCCGGCGCGGTAATGCGCACGATAGGCCCGTCCAGGCACTCGAAGGCCCGCTCGCCGATTAAGGCGGCGAGTTCGCCCGCCATGCCTCCCGTCCGCGTGTCCTCGTGAAGCAGGATAACCTTACTGCACTTTCGCACGCTGCCCAAGACGGCTTCTTCATCGTAGGGCAGCAACGTGCGCAGGTCAACGACTTCGAGGGAAATGCCTTCTTTCTCAAGTTGCTCCGCCGCCTCCAGCGCGGTCCAGACCATCGCGCCGTAGGTGATGACGGCCACGTCGTTCCCTTCGCGCCTTACCGCCGCCTTGCCGAGGGGAACCACATAATCCACCTCCGGGACTTCTTCTTTGATTCGCCGGTAGAGGAACTTGTGTTCATAGAAGATCACGGGATTGTCGTCGCGGATGGCGGATTTGATCAATCCCTTGGCGTCATAAGCTGTCGCGGGCATCACCACTTTCAGGCCCGGAGTGTGGACAAACCACATTTCGTTCGATTGCGAATGGTAAGGGCCGCCGTGCACGCCGGCTCCGGACGGCCCGCGGATCACCATCGGAACTGCCGGCCCCCACCGGTAATGCATCTTCGCCGCCATGTTCACAATCTGGTCAAAGCCACAGGCGATGAAATCCATGAACTGCATTTCCGCCACAGGCCGCATCCCCATCAACGCCGCCCCGATGGCCGCGCCCACAATCGCCGACTCCGATATGGGCGTGTCGATCACGCGCTGGGCGCCAAATTTCTCCAGCATCCCGGCCGTAACCTTGAACGCGCCTCCCAAGACACCGATGTCTTCGCCCAACAGGAACACGGAAGGATCGCGGTCCATCTCCTCCCAGATACCTTGACGAATTGCCTCGAGGTAAGTCAGAACCGCCATCCGCACTCCCGCGGTTTCGAGTTGGTAGCGCAGAGTCTCTGGTGTTGAGACTCCGCGGCTCTTCCATAGGCCATGTTTTTGCTCACATATCAACAACAATGAGGTTGCTTGACACCAAAAGCCGCAGACTCGCAACCGCGGCGAGTCTGCGCTACCCGCTGCTCTTCTCCCACCAACAATCCGCTTCGCAGTACACACCCTTCAAGGCTGTTTCACCTCGTGGCAGCGGGCGCGCCTCGGCATTGGCGACTGCCTCGTCGATCTCTTTCTGGATGCGGCGGTCGAGATTGCCGATGCTCTCTATGGTCATGATCCCTTTGGAGAGCAGGTGATTTTCAAGCCTTTGGATGGGGTCTTTCTTGGCCCACGCCTGCAAGAGCCGGGCGGGAACATACTCCGCCGCGTCGTGAGCCGAATGTCCGGTCATGCGAAATGTCTTGCATTCCACAAAACTCGGACCCTCTCCCCGCCGCGCTCGCGCGATGGCTTCTCCCACCGCGCGATAAACCACCAGCACGTCGTTACCGTCGATAGTTTTGCCTAGCATGCCGTAGGCAGGGCCGCGCGCCGACAGGTTCTTGATCGGGAATTGCTTTTCCACCGGCGTGGAGAAAGCGTAACCGTTGTTGTTGACGATGAAAATCACGGGCAGCTTCATGACCCCCGCCATGTTCATCGCTTCATGAACCTGCCCCACGCTGGTTGTACCCTCGCCCAGGTGCACCAGAGCAACGTTCCCCTGCTTGCGCCATTTCAGCACCATGGCAACGCCACAAGCCACCGGGCACGTCCCGCCCAGCGGAGAAATGATCGGAATAACGCCGAGTTTCAGATCACCGATGTGCAAGGTGTTGTCACGACCGCGGGTGGGTGAATCCGCGCGCGCCATCCAGTTGGCGAACACGTCGGCAAGCGAGAAGCCGCGAATCAGGAAGGAAGAAAAATCCCGGTGGCTGGGCAGCACAACGTCGCCTTCGATCAACTGCAAAGCCGAGCCGACGCCAATGGCTTCCTGTCCGCGCCCGACGTAGACCCCTCCCACAATCTTCCCCTGCCGATAGAGGACCTGCTCGATCCTCGACTCCGCCTCGCGCGTCAGCTTCAGGTAATACAACATGCGCTCGAGCATGGCGGGAGGAATCACCGTTCGGGGAGCGCCGCTTCGGATTGTCTTGGCTTTGGCCATCGCTGATTCAGATCCGCTCGGTTTGTCCACCCCTACGGCGCCTTAGTCGATAATTGCGGTATCGGCAAACGAATAACGAGCAAGCACGAGCCGCAGGCAGTCTTTTCAGCTTTCGACTTTCGACTCTCGACTTTCGACTGCTTCGACCATCTCCAAATCAAAAACCTCTACAAAGTGGCGGACCGCCCGTTCCGCAACATCGTCCATGTCTACCTGCCGGCCCAGCAACTTCTGGAGTGATGTGACGCCCTTATCGCGCAGCCCGCAGGGAACGATCCAGTCGAAGTAGCGCAGGTCCGTGTTGACATTGAAAGCGAAGCCGTGGGAAGTAACCCAGCGGGAGATATGGACACCCATGGCTGCCAGCTTGTCATTCTCCACCCAAACTCCCGGCGCGCCGGAAAGGCGCCCGGCGTCGATTCCGTAGTCCCGCGCCACTGCGATCAGGACTTCTTCGAGGGAGCGCATGTACCAGGCGATATCCCGTCGGTGTTGCGCAAGATCAAAGATGGGATAACCCACCAACTGGCCCGGTCCGTGGTAAGTCACGTCCCCGCCACGGTCAATCTCGAAGACTTGCACACCGCGCAGGGTGAGCTGCTCGACGGAGAGGAGGATGTTGTCCTTTTGCGCGTTGCGCCCCAGAGTGTAAACGTGGGGATGCTCGAGCAACAGAAGCGTGTCCGGAATCACGCCGGCCTTGCGCGCGGCCACACGTTCGCGCTGAAGGCACAGGCCGTCGGCGTAGTCGACGAGGCCGAGTTGTTCGGCGTGGCACGTCCTCATTAATGCGTTACGCTACTCGTCGACCCTCGCGCGGCGCTGCGATCCCCTCACCCGTCCGTCGGCTGACGGACACCCTCTCCCCCAAGGGGGAGAGGGCTTGGATCGAACCTGCAGTCCGCGCTCCTCGACCCTAGCCCCTAGCCCCCTGTCCCTAACCCCGGCTCTTCAGATATGGATCGGCCAGTCGTGGGCGGCGTGGGCCGCTTCCATCACCGCCTCAGTGAGGGTTGGATGCGGGTGGATGGCATAAGCGAGATCCTCGACGGTGCCCTCGAGGCGCATGGCCACAACGGCTTCGGCGATCATCTCTGTTACGCGCGGCCCGATCATGTGGACGCCCAGGATTTCTCCGTACTTCTCATCGCTGACCACCTTTACAAAGCCCTCGCGGGCGCCCAGGATGGTGGCTTTACTGTTGGCGGCAAAGGGGAACTTTCCGATGCGAACCTTGTGTCCCTTCTCGCGCGCCTGGCGTTCCGTCAATCCCACGCTGCTGACTTCGGGCTCACAATAGGTGCAGTTAGGAATCTGGCCGTAGTTGATGGGCTCAACCGGCTTTCCCGCCGCGTGCGTAACTGCGACGATTCCTTCCCTCGAGGCCACATGCGCCAGCAAGGGGCTGTTCGCCACGATGTCGCCGATGGCGTAGACGCCTGGCTCATCGGTTTGCATGTAGGGATCGACTTTGACGAAGCCTCGCTCCAGCTTGGCCCGGGTTGCCTCCAGGCCCACACTCTGGGTGTTGGGCGAACGACCCACGGCGACTAGAAGGGTTTCAGCTTCGATCGATTGCGGCTTCCCGTCTGCCCTAGTGTAAGAAACGGACACGCCGCTTGCCGTCTTCGTAGCCTTCTCGACCTTGGCCTGCGTCTCGAGCGCAATGCCTTGGTGGCGGAAGGACTTCTCGAGTTCAGCGGAAATCTCTTCGTCTTCGAGGGGGACGGCGCTTGGCAGCATCTCCAGAATAGTGACTTTGACCCCGAAGCGGCTGAAGATCGATGCGAACTCCACGCCCACCGCCCCGGCTCCCATGATCACCATCGACTTGGGCAGGCCTGGCAACGCCAGGATTTCCTTGTTGGTCAGAATGGTTTTCGCGTCCGGCTCAAAGCCTGCAAACGTTTTAGCCTCAGAGCCTGTGGCCAGCACAACTTTCCCAGCCTGGAGTTCCCGCTTCTGCCCTTTGGCGTCGGTTACCGTAATCCGCCCCGGCCCGGCAAGGCGGCCGTAGCCTTGAAGCGTCTCCACTTTGTTCTTCTTGAACAGAAACTCGATGCCTTTCGAAAGCTTAGTCACCACCTTCGTTTTACGCGCCTGAATTGCCGCCCAGTCAATCGAGAATTCCTTCGCAACGATTCCGAATTCCTTGCCGTTCTTGAAGTAATCGTAAACGTCGGCATTGAGGAGAAGGTCTTTCGTCGGTATGCAGCCGACGTGCAAGCACGTCCCGCCCAGTTTATCGTCCTTCTCGACGACCAGTGTTTTGAGACCCAACTGTCCAGCGCGAATCGCCGCTACGTATCCGCCAGGTCCACTGCCGATAATCACGATGTCGTACTTTGCCGTCTCTGCCAAGCCCGCACCTCCTGTCAGGATTCAGGAGTCAGGATTCAGCGAACGTATTTCCCGAATCCTAAGTCGCGAATCCCGTTCGGTCATGTGTCATCGAGTCCACCAGTTGTCATCTTATTACATTACGAGAATTGGTTAAACTGGCAAGCAACGCTATTGATTCATCGCACAGATCTCGCCGACGGAGTGAATCATCGAGAGGCCCAAAGGTACTATTGCCTGCCGAAGCACCTGAGTGTACATTCCGTTACGGCTGTTCGAAGGTGACTTCCATCGAGGCAATACCCGCCACGAGAATACCTCGGCCGGGGCTGCACGGATGGGAATACGACGCGAGCCGCGTCGCTTGTGCTTCGTGTACGGTGTCATTCTCCTGCCGCCGGCACCGCGGGCGCACCCGCGAAAGACAGTCCCGGCGCCCCTCGGAGCCCCAGAATCGACGACTCTTGTCCTTGGAGGCAGCATGAAACTCCTGCTTTCGCCTCAGGTGCGAACCCTTCCCGCGATCGCGTTTATCTTGTTGTCATCCGCAACCCTTTTGGGGCAAACGGCTGCCGTCCCCGCCCGCGTCACGCAACCTGTCGACCTCGAGAACGTCGTAATGTTGCGGGGTAGCACCCATCCGCTGGCGCGTCCTGAATTTGACCAAGGCGCCGCGCCGGACAGCTTGCCCCTGCAGCGCATCTTGCTCGTCTTGCAGCGCTCGGCGGAGCAGGAAAGGACGCTGCGGGGATTGCTCGATGAGCAGCAGATCAAGTCTTCGCCCAACTATCACATGTGGCTCATCCCGGAGCAGTTCGGGCAGCAATTCGGCCCAGCCGATGCCGACATTCAGGCGGTGACTGATTGGCTAACGTCGCAGGGCTTCGAGGTGAATCGAGTGGCCGCAGGGCGAACGGTGATCGAGTTTTCGGGCACGGCGGGGGCGGTGCGGCAGGCACTGCACACTGAGATCCACAAATACGTGGTGAACGGTGAAGAGCATTGGGCCAACGCAAGCAATCCGCAGATTCCCGCCGCGCTCCAACCGGTGGTGGCCGGATTTGCTTCGCTGAATAATTTCCCCCGACATCCGACGATGAAACGCGTGGGGGCTTTTTCACGGTCAAAGGTCACCGGCGTGGTGAAGCCCCTCTTTACTCAGTCTTCCAACGGCGAGACGAACTACTTTCTGGGGCCGACCGATTTTGCCACCATTTACAATATCTTGCCGCTCTGGAAAGCCAGTTCGCCCATCGACGGCACGGGACAGACCATTGCCATCGTGGCCGAAACCAACATTAATGTCCAGGACGTGGCCGATTTTCGCAACCTCTTCGGATTGCCGTCCAACGCCCCCCAAGTCATCCTCAACGGCCCTGATCCTGGCATCACGATGGACGAAACTGAATCTGACCTGGACACTCAGTGGTCCGGCGCCGTGGCGAAAAATGCCACCATCGACCTTGTGGTTTCCGAGTCAACCGAGACCAGCCAGGGCACGGACCTTTCCGCGCTTTACATCATCGACAACAACCTGGCGCCGGTGATGAGCGAAAGCTACAGTTGCTGCGAGGCTTTCCTGGGTACGGGCGGCAATGCCTTCGAGAGCGCCCTCTACGAGCAGGGCGCTGCCCAGGGCATCACCATCATTTTGTCCACGGGCGATACGGGCTCCGCAGGATGTGATTATGGTGAGGCTGCGGCTCAGTATGGCTTGGCGGTGAACGGATTGGCCTCGACGCCGTTTAACGTTGCCGTGGGCGGAACGGATTTTAACGACGTCAACACCTGGCCCACGTATTGGTCCAGCACCAACAATACGACCACCCTGGCCTCTGCCCTGTCGTACATTCCTGAGATACCGTGGAACGATAGCTGCGCGCGCAACGGAAACGCGGGCGACTGCGCCTCAGCGGGCAGTGATCCCCCCGGGATCGACCTGATTGGCGGCAGCGGAGGCGCCAGCAGTTGCGTCACATCGAACTACAATGGCGAAAGCACAACTTGCACCGCGGGGTATCCCAAACCTGCCTGGCAGGGTGGACCGGGCGTGCCCAACGATGGCGTCCGCGATATCCCGGATGTGTCGTTGTTCGCCAGCAACGGCTTCAACGGCACTTCCTACGTGGTCTGCGAGGCCGACTCGGTGCAGCCTGAATCACTGTCCTGCAATCCGGCTGAATCCAATTGGACTTTCCTCGGCGTCGGGGGAACCTCCGCCTCAGCGCCTGCCTTTGCCGGCATGATGGCGCTGGTCAACCAAAAGACGGGGCAGCGGCAGGGTAATGCAAACTATGTGCTGTACGCGCTGGCCGCGCAGAGCGGCAGGAGTTGCGCGTCGAGCGCGACCATGGCCTCTACCGCCAACACTTCCGGCTGCATTTTCTATGACGTGACAACGGGTAACAACTCAGTGGCGTGCCTGGGTGGCTCGCCGAACTGCAGCAACACGACGAGCGGCGGTTACGGCCTGCTCGAGGTTAATCCTCCCACTGATCCTAGTCCCGGTTGGATGGCTGCCGCAGGGTACGACCTCGCCACCGGACTCGGTTCGGTGAATGCCGCAAATCTGGTAAACAACTGGACTTCCGTCAGCTTCAAGCCCACCACGACGACACTATCTAATCTCTCTCCAACCACCACGACGCATGGCCAGCCGGTCAGCTTTACGGCCAGCGTGGCTCCCGGCGCCGGTAGCGGCACACCCACGGGCGATGTTTCAGTGAACGCGCAAACGGGCAGCAGTTCGAGCGGAGTTACGGCGATCGGCAGCTTCACCTTGAGCGGCGGGAGCGTATCGAGCTCGACGAACCTGCTCCCCGGTGGGACGTACAGTGTAACAGCGCACTACGCGGGCGATGGAACTTACGGTGCGAGTGACTCGGCGCCGGTCCAAGTCAGCATAACTCCCGAGGGCAGCCAAACGCATATCGCCTTGTTGACGTTTGATCCCGTCAGTGGTTACGAGACAAGCTCCAACGCTACCTCGGTGGTATACGGGTCTTCACTGAACATCTTGCGCGTGGATGTCACCAATAACTCGGGGCAGGGCTGCGCTTCTTCCGTTCCCTACGGGTGTCCCTCCGGGCAGGTGACGCTCACTGACAATGGCCAACCGCTCGACCTCGGTGGTTACACCCTGAACAACCAGGGCTATGCCGAAGATCAGGCCGTCAAGTTCACTTTCGGGGCGAACAAGGTTGCCGCCGGCTATTCCGGTGACAGCAGCTTCAACACGAGTTCGTCCGCCACGGCTACCATCACGTACAACCAGGCGCCGACCACAGTCGCACTGAGCGGCCTTCCCTCGACGGCCACAGTGTCGGCTCCGATCAGCTTTACGGCAACCGTCAACACGCAGAGCTACGGCGTTGCCCCAACCGGCGCAGTGCAGGTTCTGGATGGGGGGACGCCGGTTCAAGCCACGGTTGGAACCATCACGTCGACGAACGGTTCGAATTCAGGTACGGCGTCGCTCGAGATACCGCTCTCCATCAAGGTGACCGCAGGCGTAAACAGCATCACTGCGCAATATGCCGGCGACGCGAACTACCTGACGTCCACGTCGGCTGCCGGCACGGTGGCGGTGGGCGACTACAGCTTATCGGCGAATCCGTCCACGCTCAACATTTCGGCGCCGGGGCAGTCCGGGAGCACGACAATCTCGATTGCTCCTCAGAACGGATTCACCGGAGCAGTGAGTCTGAGCTGTGCGAACAGCTCGCCAGGGATGGCTTGTACGATTTCGCCTGCATCCGTAACCATAACTGGAAGCTCGCCCGTGACCGCCACCCTCACCATTACCACTACCGCCCCGGTTAATTCTTCGCTGCTGCCTGCGCCAGGACCTGGCGCGGATGCTTCGCCTCTTGCGCCCAAAAGGGTGGGGCGCGAATTGACTCCCTCGGACGGGCCACGTCCACATGCGGCAAGTTGGGGCGAAGGCATAAAGAGTTATCTAGGGGCGGCCTGCGAAGCAATACGACTGCGGGCAGAACCCCTGCTCTACATCTTCCTGGCTGTGTTCCTGCCGTTGATGTTGTTGATGGGTGTGGCCAAAGAGCGCCGCGCGGCATGTTTACTGCGTGCGACTGCGTTGCTGGCGGTAGGAATCTGGGCGGCTTGCTCGGGACCAAACGCCGGAGACTTTTCGCCGGGCATAAGCCTTTCGTCAGCCAATGTTGTGTTTGGTCAGCAGAATGTGGGCTCGACCAGCGCGCCCCAAGCCGTAATCCTCTCCAACACGGGTAACGGGTCGCTGAGTATCTCGAGCATGGCCGTGAGCGGCACAAACTCACGAGATTTTACTCAAACGAATAATTGTGGCGGAGGTATCGCAGCAGGGAGCAACTGTACAATCACGGTGACGTTCACACCCTCGGCGGCGGGATCCCGCAGCGCTTCGCTCACCGTCAGCGATAATGCCGGCGGCAGCCCGCAGACCATCACCTTAAGTGGCACCGGGCTCCAGCCTGTTGTTAGCCTTTCGCCCGGCAGCCTCACGTTTGCCCAGCAGAGTACGGGCAGCACCAGTATGGCGCAGAGCGTGACACTTTCCGATACGGGTAATACCTCGCTGACGATATCGAGCATCGGGCTCAGCGGGGCGAATGCTGCCGACTTCGCCCAGACGAATGATTGTGGCAGCGGTGTCGGGGTGAATGGTAGCTGCACAATTTCGGTGACCTTTGCTCCCTCGGCGGCAGGCTCGCGCAGCGCTTCGCTTCTCGTCACCGATAACGCCGGCGGGAGCCCGCAGACCGTGAGCTTGAACGGCACGGGGTTCACTCCGGCGACCACTCTAAGCCTCTCTGCCTCGAGCCTGGCTTTTGGGCAGGAGAACATGGCCGCGACTACCGGAGCGCGGACCATCACACTCACCAACACCGGCAAAGTGACTTTGAGTTTATCGAGCATCACCGTCGCCGGCGCCAATCCCGGCGACTTCGCCCAGACAGGCACGTGCGGCGCCAGCGTCGCAGCGGGAGCCAATTGTAGCCTCAGTGTGACGTTCGCGCCGACGGCGATGGGGTCGCGCACGGCGTCGCTTTCCATCTCAGATAATGCTTCGGGAAGCCCGCAGACAGTCAGCCTGACCGGAACCGGAGTTGCGCAGGCCACACAACCCGGGAACTATGTCATCGGGTACAGCGCCCAGAGCGGCAACGACGCGCATTCCGGACAGCTTAATGTGACCGTGCAGTAGTTTATTAATCGGGCGAGCGAGGCAGCATCCCACCCGAGCTGACGTGTCAACTAAGACTAAGGGCCATTGCAAATCGAAATGGATCGGTGTACTGTCCCGCACCGGGGTCCCAAGAGGGAGACTCCCAAAAGAGGCAATACCGGTCACGACAATCTGTCGTACGCGCTGTCCGCCTCCCAACGTACCCAAGTGATGTCAAGGTAGAGGAAACCGAAGCCCAGATGATAATCCCGCGGGCTCGCTGCGCACCGGCACGGACAGCGCCACCTTCATCTTTCATCTTTGGAGGCAGCATGAAGCTCCTGCGCTCCCTTCCCGTCCGACTCTTCGCAGTCATCGCATTGGTCTTACTCTCAGCAATGTCGGCCATCGGGCAAACACCTGCGGCACGCGTAGCGCAACCCGTGGATGTGGAGCAACTCGTGACATTGCAAGGGAACACCCATCCCCTGGCAAGGCCCGAATTTGACCAGGGGGTTGCGCCCGACAGTCTGCCCATGCAGCGCATCCTGCTGGTTCTGCAGCGCTCGGAGAAACAGAACGCGGCGCTGCACGAACTGCTCGAAGAGCAACAGACCAAGTCGTCGCCTGACTACCACCTGTGGCTCACGCCGGAGCAGTTCGGGCAGCAATTCGGCCCCGCCGACGCGGATATCCAGGCAGTAACCGATTGGCTGACGTCGCAGGGCTTTGAGGTCAACCGCGTGGCCACCGGCCGCACGGTGATCGAGTTTTCGGGCACAGCGGGGACGGTGCGCCAGACCTTTCACACGGAGATTCATAAGTTCCTGGTTAACGGCGAGGAGCATTGGGCCAACGCAAGCGATCCGAAGATTCCCGCAGCGCTTCAGCCGGTGGTGGCAGGTTTTGCCTCGCTGAACAATTTCCCGCGCCAACCGATGGTGAAGCTCCTGGGAGCCTTTTCGCGTTCAAAGTCCACGGGCGTAGTGAAGCCGCTCATCACGGTTCCTACCAACAGCGGCAATTACTATGTGCTGGGCCCGTACGATTTTGCCACCATTTACAATGTCTTGCCGCTCTGGCAAGCCAGCCCGGCGATCAACGGTTCAGGACAGACCATCGCCATCGTGGCGTCGTCCAACATTAACGTTCAGGATGTGAGCGACTTTCGCGGCTTGTTTGGACTGCCGTTCAACGATCCGCAGGTCATCGTGAACGGAATCGACCCCGGGGTTACCGGCGGCGAAGATGAAAGCGAAGCGGACCTGGACACGGAGTGGTCCGGCGCGGTGGCGCCGAATGCGACAATTGAACTGGTCGTTTCGGAATCCACCGAGTCGACGTTCGGAGCGGACCTGTCCGCAGTCTACATCGTCGACAACAATCTGGCCCCCATCCTCAGCGCCAGTTACGGCGCCTGCGAACTCTTTCTCGGTACGGGCGGCAATGCCTTTTACAATTCGCTTTGGGGGCAGGGCGCCGCACAGGGCATTACAGTGCTTGTGGCTTCGGGCGACGGGGGGTCCGCCCTATGCGACGCGCAGAGTGGTCTGCTCTTTGCTTCCCAAGGCCTCACGGTCAACGGAACGGCTTCCACGCCGTTTAACGTTGCCGTAGGCGGAACCGACTTCAACGATGTCAACACCTGGTCCACCTACTGGTCCAGCACCAACAATGCGAGCACGCTGGCTTCGGCGCTCTCCTACATCCCCGAGACGACCTGGAACGACTCCTGCGCGAGGTCCGGGACGGCGGGCAGTTGTGCCAATGCGGATAACGACACCCCCGAGGGCATTGACCTTGTCGCCGGCAGTGGCGGCCAGAGCAATTGCCTCACGTCCACGGGTACGTTTCCCGCCGCCACTTGCACCGGGGGATATCCCAAGCCAGCCTGGCAAACTGGAACCGGCGTCCCAAACGACGGCGCGCGTGACCTTCCTGATGTTTCCCTCTTCGCCAGCAACGGCATGAACAACAGTTTCTACCTGGTCTGCGAGGCTGACGCAGTTCCGGGAGAAGTGTCTTGCGATCAAGGTAGTTCCAATTGGGTGTTCCTCGGCGCCGGAGGAACTTCCGCATCGACACCTGCCTTTGCCGGCATCATGGCACTCGTTGATCAGCAGACAAATGAACGCCAGGGCAACGCGAACTACATCTTGTACCCGCTGGCAGCAAAACCCGGGGCGAGCTGTGCGTCGACGGCGAACACGGCTGGAGCGGTTAACACTTTCAACTGCGTTTTCTACGATGTGCAGACAGGTAACATCTCGGTGGCCTGCGCCTACGACACGCCCAACTGCAGCAGTCGCAACGGCCAGAACACCGATCCGGGGATGCTTGAAGTTAATCCGCCCGCGAACCCGTTACCCGCTTGGAACACCAATGCCGGCTACGATCTGGCGACCGGGCTCGGCTCGGTAAATGCCGCTAATCTAGTGAAGAACTGGAGTTCCGTCAGCTTCAACCCATCCAAGACATCACTGGCCAGTCTTTCCCCGACCACGCTCACGCATGGTCAGGCCGTAAGTTTCACGGTCAATGTCGCTCCGGGCTCTGGCAGCGGCACGCCGACGGGCATCGTATCGCTGATCGCTCAAACGGGCGGAAGTTCGACCAATGCGATGGGCATCGGCCCGTTCACACTGACCGGCGGGACCCTCACAAGCTCGACCAACATGCTCCCTGGTGGGACGTACGGTGTGACGGCGCACTACCCGGGGAATGGAACGTACGGCGCGAGCGATTCGACACCACCCATCCAGGTGACGGTAGCTCCCGAGGCCAGCGAGACACATGTTGCCCTGCTGACCTTTGATCCGATTACCGGCCAGGAGACGAGCTCGAACGCCAGTTCGGCGGTCTACGGTGAGCCGACCGTCCTGCGGGCAGACGTTACGAACAGCTCGGGCAGCAATTGCTACTCTGCTCCGTATGCGTGCCCGACCGGCCAGTTGACGCTGAGCAACAATGGCCAAGCCGTCGACGGTGGCATGTTCGAGCTAAACAGCGAAGGCTACACGGAAGATCAGTTCGTCTTGCTCCCTGGCGGTTCAAACAGGACGGTAGCCATATACCTGGGCGACACTAGTTACAATGCGAGCACGTCGTCCCCAGATACGATCACGGTCACCCCAGCGCCGACGACATTGACCACGACGGGCCTGGCGCCTCCCGTCGTCGCAGGGAACGTAAACTTTGGGGCGGGCATCAGCACGCAGAGCTATGGAGTTGCCCCAACTGGCACGGTGCAGGTGTCCGTGGACGGCGGTCCGTTTGGTTATGCAGTCCCCATCCAGGGGATACCTTACGTTGCCGTGAGAGGAGCTTACGCCTCGGGCACGGCGCAGACCTCGCAAACACTGACGGGGGGTCCGCACACCATCACGCAGCAGTACAGTGGCGACGTTAACTATGCCAGTTCGACCGCGCCGCCAGTGTCGATCACCGCCTCCGACTACAGCGTGTCCTCGAACCCGGCCACAATTAATATCCCCGCGCCGGGACAGTCTGCGACCGCAACGATCGTGCTGACCCCGCTTTACGGGTTCACGGGAACGGTTCAAGCGCAGTGCACCTTCAACTCGATCAGCCCGGGACTGTCGTGCTCAATGACTCCTCCGGCGCTAGCGTCATTCACGTTGAGTGGCTCTTCGCCGGTGACCTTTACCGTGACCATTTCTTCGACCGCACCCGTCAGCAGCGACACCCCAGCCCCGCAGATCAAGGTCCCGCCGAGCTCAAACGCGCCTGCCGGCAGGCATTGGATGCCGGCTTTAATGCTGTGTCTACTGATGTTGATGATCCTGGCCGCCGGGCGAGAGCGTGCAGCGGCATTAGTCGGGGCGGGCGCCTTGTTGACCATGGGGGTCTGGATCGCCTGCGGCGGCGGTGTTGGCGGTGGAGGCGGAGGCAGTATCCCCCCAGAGTCGCCTGCGCCCGCCGTGGCCTTCTCCACGCCTGGTCTCACGTTCACCCAGCAGAATACGGGCTATACCAGCGCAGCCCAAAACATAATCCTCTCGAACACCGGAAATGCGACGTTAGACATCTCGAACATGGGCATTACTGGCACGAATTCCGGAGACTTCGCGCAGACGAGCAGTTGCGGCAACGCCGTCGTGGCACAGGACGGTTGCTTAATTGGCGTGACGTTTACGCCGTCTGCGCCAGGAACGCGAACTGCGTCGCTGACCGTCACCGACAACGCCAGCGGCAGCCCCCAAAGCGTTAGTCTGACCGGAACGGGTGTGACCCCGGCCGTCTCGTTTTCTCCGCCCAGTCTCGCGTTTGGCCAGGAAAACCTTAACACGACGACTCCGCCGCGTACCGTTATGCTCTCCAACACCGGCAGCGTCGCCATCAATATTCTGGGCATGGACATCCCCACGCCATACTTCGCGGAAACAAGCAGTTGCGGAAGCAGCCTTGCAGCGGGCGCCTCTTGCCCCATCAGTGTGACGTTTACACCGGAACTGGCAGGACCGCTTAGTGCGCAGCTTATGGTCACCGATAGCGCCCCGGGTAGCCCGCACTATTGCAACTTGACTGGGACGGGGGTCCAGCCAACGCCGCAGGGCTCCTACACGGTTCAAATTCAAACCTGGTCTTTGACACCCTCAGCCGACAGCCATTTGCTGAACATTCCTTTGACCGTACAATGAGCAGGCGCGGCTGGCGCAGAGCGAAGCTCTGCGGTTCCCGATGTTCATCACCTCTCGCCTCAGCCGGCCCATAAAGCTCTGTGATAGCCGCTGGCTCGACGGTGACTCCACTCGTCAGGCGCAGAGATTCGCTCTGCGCCAGCCGCGTGGAGGTTGACACCGAAAACGATTGGAGGTATGTTTAAGCGTACGTCTGGAGGTTGTTTCTATGGCTAGTGTGCCGGACATTATTCCGATCACCGACCTTCGACAGGATGCGGCTGCGGCGTTGAAACGCGTCAAATCTTCGCGTCAGCCTGCCGTCATCACGCAGAGAGGAAGGGCCGCGGCGGTTCTTCTCAGCCTGGAGGCGTACGAGCGCAGCGAGCACGAGCGCCAGATCCTGCAACTTCTGGCCCGCGGCGAACAAGAGATCAAGGCCGGCAAGGGTTTCGACCTCGATGAAGTCCTGGCAGAAGCGGATAACCTGCTCGCCAGCGGCCCAAAATGAAAGTCCGGTTCACACCCTCCGGACGAATCCAGTTCCTCAACGCGATAGCCTATATCGCGCGGGAGAATCGCCGGGCGGCCTTTCGGTTCCGTAAGAAAGCGGAGCGCGTGCTGCGCCGCCTGTCGAGATTTCCGCAGTCCGGCCGCCTCATTCCGGAGTTCCCAGCTCTCCCCTTTCGTGAAGTCATCGTTCCCCCGTATCGCTTCTTCTACCGTTGTGAAGGTGAGAGCGTCTGGGTGGTGGCATGCTGGCATGGAGCGCAGTTGCCGGCAGACCCAAAAGAAGAGTCCACCACGGAACACGCCTCGGTCACGAGGAAGCGCAGGCCATAGTGCAAGACTCTGAATCTCATTATTCACCATTCACTATTCACCATTTCCAGTTGACGTCCGGCGGTTAGAGCGTCTTGGCCACGACGTTCCAGCCGTCAATCTTCACCACCGGCTTGCCGGAGCGCAGGCCGCGCTTGGTGTAGGTTGCGATGATTTCGCGCTTCTCGCCCGGCAGAAGCGAAACGTAATTGTCCGACCAGAGGATGGGCAGGACTTCGTCATCGCCGCCCCCGCCTCCTTCCCCGAAACCGAAGCGTGCGCCCGCGGCGACGACTTTGAAGTGCACGAAGAAAGCCAGGCCGCGGCTGGGATTCTCGACGCTAATCCGCGTGGTGCCTTCGTCACCGTTCATTTCGGACTGCGCCGTCGCCTGCACGTCCACCTTACGCAGCCCCTGAAGCGCGGTTAGGTCAGCAAAAGTCTTGGTGGGGGTGAGGAACCACGTCGAGCGATCCCAATCGAGCACGTCCGGTTGAGTAGAGAGCCAATAGAAGTTGCTGCTCACGTTCTTGCCTGCCGCGTCGTTCAAATCGAGGCGCACAAAGTAGGTCTTCGAAAGGTCCGCGAGGGTTGGCAGGGTAAACACTCTATTCGTGCTGTCCGGTCCAACGTCGATGGTCGCGTCCTTGGAGAACTTCGGCGACATGTCGAGGTTGTAAACCTTGGCGGACACTTTCATGCCCGGGAAGGCTTGATAATAGGAGTTCACCACCACGATCGACTGGTCGTCATACGAGTACTGGACGTGAAGGTATTCGCAGCCCTTCTTGGCGCCGAAATAGGAGCCGGCGGGCCGCAGGTAGTAATCGTACAGGTGCCAGATCATTGAGGGCCAGGAGTTGTTGAGCATCCACTGGATGACGCCGGTGGAGGTGTACTTGTTGCGGCCATAGGCTTCGAACATGGCGCGCTCGCCCTCGTAGGCCAGGACCTGGGCCTTCAGGGCGTAATCTTCGAGCCCGGTGGCTTGTCCGTAGCGGTTGTCGAGGGCCTCCGTAAACACATGGAGGTCGCGGAAAGCTCCGCCGCCGGCGTGATAGTCCCAGGTGCTGTTGATGGGCCAGAGCTTATCGGACGGCAGGAAGCGCTTCAGGCTCTCAACCGGGGGAACCGCGGGTCCGGGGCCTGTTTCGGTGTTGAACCCGTGCGCGCCGCCCCGCTCTTCATCTTTGTCGAGCAGCCAGTAGGAGGGCGCAACGTAATCATAAGGCCCGGTCATCTTCAGACCGGTCTTGCCGCTCACGCTGGTGGGCTTGGCGGTGGCGGAAGACTGGTAGGGATTCGGCCAGTTGTATTCCTTCAGGATCTGGATGTAAGTCTGCTCAACTTTCTCCACGGGCGGGTTGTCACTGCCATTCAGCCAGTCAAGCAGGCAGGCGTGGCCGCGCAGGCTGCGAATCTGGTCTTTCAGGGACTCGGCGGAGACCACGAAATCCTCGCTCTTCCAGTCGCGCCAACGCTCCCAATGGTCGCAGCAGCACCAACCGGCAAGAACGAGGATTCCTTCCCGGTCGCAGATGTCGAGGAAGTTCTCGTCTTCGAGCTTGCCCTCCAGGCGCACCGTGTTCAGGTGCATGTCCTTGACGTATTCGAGTTCCGCCTTCTGGCGGGCCGGGTCCGTGCGCAGCAGCATGTCGAAGGTATAGCCTGCGCCGCGAATCAGAATAGTTTTGCCGTTGATCTTGAAGAGGCGATGACTCTTGGCGTCGAGGTCGGCGGTGATTTCCCGTATGCCGAAGGTCAGCGGCCGGGCATCGGAAATCTGGCCGGCGCTTTCGAAACTGAGGTCGAGTTGGTAGAGGTTTTGCGGCCCTAGATTGTATGGCCACCAGATCCGGGGGTGTTCGAACGCGAGTTGCGGGTAGCGGTCGGGGGAGAAGCTGACCACCTTGGTCTCTTTGGGCTGAAGCGAAACGGGCGTCGAAAACTCCACGCTTTCAATCTTGCCTTTCAGCGTCCCTTCCTCCGCTTGGTCTGAGGCGTTATGAAGCTCGGCAGTGACGGTGAGTTGAGCCTTATCGAGCGAGGGCAGATTCATCTTCGAGATCACCTGCGGGTAGCGCAGGCTCACCGGTCCGCTGGTGGTGAGATACACCTCGCGCCAGATGCCCATATCCTTGTCGGCGGGCAGCGGGTTCCAATCCACGAAAGTTATCGCCAGGTCATTCGGTTGGGGCGGGGAAACCTCCACCGCAAGCGTCGCCGTCTGGCCGGGAGTGACGTAGCGAGTGACGTCGAATTCGAAAACCCGCCACGCTCCCACCATTTCGTCCGGAGAGGCGATTTGCTTTCCATTCAGCCACACGCCGGCGCGGTAGTTGATGCCGCTGAAATGCAGCCAGACGGTCTTCCCGGCAAACTCCTGCGGCACTGGGAATTCGGTGCGAAACCACCAGGGCACGCGGAAGGGACTGCCCGGCGGCATGGGGACACCCGAGAAATTGGTGCCTGAGGCATAGGTGGTTCCCGGAATCGCTCGCAGGTTTTTCCCCACGTAAGGGTCCTCGAAGACGCGTTGGCGGACGAGCGCGGCAACGACCGTCGAGGGCACGCTCGCCCTGTACCAACCGGACGGCGTGTAATCATGGGTGGAGACGACCTCACCCGCAGCCGAGACCTCGGCCGAGGATTGAATCGCCCATCCGTCCTTGAGAAACAACGGGCCGCCGGCGGCCGCGCCTGGAGCGGATTGAGCCATCGCGGCCAAGCCGCCGGCAATGGTGGAAATCATGGCGAGTGCGAAACCTAGCCTGCTCATGCGTGAATTATTCCCTGAAGATTGTGGACGCATCGGACCTCCTCGCAAATCAAAGGTGAGGAGAATATCACTCGCGGAAAGAATTGGGAAGGGTGCGGCAGCCCGAAGGGGTGTGGGGGCAGCTCGCGAACCGCCCAGAGCGCCGAGTTTAGTGGACTTATTGACCTTGTCCTTTGTTTTCATCAACATTCCCGGATCGTTCGTTCATTTTTTGCAATGCCATCGTAGGGGCGGTTCGCGAACCCCCCAGCGCACCCAGTTTAGTAGACTTATTGACCTTGTCCTTTGTTTTCATCAACATTCCCGGATCGTTCGTTCATTTCTTGTAATGCCATCGTAGGGGGCGGTTCGCGAACCGCCCCTACGGCGACATTTTGTAGCCTATATGATTAGGCACAGTTTGTCAAGGCGTTTGCGGGGAGTGGAGCAGCTTGGTGTTCTAGTGGCGAATTTACCCGCCGAATGGAGAGATGGACCTGCGACGAATGCACAGTGCGGCCAAGAGAGCCATTGAGACAATTTGCCTGGATGATACCGTGGTTGTGCACCGGTCACAGCTCTAGCAAGCGTCGCTTCGCGAAATCGCAGACCTCAAAAGGCGGAGGTCTGCGCCAACCAGGGGTTAGAACGGAAAGCTTCTTCCTCCGGACCGATTCGTCATAATCAATTCATATGAGGAGGCCGGGACATCCGCGGAGTCCGGGAGTGGCTCGCCTTGCAACCGAGGCGCACGGCCCAAACTCTCGCGCTTGACGGCGCTCCAATTGTACTTCCACGCTCTGGGCTTGGGCAGCCCTTGTGCGCCCGCCCCACACCTAATGTCCTCGTCGATGTGCCAGTGACCCGCCTGATCAGGTTCGATGCTGAAAACACTGGTACACTTCACGAACTCCGTCAGATTCGTGGTTACCAGGGTTGCGCGCCCCCGTCGGCGGTCGTGCCAGTGCGCCCAGATGAAACCCTGCATCTGGTCGACCATCTGACGCGTCTCGCCGGGTTTCTTGGAGAAGAGGGGGATGGTGTAGCTGAAAACATCATAGCTCGGCTCGCGGCGGTTCGGCCCAGAGCAAGCCAGGATGATACCCCCGACCACCACCAACAACACGCGCCCCACGGCGCCTCTCGAAGAATATCCAGCCACTTCTGTTCTCTCGCCGGCTGGCGTTGACCGCGACTTGCGATAATTTACTCGCTGTCGTCATAGGGTGCAAGGCCTCCTCATGGACCGGCTAGATTGAGCTGGCCTGAGCGGCGTGTCCCTTCGGGACGTCACAGACCTCAAAGAGCGGAGGTCTGCGCTATCCGGCTTTGCCCAGAACAGGACACGCGTTTTCAGTGTGTCTTCAGATTTGCGGGGTTATGATAGAGTCGTGCAACCGGACCACTCTTGATTATGCGCGTGCTCATTGTTGAAGACGAGAGAGCGATGGCGGAACTCCTCAAGAAAGGGCTGGAGGAGGAAAACCATCGTGCCGCTTTAGCCTTTGACGGCGTGCAGGGCTTGGAGTTGGCTCAATCCTATGAGTTTGACGCCATTGTGCTTGACCTCATGCTGCCTCGAGTGGACGGCTTTGAGGTGGCGCGGCGGCTCCGCCATGGCGGGAATCAGACCCCCATCCTGATTTTGACCGCTCGCGATGCGGTGCCGGACATCGTCAAGGGCCTGGACCTGGGTGCGGACGATTACTTGACGAAGCCGTTTTCGTTCGAGGTATTCCTGGCGCGTCTGCGCACGGTGGCGAGGCGGGGTTCGGCGCCGCGCCCCACCTGCTTGCAGGTAGCAGATTTGACCCTCGACCCCGGGTCGCGCCACGCCCTTCGCGGACGCCGGGAGATTCGGCTCTCGCCCACCGAGTACCGGCTGCTCGAGTTGCTGATGCGGAGGGCCGGCCAGGTGGTGACCCGCACGGCGATTGTGGAAGCGGTTTGGGGCCTGGAGAACGACGTGGAGGAGAACACGCTGGACGCCTTTGTGCGATTGCTACGGGGCAAAGTGGACAAGGGCTTCAGCCCTAAGCTGATACAGACGGTTCGGGGAATCGGGTACTGCTTGAGAACAGATCCGAAGCTATGACCAGCCTGCCTCTTCGCCTCCGGATCACGGCCTGGTACTTCGCCGTTCTGGCGACGGGATTCTGCGCCTTCGGAGTGGTTGCGTACTACGCCATGCGCGGCAGCATCCTGGAAACTGTCGATGAAAACTTGCAGGATCAGGTTCAGGGCGTCCGTGAGTTGATCGAGCGAGACTCCGGTAAGGCTGACCTGGAGCGCGACCTCAGGCAGGACGAGGAAATACGCGCTGGAAGCGATCTTCTACAGGTCTCAGACCCTGCCGGCAAGTGGGTCTATCGTTCCCGGACCATGGCGCACTTCGGCCCATCGACGCCTGGTGAAACCCGGACTGCCTTCACGACTCAGCAGCCGAGCGGCGTGCCTTTGCGGGTGCTGACCGTTCCAGTACCCGCGGGCGGCAAGACTTATATCGTGCAGCTCGCCTACCCGCTGGACGATTTTAATGACGCACTGAGCCGTTTCCGGCGCGTGCTGGTTCTGTCATCTCCGCTTCTCCTTTTGTTGGCGTCGGCAGGGGGCTATTGGCTAAGCCGGCGCGCGCTTGGACCCGTGGATCAGGTGACGCTGGAGGCGCGCAGCATCAGCGCGCAGAACCTTTCCAGCCGTCTGGCAGTGCCGCGCACCGGAGATGAACTGCAGCGCCTGTCGGAAACGCTGAACAGTATGCTGGAACGGCTGGAGCAGGCCTTCCGGCGAATAACCCAATTCACCGCCGATGCTTCTCACGAGCTGCGCACTCCCGTGGCGCTGATGCGGACGCGGGCCGAAATCATCCTGCGGAAAGCGCGCACAGAAGAGGAGTATCGCGAGACGCTTAGGCAAATGCTCGAGGACCTGCAAAGGACGTCTTCGCTTATCGAGAATCTGATGCTCCTGGCTCGCGCCGACTCGGGCGCCCAAGCCCTCGGGCGAGCGCGCCTTAACATGGCCCAATGCATTGAGGAAGCCTGCCTGGAAGGACGAGCGCTGGCGGAAACAAAACAGATTGGTTTGCAGGCGGAGTTGCCCGAGACCCCTGTCTGGATTAATGGCGACGCCAACTCGCTGATCAGGCTGTTTGTAATTCTGCTCGACAACGCCGTGAAATATACACCGCCCCAGGGCCGCATTAAGGTCACTTTGGGCTCAAGTAACGGTTCTGCCGTCACCGAGGTAAGCGATAGCGGCATCGGCATTGCTGCCCAAGACCTCCCCCACATCTTCGAACGCTTCTTTCGCGCTGACCCGGCCCGCTCACGCCAGACGGGAGGCGCGGGGCTGGGACTGGCCATCGGAAAGTGGATCGCCGAAGCCCACGGGGGAACGATCGCCGCCAAGAGCAAGCCGGGCGAGGGTTCCGTATTCCAGGTGAAGATCCCGCTGGCGGGGGAAAGCGGTGGGCAGTAGGCAGTAGGCGAGCCGTTTACCGGCGTGTACGACTAATAAAGGCCGTGAGCCATTCAACGCTGGAAAACAGGATTCGCGAGGCAGCAAAGAACCTGAACGCGATCGACGAGAGGGTTGGTGCTCTACCGCCGACTGCCGACTGCCCACTACCGACTGCCGACCGCCCCCCGGGCTTGGGTAAACTAGACTGGCCAGACTGTTTCTCTTCTTGACATTTTGTTCGCATTCCACCACAATACATTCACCCCCAACCCGACAACTCGTTTCAAACTGGGCCAGTTCCACAGGAATGGGTGGGCGATGTTTGGAGGATGAATGCGAAAACTTGTGATTGGATGCGCGGTGGCGGGGTTGATTGCCCTGTCTCCCAAGTCTGAGGCGAGGTCGCCCCTTTCGAGCCTACCGCCCCGCCCGTCGGTTGTACCCAAAACAGAAGCGGAAACCGGCGAAGCAAGCTGGTACGGCGAGGAATTCGAGGGCAATACCACGGCAAGCGGGGAAGTATTTGATTCAAATGGACTTACCGCAGCACACCCGACCCTGCCCTTCGGAACTACCGTGAGAGTAACCAACCTCAGCAACCGTAAGAAGATCCTGCTTCGAATCAACGACCGTGGGCCCTACTTCGGGCAGCGTCTTATCGACGTGTCATGGAAAGCGGCAGAACGCCTGGGATTTGTCGACTCCGGCACGACCCCTGTGCGGGTGGAAGTTGTCGCTCGCCCCTCCCCGAAGCCGAGCAGCGGCATAGATCTAATATCGCTATCCCGATCTTCAAGTTGTCCGGTTCTTCCGTAAGGCGCGAAAAGGTCGAGACCTTGGAATACTGGTCCGGGCGGTTTGGATTCCTGTTTTCCCGCTTGACATTCCATTCCGGGCTCTTTAGAGTGGCAGTCGCTAGAGTCGCAACCCAAGGTAGAGAATCTAGGTCAAGTGAGTTCGGCCAATAAGAGCAGCATACTGCGTGGAGGACTCCATGAAGAAGCTCATCGTTGGCTGTGCTGTAATAGCTTTTATTGCGCTATCGCCAAGGTCCGAAGCACGTTTATCCGGTTCGCTCAGTTTGCCGCGCTTGAGTGCCGCGCCACTCGAGGAACACGCAGTCGGTCTCGCAAGTTGGTACGGTGAGGAAATGCAAGGGAATAAGACTGCCAGCGGAGAGGTGTTCGACTCAAACGGACTCACTGCGGCACACCATACACTTCCCTTCGGAACGACCATCCGGGTTACCAACCTCAGAAACCATAAGTCCTTACTGCTGCGCGTGAATGATCGCGGCCCGAACCTGGGGAAGCGCTTGCTCGACGTTTCCTGGGCAGCTGCCAAACGTTTAGGATTCGTCCACTCAGGAACGACACGGGTTCACGTGGAAGTCATTTCCCGCCCCACTCTGCTTTCCGCCCAGCGGTAAGGGTCTAGACACCCAATTCAAGACATTTTCAACCGCTTTGGCAAGACATCGTGCGTGTCCGGCATGTACGGTTTGGTTATTCCCTCCGGCGCTGGCACCGCCGCACGGATCTCGCCTGTCGCAGAATGACAATAAGTCAGAGAAAACCTTTCAGGAACATTCGACGTTGCTTTCGCGTAATTGCGACTAGATACCCTGGAGACCGTCCGGGTTTGAGGTAACGCCATGTCGAATAACAGTCATAAGAAGCGGCGGCGTTGGATCGTCGCGAGCGTGGTTTTAGTGGTTCTGGTCGGGTGCGGATTTGGCATTTCCGCCGCCTTACGGCCGAGTCGCCAGATTGATTCCTCCAAACTGGCCACTGTCGAACGAGGGGATTTGGCCCGGTCAGTAGTCGCCACCGGCAAAATCGAGCCTCTGGCGAAAGTGGATGTGAAATCGAAAGCCAGCGGGATTGTGGAAAAGATTTTTGCCGATTATGGCGATCGAGTGAAGCAAGGCAAGGTTCTGGTGGAACTAGACAAAGAGCAGTTGCGCGCCCGGGTGGCTGAAGCCCGCGCAAATTTGCAGGCCGCCGAGGCCTCCGTGCAGTCGGCGCAGGCGACTTTCGAGCGCAATGTGGTGGATGCCCAAGGTCCTGACGTGCCCTTCTTGAAATCCACCGCGGAGCGCCAGCGGAAGCTGCAGATTGAAGGACTGGTTTCGACCGCCGTTTCGGAAGACGCTGAGAAATCCTATCAGCTCGCGCAAAACAAGCAGTTGTCGGCCCAGCGCAACGTGGCGGTGAGCCGCGCCGAAGTGTCGCGCGCCAAAGCCCAGGTGGCCCAGATGCAAGCTGCCCTCGACAACGCCGAAGAGGACCTGAGCAACTCCACGATTGTCAGCCCCATGGAGGGATTGGTGCTATCGCGGGACGTGGAGGTGGGCGACGCGGTCAGTTCAATTCTAATTCTCGGCTCGCAGGCCTCCAACATCATGACGCTGGGAGACGTGAGCGAGGTTTACGTCAAGGGCAAGGTGGACGAGTCCGACATCAGCAAAGTCTATCTGAGCCAGCCGGCCAGGATCTCCGTCGAGTCGCTCAAGGATAAGAAATTCATGGGCAAAGTTACGAAGATCTCGCCGCTGGGAGTCGAGAAGGACAACGTCACTACCTTTGAGGTCCGCGTCTCGATCCAGAATCCCACCGGGGAGCTGAAAGCAAACATGAGCGCCAACGCCGAGATCATCCTCGAAGAAAAACACAAAGTGTTGATGGTGCCGGAGGCGGCGGTGATCTACGACAAGGACCGCCACACCTTCCTGGAGACTCCCGATCCGGGTTCCAAGACGGGACGGCGCAAGCTCTCGGCGAAACTCGGCATTTCCAACGGCGTGAAGACCGAACTGATCGAGGGGCTGAAGGAAGGGCAGCAAGTGATACTGCAGTGACGAGTGATGAGTGACGAGTGACGAGCGGGACTCTCACTGTAACCTGACCTCTGGAACTCCGCAGTTGGTTTTGGGCTCGTCACTCGTCACTCGTCACTCGTCACTTGTCACTGGTGTTTACAATGGTTTTCCGCGACCTCATTCTCGACACCCTGCGCACCTTGTGGTCACACAAGCTGCGGACGTTCCTCACCCTGTTTGGCATCGCCTGGGGGATTATTTCCATCACCCTGATGGTGGCTGCCGGGGAAGGGTTGCGGGTGGGCATGAAGAAGCAGCAGGAAACCTTCGCCAAGGACCTGATAATCTTCTTCAACGGCCGGACCAGCATGCAAGCGGGGGGACTGCGGGCGGGCCGCGAAGTGAGCTGGCAGGACGAGGATGCGCCCGAGGTGGCGGCGGAGGCTACGTCCTGCCGGTACGTCCTGCCGGAACTTTCGCGAGGAAGTTCATCCGTCCGCAGCCTCTATAACAATGCTTCGCCGGAGGTTACGGGTTCGCTTCCGCCCTTCGCGGAGATTCGCTCCATCCGCGTCTCCGAAGGGAGGTTCTACGATTGGGGCGACAACGCCCAGGCGCGCCGAGTGGCCTTCCTTGGCAGCAATATCAAGAAGCAACTTTTCGCCACCCGAGGCGCCGTGGGGGAAACCATCTGGATCAGCAACCTGCCCTACACCGTAATCGGAGTCATGGAAAGCAAGGACCAGAACAGTTGCTATGACGGGTGGGACGTCGATAAGGTCTTCATCCCTTTCAGCGCCATGCGGCGCGATTTCCCCAACAAACCGCCTCTGTTGTCCACCAGCCTCGATCACCTGCTGGTGGCTCCGAATTCGCTTGTCGATCACGAAACCTGCAAGCGGCAAGTCCTCCGCGCGCTGGGGCGTATTCACAATTTCGACCCGCGCGATAAGGAAGCCGCTCCCCTCTGGGACACGGTCGAGGAGGCCAAGGGATTTCAGAAGATCATGGACAGCATGAAGCTCTTTCTGGGCGCGGTGGGCATCGTTACCCTGCTGCTGGGTGGGATCGGCGTAATGAACGTCATGCTGGTCGCGGTGCGCGAACGGACGCGTGAAATCGGCGTGCGCAAAGCCGTGGGAGCCAGCGCGCGGTCCATCTTGACCCAGTTCTTCATCGAGGCGGTCATGATTGTATTGTTGAGCGGCGGCCTGGGCATGGGTATCGCTTACGGTTTTTGTGCGCTCGTCGACCTTCTTCCCATGCCGGCCTTCTTCGCGGGCCTTTTGCCGACGTGGAAATCCGCCGTGTTGTCGTTCGCGCTCCTCGGGACGATCGCGATCTTCTCGGCGCTGTATCCTGCGCGTCGCGCGGCGATGGTGGACCCGATCGAAGCGCTGCGTTTCGAAGCGGGCGGGTAGTCGTCAGTTCTCAGTCGTCAGTCTTCAGTCGCAGTCGAACTGATGACTGAACACTGACGACTGAAAACTGGTTAAGGAGGCACAAATTGCAGGATTTCAAGAAGCTCGCGGTCTGGGTGAAAAGCCACCGGTTGACGCTAGCGGTGTACAAAGCGACAACCGGCTTTCCCAAGGCTGAACTGTACGGCTTGACGAGCCAGATAAGACGGGCCTGTGCCTCCATCCCGGCCAATATTGCGGAGGGATGCGGGAGAGGCGGCCGGGCTGAGTTGGGGCGGTTTCTCCAGGCAGCCATGGGTTCAGCCAGCGAGCTTGAATACCACCTTCTTCTCGCGCACGATCTCGGAATGTTGGGCGAGGCCGAATATAAATCGCTGGAGAGCCAAGTCATCGAAGTTAAGCGAATGCTAAGCGCGTTTATCTCTAGGCTGAGGGGTTTACTGATAACTGAGAACTGATAACTGAGGACTCAAGTGTTCCGCGAAACGATCATTCAAGCATGGACCGCGCTTCTGCGCCAACCGCTGCGGAGTTTCCTCACCATGTTGGGGATCATGTGGGGTATTGCTGCCGTGGCGCTCTTGCTCGCCTACGGCCGGGGACTTCGCTCGGTGGTCGTAGCATCCTTCGACGCATTCGGCAAGGGAGCAGTGATCTGTTGGCCCCAGCAGACCAGCGAGCAGGCTGGAGGGCAGCGGGCGGGCAAGCAAGTAGTGCTTGAAAAAGAGGACTTGGATCTGGTTCGCGAGAACGCCACGCTGGTGAAGACCGCGTGTCTTGAAACCGTGCGCTGGCTTCCCATCTCGTACGGCGACCGCCTGGCCAACACGGCGATTCGCGGCGTCTGTCCGGAATATGGCGAAATGCGCAACGAGGTGCCCAGCGCGGGCCGTTGGATCAGCTCCGAGGATGCGCTGGAACGGCGGCGGGTGGTGTTTCTGGGCGCCCGCCTCCGGGAAAAGCTTTTCAGTGGACAGCCGGCCGTCGGCGAAACGGTTCGCATCAGCGGCACACGCTTCACCGTGATCGGAACGATGGAGCGGAAGATTCAGGACAGCAACTACTTCACGAGTGACGACGAATCGGTGTGGATCCCCTATTCCAGCGCGGGCGAACTCTGGAACACTCGCTATGCCGGCGTACTGGTCTTCGAGCCGCGGGCGCCACGCTTTGAAAAGGAGGCCATGAGCCAGGTGCGGACGGAAATCGCCAAGCGCCAACGCTTCTCTGCCAATGATGAGCGCGCCATTATCATGTTCGGCCGGGAGCAGTTCCGGCCGGTCATTGACGGCATCACTATCGGCTTCGAGGCATTGTTTACGTTCGTAGGGGCGCTTACCCTGGGCATCGGCGGTGTGGGGCTCATGAACATCATGCTGGTTGCGGTCGAAGAGCGCGTGCGGGAGATCGGCTTGCGCCGCGCCTTAGGCGCGCGACGCTGGCAAATCCAGTTGCAGTTTCTTGCTGAGGCCCTGGTTATCACCGCGATTGGCGGGGTCATTGGAATTGGCCTTGCCTACGCCGCCTCCGCGGCCATTGGACCGCTTCCTTTGTACGGCCCTCTCTACGAAGACACTTCCGGCAAAGGCGATATCCACCTCTACATTTCGCTTGGGACCATCGGGGTGTCCACAGTCATCCTGATCCTGGTGGGGCTCATCAGCGGCCTTACACCGGCAATCCGCGCCTCTCACCTGAATCCCGTTGAGGCCCTCCGATACGAATGAAGTAGCACAGCCCGCAAAGCCGCAACCAAAAGCAGATTCTTCGCTTCGCTCAGAATGACATGTCATCCTGAGCGAAGCGAAGGATCTGCTTTTCTTGGCCGCTTGACGCTACCCTGTGGCTCAACTAGACTTGCAACAGGGGAGTGGTGCGCGGGAACCGGATGAAAAAAGAGACATTACTAACGGCGGTGGTTTTTCTCGTGGTGGGATTTCTGGCGGGCTACATCACAGCCGCGCAGATGGGCTGGGGCGGGCGTCAGAAAGGCGTGATGACGGCACCCTCCGGGATGACCGCCGAGAATGCCGGCGGCTCTCCCGCAACAGGCCAGCCAGGGGCGATGCCATCCGGATTACCCCAGGGGCATCCCCCCGTCGACAACGCGTTAATCATCAAGCAGCTCCAAGCGGAAGCACAACAGAACCCCAAGGACCCCGACATTCCTCTCAAGCTCGCCAATTTCCTATACGACCAGCGACAATACCCGCAGGCCATTGAATGGTACCAGAAGTCCCTGGCCATCAACCCGAACAACGTCAACGCTCGCACTGACCTCGGGACAGCGTACTACTACACTGGCCAGAGCGGTGAGGCGCTGAAGCAGTACAACCAATCGCTCGAGATCGATCCCGACCACAAGCCCACCTTGCTGAACGTCATCGTCGTGAACCTGGAAGGGACTCACAACCTGGCCGCTGCCCGAAAGGCGTGGGACCACCTGCACAAGCTGGATCCGGCGAACCCGAGTCTTCAAAGCTTGAAGCAGAAGTTGGACGCGGCACAAGGTTCTTCCGGTGACGCTACGTCCAGCCAGTAGAATCAGGGCATCCTGCTGGGCGATTGATTCGTCTGACCTATTATGGGAAGCTTGCTTGAATATTTGGTGGAATTGATCTTTCTCATCGTGATCGGGAAGCTGCTTGGCGGGGCTCTGCGAGTCTTCTTCCATCCCTCTCCAGTGCGCGGGCAGGCTCCTTCTTCGGCACGAGCTAATCAGGTGCGCATAGGCAAGACCGCACGCGATCCGGTCTGCGGCATGTTTGTTTCTACAGAGCTTTCCCACTGCCTCGTGCGCGGCTCCGAAACCCTTCACTTCTGCTCGCCTGAATGTCTGGAGCGCTACCAAAAGGAAATCGCGAATGCATCAGCCTGAGAGGCAGAACCTACTCGCGGTGAATTCCCTTCCAGGGACGCGAGGGCGGCCACAAGGGCCGCGCCTACGAATTAGGCTGGTCGCGGGGCTGGCACTGCTC